>Ga0302319_10009923_pt1 | contig 18216 bp, 14 predicted proteins | sample Bog_T0_2_FD_203319 | JGI IMG/M metagenome (GOLD analysis project Ga0302319, IMG submission 203319) | Peat permafrost microbial communities from Stordalen Mire near Abisko, Sweden - Bog_T0_2 | ecosystem: Environmental > Terrestrial > Soil > Wetlands > Peat | place: Sweden: Abisko, Stordalen Mire...
GCCAACCTCGCTAAAATGGAACAAGCTTTCGCGCGTTCGCACCAATTCCTTGAAGGCGGCAATCCGCGTCTGCGCCTCGGCGTCAGTCACAAACTGCCTGGTTTCATCATTTCGTCCGGTCACGCGCACCAATTCTTTCAGCAAGCCAGCCAAACCGGTCTTAAAAATGTCAAAATCCAGTTCGGGGAAAAAATCAGTGATGCGCTTGTGTTTACGGCGCTCAAAGGCCTGGCCGAAAAAGTCCACTTGTGGGCAGAGCAAAACGACGCCCACATTGACGAATTCGGAGGTTTCGCGGTAGGGGCGAAACCGGGCAATGGCGTAGTTGCAAACAAATTTATTCATGCGGCCTCCCAAAATTTGGCTGATTCGGCATCAAACCGCCACAGCATTTTCTGGACTGTCTCAAGCGTAACGCCGGTTGGCGTGTCTGTCCATTCGTGCGGCATTTCTGCCCACCAGTTTTCAAGCTCCTGCAAAGCGGCTCGCATCAGCGATTCCATTGACTGCCGGAATCCCGACGTCCATGCGGCGCGTGAATCCAGAAAAATGTGCTGCGACCAGAAATCCGGTAGTGTGGTTTTGTCAAACGCCAGATTGTGGTCAATGACGTAGGGCTTATGGTCGTGATGCACCCACAAAATGTTTGGATTGCCGCCGTGGGATCATGGATTATTTTCGTGGCCCACGAAGTCAATGCGGAGTTTCAGATCGGCTCTAAGGCGCTCTGCATTTCCTGTAGCCCAATTCCAACTGCTGCTCATGAAACCGCCGGATTTTCTCGTCCTGGCATTTGGCGATGGCGGTTAACGGCAGAATTTCCATCCATTTGATTTGATGTTTGGTGGTGATTTTCCGGGCGCGGTGGTTTGTCGTCAATTTCAACACCTGGTTGGCCGCCCCGAGCCAATGCCTTGCCGGAATCTCGTGGCTTTCGACCTGTTGTAGGAATTCGTTGAGAAATGCGCGGACGCAGGGCAGCAGGATTTTCAGATGCGGCACGTCATGACGAGTTTTCTGCTCCACCGTTGCCACCAGAGCCAGTTTGCAAGCCAGCAGGGAAATGGGGTCAAGCACCCGGATCATTTTGCCGTTCCATTTGGCCTGAATGGCCAGGGCTTCCACGGAACCTGAAACCCCGGGAAGCCGCCGGACAACTTCGATGTTTGATTTCAAATCCCCAATCTGGAACGGGATGGTTCCGGCCAGGGCGGTCATTTGCACCTTGGGCGGATACCCCGGAGCCAACGCCAATTGCCGGGCAATCCGTTGGACATCCCCGGCACCGCCTTTGAAATCAATGTCTTCGCTGGTGAAGGGTTGCAGGGATTCAAGCTGCGGCTCAACCGGCAGATACCGTTCCGCCCAATAATTGACCGCCTGGCCACCAATCAATAAATAAGGCAGCCCGGTAGCGTCGCGCAGGTTGAGGACTTCCGAAAATTGCTGGAGGGAAAAACCCACGGTTAAAACCGGTTATGCCCATTTGGACATGGCGCGGGCGACCTGCTTGAAGTTGGTGATGCGCCACTTGGCTCCATCCCCGACGAGCGAAACGCGGCGTTGAAGGGCTGCCGCCGCCTTTTGGCTGGAACGGGCCTTGCGTGCCGCCGCCAGGCGGCTGCGTGCCTCCTGCCGTTTGACTGCGCTGAAGTTCACCGTTTTCACGAATCAATACATACCTCAATCAGGACTGGGGCGCAAGTTGCGGAGGTCCGAGGTAGTAGCCTAATTTCAAATCAAACGCCACCAGGCAGATTTTTCCTACGGAAAACCACATTGACGGCAGAAAGCGGGGTGGGGCATGATTGACGCACGTAAAAATGCCAAGAACTAGAAATTATGCCAGCCCCAGCAAATCTTGATGCCTTTCTGCTGCGAGAAGATTTTTTCTCCGAGCCGATAAAGGGCAAATCGCAGCAGGAGGAATTTGCAGAAATTGGACTCAGCGACCTTAAAGATACTTTTGTTGGAATGATGCGAAAGCCGGATTTCCAACGCACAACGGCAGCATGGGACCCCCGCAGGATCATGCAGTTCATTAAGAGCTTTGCCGAAGGTGATTTGATTCCCGGCGTAATCTTCTGGAACTCGCCCACAACCGGCAATATACTGGTGGTTGACGGCGCTCACCGGATAAGCGCGCTTTTGGCGTGGATACACGATGACTACGGCGACAGGGCTGCATCGCAGGCATTCCTTGGTTATCAACAAAACAAGGAACAAATTGATGCGGCCGCCCAAACTAGGAAGCTGGTTGATAAAGAAGTTGGCCGGTTCGTTGATGTCTGGCGAGCCTTGGAAAACCTGAAGGCCGATGCAAGGCATAAGGAATTGGCTCCAAACGTAAAGAAAAGGCGGTTGATGGTGCAATGGGTTCGCGGGGATGCGAATACCGTTACCGAATCTTTTTTTCGCATTAATCTTCAAGGCGTTGCATTGGACAAAACGGAACAAAAGTTGATTCGCGGACGGCTAACACCAAATTGCATCGCGACCCGGGCGATTGTCCAATGTGGGGCTGGGCACGCTTATTGGAAAGACTTTGCCGAAGCAGACGCCGCAAAAACCATTGAAAAGGCTAAAGAGGTTCACGCATTGCTTTTCTCTCCACCATTGGAAAGCCCCATAAAAACCATCCATCTTCCCATCGGCGGGAAATCTTATGCGGGCACCGCAATGGAGGTTACGCTTGAGTTGGTCGAGTTTGCAAACCAGAAACCGGCAGTTGGGGCCGTTGGGCCTGTAACAGTTGACGCATTGCAGAAAACATGGCAGGTCCTTTCCGTAATTAATGGCAAAGACGCCGCATGTCTTGGTCTGCATCCTGCCATCTATTTTTACAGCCATGCCACCGCAAAGCATCAGCCATCCGCGCTTATGGCTGTAATAAAATGGTTGTCAGAATTGACCCCACAACAAATCGAGGAATTTACTCTTGTCCGTAAACAATTTGAGGATTTTTTGATCTCAAATTCGCGTATCTTGGGTGATGCAATCAGCAGGCGTGGGAGCAGAGGTCGGGCAGTTCCAACTTTGATTGATTATTATAACCTGGTCCTGCGCGAGCTGTTAAATTGGAAAAACGAATCGCAGATATATGAAGCGATGAAGCAAAATCCGCGCCTAGCGCCGTTTTCCGTAAAATTGCCAGATTTTAACGAGTATAGCGACACATTCAGTTCGGAAGTTAAATCATACGCCCTGATAACAGATGCGCTTGCGAGTGCCCCGATATGTAAAATCTGCGGAGCGCGATACCATCCCGACTCCGTCAACATTGACCATCTAAAGCCAAAAGAAGAAGGCGGTGAAGGCACACCGGATAACGCACGCCCCACCCATGTTTATTGCAATTCAAACCGAAAAAAGCTAGAACCCCTTATTGCTGCCCGGCAGAAGCAGCCGCCCGCATCAAAACCGCTCTAGCTCGTTCGAGCCTTTGGCTGGTCGCACAAGACGGGCAAGGATGATTCTGAAGCAAGATTTGTTGCTATGCTGGATAAGCCGCCGGTTGAATCCGCAGTGACCGCCGTGTGGTTATCACTGGTCGAAGAAATTCGGAACAAGAAATGATGAACACCAATTTCAAACTAGGATAATACCAGGTCCGACATTTCCGGCGCGGCAGAACATGTGTGGTTTGGCCATCCTGATTGGCACATTCGGTTGATCCGGCATTGGGCAAAGATTCTTCTGGTTCGGGTGGCAATGGGATTGCGGATTATCCGGCCCACCAAGGTCGGGGAATAGCGCCATTGCCTAATGAAGGTGAACCACTTGTGATGACTTTGGCGTCGCCAGAAATGGGGATGAACGCGACCCTTGCCATGAACCCTCATCCTGCCTGAGAATAAAATAATGAGTTCCACCCAGCGCTGGTCGCGCCGCGAGTTCCTCGGCGCCGTCGCGGCCGCATCCGCCGCGGCCACGTTGCCCGGCGCGGCCGCGGCGCAGGCACCCGGCGGCGCTCCGCACCGGAAACCCAATGTGCTCTTCATCATGTCCGACGACATGCGGGTGGAACTCGGTTGCTACGCCAGCCGATTTGCGGCCAGGACGCCGAACATCGACGCCCTCGCCCAAAGCGGTGTGCGTTTCGATCGCAATTACTGCCAGTTCCCGCTCTGCAATCCCTCCCGCGCTTCGCTGCTTACCGGCCGCACGCCGGCGAACACCGGCGTGCTCGGCAACCGCAGTGATTTCCGCAAGGCGCATCCGGATTGGACCACGCTGCCCCAGTTGTTCAAGAACAACGGGTATGTCACCGTGCGCGCCGGGAAGATTTATCATGGGGGCATTGATGACGCGCAATCCTGGAGCACCACCAGCGATGCGGGTGGCCCGACCGATGATGGCAGCGGCCCGGCCGTCGGGCACATCATGGAGGTCCCGCGCGCCCAGATTCCCATGCCGGACGGGGAGCTGCCACCGCTGCCGGCGGACAATGCGCGGGCCGCCTATTCCGACCGCATCGTGATATTGGACGGCAACGGTGAAGGCCATGGGGATTATCACACCGCAGACGTTACCATCGGGAATCTGCGCCGATACAAGGACCAGCCTTTTTTCATCGCCTGCGGTTTTGTGAAGCCCCACAGCCCGCCCACCGCACCCCAGAAATTTTTTGACCTATACGACCCGGCGAAGCTCAGGCTGCCGCCGGACTTTGCCGCGTGGCCCACGGTGCCGCCCGGCTTTCCCAGCGCGGCCATCCGCAAGCGCAACGCCGATCTCTTTATCGGCCGTGGCGCCAGTGAATCCGAGGCCCGGGAAGTCATCCGCGCCTATCTGGCCGCGATCTCGTGGACGGATTGGAATCTCGGGCGCGTGCTGGCGGAGGTGGACCGGCTAGGCCTCCGCCAGAACACCGTCATTGTTTTCCTGGTGGACCATGGCTATCAGCTCGGCGAAAAAGGCAAATGGTCCAAGGCCGGTTCGCTGTTCGAGATGGGCACGCGCGTCCCGTGCATCATCTCGGCGCCCGGAATGTCCGGCAACGGCCAGACCTGCCCGCGCATCGTTCAGTCATTGGACCTCTATCCCACGCTGGTCGAATTGTGCGGCCTGCCGGCGCACTCCGAAAACGAAGGCGCCAGCCTGATGCCACTCTTGAAAAAACCGTCCACCGTCTGGGACCAACCGGCCTATAGCATCTGGAGCGAAGATGGCAAGACCGTCCATGGGGTTGCCGTTCGGACCGAGCAATGGCGTTACGCCGAATATGGCAAGGAAGGAGCCGGGGGCGCCATGCTGCTCGATCCACGCGATCCGGACGAATTAAAAAATCTTGCGGGCGATCACCCGGACGTTTGTGCCGGGCTTTCCGCGCTGGCGCGGAAATATGCCGCGCAGTTTGGCTGAAGTTTTTGAGAACCTCGGAAGCGTGTACATTACAAAGTCCGGTCGTTGACTTGAGTTGCGAACATCGGCTGGTCCGCGGTCAAAGTCGCGTATTTTTCCGCCACCCACCAACCGGCCAATGCCGCCACGACGCCCGCGAGCAAGTCCACGAAGTAATGGAAGCGCAAATACAGGGCGGAAAACCACAGCAGCTGGCAGGGCAACAACACCAGCCAAAACCGCCGCCGCCAGTGCTTCCAGTCAAACAGGAGCAGATAAAAGGACGCCGCGACATGCACACTGGGGAAGACATCCACCCCGTTGCTGGCGGCATTCACCGTTTTGATGGTCCAGTCCAGCAGCCAGGGACCGTGCAGCGGCCTGGCAAAAGACAGGTAAAGATGCGGACCACCCGCCGGCATCAGGGTATAACTCATGAACGCCAATCCATACATCGTAAACAGTCCCACCATGCATTTACGAAACAGTCGGAGATCTCGCAGGCAATAATGCCCCGGCCCGGCGATAAGGTAGTAAAAGAAAAACAGGTAGCCCGCCATGGCCAGATCTTCCAGGCACGGCTTCAGCCATGGTTCCCAAGCCAAGGAGGGTGTTTCCCCGACCAAAGCGCGATCCCATCCCAGCAACCGCCCGTCCATCCTGGCTTGCCCCAATGACGGTACGGCCATGCCGAGGGCATAAAAACTGATGCCCATTGCCACCGGGTAAAACAATAACCGCACCCGCCACCGCCACGCCGTCAAGTTCCGTTCCGACCAGGCAAAAACGCAACAACCGGCCAGCCAACAGCCCAAAAACGCCAACGACCAGTCGCGCGCGCTGCCTCCATGCACAAACAACCGCAACCCGGTCAGCAAAAGAAAAGTGCCGAACACCCATTCGTGCGGCAAAATCGCGACCAATTTATGCCGCCAATAGCCTTTCCTGCCAGTGGAATTCCCGGCCAGGGTCAAAGTTCGGATCATGTCGTCAGCCATTCAGTTCTGTTTTCCTCTCGCACGCCATCGCGTCGCTGGAAAATTGCTTCTACAAGCAACCCTTGAAGCAAAAATTGTTCCATTGCATTGCGGGCGATGTCCACCAAAGGGCGCCAAATGCAGTTGCTGGAAACGGCTTGATTTCCAAGCGGGGGACAGTGATCGTGGAAAATTCACCATCCTCGTGCTGCGGCTTACGGGTGATTAAAAGGAATGATGCGCAAAATCAGTTTGCATTCCTGTATAGTTGCTTTGCTGCCAGCGGAGGACTGGACCGGGGAATAAAGCCAGGCACGCCGGTCCGAACGACGGAGTTGAACCGGACGCTCGTCTTGATGTTGTCCCTCATCTCGCTCATGGCGTCTTCAGGGAGGGCCGAAATTTCGAAATTCTCCCGGATATGGCGGAGGCTGGTCGAGGTGGTCAAAAAGGCGGTTCCGCGCTGTACGGCCCAGGCCAGCGCAACCTGAGCCGGTGACTTGTGAAGGCGCTGGGCGATGCTCGTGATTACCGGATCGTCCACTAATTTTGGCTCCATCGCATGTCCCAATGGCGCAAACGCTTGCACAATTATTCCGTGCTCCCGACAGAAAGCGAGCAGGTCCCATTCAGGGAGATAGGGATGGGACTCGACTTGGACGGCAGCGGGCTTAATTCGCGCAACCGCAACGATCTCTCGCAATGTTTCCAAAGTCACGTCCGACAAGCCAATGGACTTGCACCGACCGCCGGTCACGAGGTCCTCCATGGCCCGCCACGTCTCGACTAACGTCACCCCGGGGTCATAGGCCACCTGACCTTGCTCATCCCGAGGATCCTGTTCATCTCCCGGTCGAAAGGCAAAAGGGGTATGGACGATATAGCAATCGACATGGTCAATCTGCAGTCGCCGGCAACTCGCATCGAAGGCCGGCCGGACTCGCTCGGGACGATGATTTGTGTTCCATAGCTTCGTGGTAATGAAAACGTCCTCCCGCTTGATCGCCCCCACCTTGAACACGTCCTGCATCGCCTGGCCAACGGCTGCTTCATTCCGGTAGCGTTCGGCACAATCAAAGTGTCGAAACCCCGTTTCCAATGCATTTTTGACAGCCTGCCCGGTCACGAGCGGATCAGGGATCAGCGTGCCAAACCCAACCGCCGGCAGTGCACCCGGTCCGTGGGCAAGGGGAATCCTTGTATATCGAATTGCGTCATGGTACATCATATTCGTGTTCCCAGGTTTGAGGCCAGCCGTTGTAAAATCGGCGGGGGGCCTCGATTTAATTACCACATTTTTTGAATAAGACAGCTCGACGCCGGGGTCCGCTCACCGCATCCGGCGTCAAGCCTCGCCGCACGATAGTCTCACCCGATGACGGAATCAACCGCCGTCTTACCCCACCAAAATATTGCGGGCGAAGGTTGAGATCGACCTGTTTCATCGTGGGTGGTCCATTGGTTGCCAAAAATCATTTTACTTCTGCGCGAGGGCATCCGAGTTGCGGCCGGCATTTTCCCAGCCGCCGCCGAGTGATTTGTAGAGCGAAACGAGATTCGCCGAAACCGTCCGCTCGCTTTGGACGAGGGCGTCCTGCGCCTGATAGAGCGACCGTTCGGCGTCGAGCACATGGAGAAAATCAGTCAGGCCGTTCGCATACAGTTTGTTCGCCAGGTCCAATGATTTTAGGCTGGAAGCCACCGCCTCGGCCAGCGAGCGGCGGCGGATTTGTTCGTTGGCGTAAGCGACCAGGCCATTTTCCACCTCTTCAAACGCCGTCAGCACGGTTTGTTCATAGCTGGCCAGCGCCTGTTCCTGGCGCGCATTTTGAACGCGGATGTTCGCACGGATGCGGCCGGCATCGAAAATCCGCCATTGCACCGTCGGCCCGACCGACCAGAAGCTGGAGCGGCCCGTGAACCAGTCGCTGGCGCTGACGCTTTCGAATCCGGCGGCGCCGGTCAGGAAAAATTTGGGGAACAAATCGGCCTGGGCGACGCCGATATTGGCGGTTGCGGCCGCAAGCTGGCGTTCGGCGCGCTGCACATCGGGGCGACGCAACATCAAATCGGAGGGGAGGCCCACGGGAACCTCCGGCAGCGCGGCGGGAATATGCGCAACCGGGGACAATTCGGCGAGCAACGCCCCGGGCTGCAAGCCCAGCAAAACGTCGAGCCGATGAATCGCGGCTTGGAGCGAGGTTTCCAGCGAGGGAATTTCCGCCTTGGTGGTGGCCAGCAACGTGCCGGCCTGCTGCACGTCGAGATCGCTGGTCAGACCCTTGTCAAAGCGGTCCTGGGTGATTGCCAGGGCGTTGGATTGGGCCGCAATGTTTTCATTCGCGATGGCCAGCCGGCGCTGATAACCGCGTACGTCCACGTAATTGCGGGCGACTTCGCCGAGCAAGGTCAACAGCGTGTCGCGCCGGCCGAACTCGGAGGCGGCGACGCCGGCCCTGGCCGCTTCCGTTGCGCGCCGCGTGCCGCCGAACACGTCAATTTCCCATGAGGCATCGAAACCCGCCTGATAGACATCATTTTCAAACGGCACGTTCGCCGGAATCGGCAACGAACCCAGCACGGGTTGGTGGTGGCTGGTTTCAGCTCGCGCGTAAGAACCGGCCGCGTCAACCGTCGGCAAAAAATTTGCGACGGCGATGCCGTATTGCGCCCGCGCCTCGCGCACGCGGGCTTGCGCGATTTGCAAGTCGGGATTGGCTTGCACCGCGCGGCTGATCAGGGAATCCAATTCGGCGTCGTGAAAGTTTTTCCACCACGCGGCGACATCGCTGGGGGCGTTGGTTTCGCCGCCGGCCAATGGGGCGCTCCAATGGGTCGGCGCACTGGCGGCGGGCGGTTGATAATTGGGACCGACGGCGCATCCGCCGCTCACGATGGCCAGCACGGCCAATATTAGCAGTTGATTCTTTTTCATAATGATTTTTCCTTTCAATGAGCCACCACCGGGCGGCCGGGTTTAACCTTTTTCAGCAACAGCGCGCCCATGAGGCACACCACGCACATTCCGGTGAACAGGCGGAAGTTGTCGAGGTAGGCGAGCAGATTGGCCTGCGACAACAGCGTGTGATACATCGAACCAGCGGCCTGTGCTTGCGCGGTAACGGTGTCGCCGTGCGCGGCAAAGGTGGTGGTCATCGTCTGCAAACTGGATTGATAAGTGGCGTCATAGGGCGTCAGGTCCCCGACGAGATGGGTCTGCTGCACCTGCGCGCGGCGGGCGGCGAGCGTCGTGACGAGTGAGATGCCGACGCTGCCGCCGACGTTGCGCATCAGGTTGAAGATGCCGCTGGCGTTGCCGATCTGCTCGGGCTTGAGCGAGCCAAGCGCCAGGGTGTTCAGGGGCACGAACATGAATCCGATGGAGAACCCGCTCAAAAAGAGCGGCCAAAATAGAATCCACGGCGTGAGGTCGAGCGAGAGCCGGGCAAGTGCCCAGGTGGAGGCCGCGAACGCCAGAAAACCACCGGCCACCAGGTAGCGGCCCTGAATCCTGCCGACCAGCCGGCCGGCGAGCGGCATGGCGATGAGCGCGCCAAGGCCGCGAGCGATCATGGTCAGGCCGCTTTGCAGCGCCGTGTAACCCATCAGATTTTGCAGGAACAGGGGGATGATGGCGGTCATGCTGTAGAGCGTCACCCCGGCGAAGAACATGAGCACCGCGCCAAGGCTGAAGTTGTAGTTTTTAAGCACGTTCAAATTCACGAACGGTTTTTCGATCTTGAGCATGCGAATAACGAACGCAATCAACCCAATGACCGCGAGGATCATCATGATGATAATGAAGTGCGAACCGAACCAGTCGTCCTCCTGTCCCTTGTCAAGCAGCACCTCCTGACAACCCAGCCAGAGGGACATGAAACCGAAGCCGATGACATCCAACCGCGGCGGCCGAACGTTTTTGATCCAATGCGGGTCACTAATGAAGCGATGCATAAGGGTGAGAGCCACCAGTCCGACCGGAACATTGATGAAGAAAATCCAGCGCCAGCTGTAATTATCCGTGATCCAGCCACCCAGCACCGGGCCGAGAATCGGTGCGGTCACCACGCCTATCCCATAAACACCCATCGCCAGGCCATGCTTTTCCTTGGGAAAGCTTTCGAGCATGATGGACTGGGCGATCGGCTGCAAAGCGCCGCCCCCGGCGCCTTGGATGATTCGCATCACCAGCAACATGGGCAGGGAGGTGGCGAGGCCGCAGAGAAAGGAAGCGCCGGTAAAGACGATCACGCAGAACATCAGGAAATTTTTCCGGCCGAAACGCTGTCCGAACCAGGCGGTGCTGGGAATGATAATGGCGTTGGCAATCAAATAGGTGGTCAGCACCCAGGTGGATTCGTCGGTGGAAACCGAAAGACTGCCCGCGATATATTTGAGAGAAACATTCGCGATGGATGTGTCCAGAACTTCCATGAATGTCGCCAGCATCACCGCCAGCGCAATCAGCCAGGGATTGACCTTGGGTTGGGAGTAGTCGGCATTCATAACTCAGGGGTGGTTGAAAGGTGTTAACTTATTTGACCCGGACTTCGGGCACGACGGACATGCCGGGGCCGAGCACATAATTGGCGTCAGCAGCGTCATCCAGCACGATCTTGACCGGCACACGCTGGACGACCTTGACGTAATTGCCCGTGGCGTTTTCCGGCGGGAGCAGGCTGAAGCGCGGCCCGGTGCCGGACTGGAGGCTGTCCACATGGCCCTTGAACTTGACCTGCGGATAGGCGTCCACCGTCACGGCGACCGGCTGGCCGGCGCGCATGTCAGTCAACTGGGTTTCCTTGAAGTTCGCGACGACCCAAACCTGATGTGGAACAATCGCGAGCAAGGCTTGTCCGGTCTGAACGTAGGCACCGGCCTCGACGGTACGATGTGTGACATAGCCCGCTTCCGGCGCCTTGACCTGCGTGTAGGATAAATTTAGTTCGGCCTGATGAACGGCAGCCTCGCTGCCTTGAACTTCGGCGGAGGCAGTCTGGATGCTGGCCTGGTCCAGGGCGGACTGCGCTTCGGCGGCGAGTTCCTTGTTGCGGGCCGCATCCACCTGCGCATCCGCCGAGCGGGCCTGGGTGCCTGCGAGATCCAATTGACTCGCCGAAATCGCAAAACTGCCGACGGCCTGGTACCGTTTATCGTCCGCTTCGGCCTGTTTCGCTTGAGCTTGGGTGGCGACGACATTGGCCTTTTCCTGTTCCACCCTGGCTTGATCCACGGTGAACTGCGCGTTCGCCTGTTCCAGGCGGCTCTTGCTGGCGGCGAGATTGGCGCGTTCCTGGTCGAGCTTGGTTTGAAAATCGCTGGGATCGATTTGCAACATCACATCGCCCGCCTTGACGTCCTGATTGTCCCGCACCAGCAATTGCGCGACCCGGCCGGCGACTTGCGGCGCAATCGGCGTGACGTGCGCTTCGATAAACGCATCGTCGGTTGATTCGTACGGCGCGACATATTCAAAATAATAAATTCCAGTCGCCGCGCTGACCACCAGCGTGGCGATGCCGGCGATGAGGTTGCGCCGAAGATTATTCTTTTTCGGCGTGCCGGATTCGGTTGAAGTTCCATTTTCAACCTTTGTCAGCTCCGGGGTTGGTTCGGCCACCAACCGGTTGCCGGGCAACCGCAGCGGAGTCACTTTCCGGAAAGTCAGGGCATCGTCCTGGTTTAATGTGGCAGCATTCATAGTTTTGACGGGGTTCATGGTTTCGTTTATCGCACGTTCTGAGGGCCATATAACAGAATGTGGGCCAAGGAGCCTGAACAGCTATAAATTTCTTATTTAAAGCAACTTACGATTGTTCATGAGGCGGTTTGAACTGGGACGAATTATCGTATGTACGATAATTCGTTCTATTATAGGTTGATATTTCGTCCGAGGTCCATTATCAGTTCGATATGGCTGACAACACCGAAATTCGTTTCGATTCTGAATTTGCGAGCAAACTGCTGCTGGAAATCGCGCAGGAGCAGTCGCTGGAGGAATTGTTAAAACTAATGGTGCGCCGGATACTGGACCGTCCCAACGTCGCCCGCGTCCGCATCTGGCTGATTGAAAAAGGCGATATTTGTTCGACCTGCATCCGCCGTCCGGAATGTCCTGACCAGACCCGTTGCCTGCACGCCGTCGCCAGTGGCGGCAATACGTTCAGTAGCAAGGGTGAAGAAGAAGAATACACGCGCATGACGGATCCTTTTGCCCGCATTCCCATTGGCGTCGGCGTCGGCGGAAAGATTGCGGCGACGGGAAAGCAGGTGGTGTTGCGGGATTTGGACCAGGAGCCGGGCGAACTCTCCTATATTCCCTGGCTCAAGGCGGAGAAAATTCGTGGCTTCAATGGTGTGCCGATCGTCTTCAAAGGTGAAGTGCTGGGCGTCATCGCCGTCTTCCGCCGGGAGAATGTGCCGGAAGGCGCGGAAGTGTGGGGGCGCGTTTTTGCCGACCACGTCGCCGGGGCCATCACCAACGCCCGCGCCTTCGAGGAAATCCAGCGGTTAAAGTCCCAGCTCGAACAGCAGAATGCCTATCTGCAGGAGGAAGTCGTGGAGGCCAAAGCCTTTGGCGATCTGGTGGGCGAAAGCGCGCCGCTACGGCAAATCGTCAGCCAGATTGATCTGGTGGCGCCCACCGACGCCTCGGTGCTGATCCTGGGAGAAACCGGGACGGGCAAGGAATTGGTCGCGCACGAAATCCATCGGCGCAGCCGGCGCAAAGAAAAGGCGCTGGTCCGGGTCAACTGCGCTTCGATCCCCAAGGAATTATACGAGAGTGAATTTTTCGGTCACGCCAAGGGGGCTTTCACCGGCGCCATCAAGGACCGCGCCGGGCGCTTTGAAGCCGCCGAGGGCGGAACTTTATTTTTGGATGAGATCGGCGAAGTGCCGCTTGACTTGCAGGGCAAGCTGCTGAGGGCCTTGCAGGAAAAAAGGTATGAACGCGTGGGCGAAGACCGCACGCGCTTTGCCGACGTGCGGATTGTGGCGGCCACCAATCGTGACTTGAAGACGGAAGTCGCCGCCGGTCGTTTCCGGGAAGACCTGTATTATCGGCTCAATGTATTTCCCATTCACGTCGTGCCCTTGCGCGAGCACAAGGAAGACATTGCGCTGCTGGCGCAACATTTCATCAAGCTGTCGACCAAGGAACTGGGCTGCCCCAAGCCGCGCTTGACGCGCGCGGGCATCGTTCAACTCCAGGGTTACGACTGGCCCGGCAACATCCGGGAGCTGCGCAATTTGGTGGAGCGCGCCGTCATACTCGCCCGTGGCGGGGCGCTGGAATTTGATTTGCCGACCGGCGGCGCGGCGTTGCCGATGGGCCCTTCCTCCCCGGCGGTGAAGGAGCCAAACAGCGCCCGTGAATTTTTCACGGAACCAGAAATGCAGCAGCACGAGCGCGAAAACCTGCTGGCCGTCCTGGAAAAAGCCGGCTGGAAAATCAAAGGGGCCAATGGCGCGGCCGAGCTCCTGGGTGTGAAGCCCACGACTTTGGTCTCGCGGTTGAAAAAAATGAGACTGAAGCGACCGGCATGACTCCGGAATTGGTCAGACCCCATCCTCGACCAGTCTGAAATGCTCGTAAAACAAAGCAGTCTTCACCGAGAGCCGATAAGCCTTGTAGCGGGGGGTGTCGCCGATATCCAGGGGAACAAGAAGGACATGCAACTCATCATAGCGGACGGGTAGAAAAGTCACCACCTCGGCCTGGGGATCGGTGGACTCGGACATAATACGAATCCGTTCGCCAGCGGTGAGTCGGCAAGAACCGCTGAAGGTGATGGGCGCATTAAAAAGATATTGAATCTGCACCTCGCAGCCGTCGATGACCTCCCAAATCTGGTCATGATTAAGATTAATCTTCATTTTAACAGCCATTGAATTTCTCAACTGGAAAAAAGCGCGGTCATTGCAATCAATACGCCGCGAGGGCGGTGGAGAAATCTCCCAGCGCCGAGGCGAAGCACTTCGGATCGAAATCCGGGACTGACTGCGCCAGTTTAAAGCACTGGTCAAGAGCAGTCTGCGCCCGCGGGTTTTGCCGGAGGTCGGGCAGGGCGGCGACCAACCGATCGAGGGCCAGGACCAGCCGCTCGGCGCACCGGGCGGGCGCGGGATTATCGCCCCCGGCAAAGTCCGGGCCGGCCTGGGCCAACAAATCCAACAATTTCCGCGTGAGCGCCGGCGACCATTCCATGCCGGCGGCGGCCTGGGCGGTCTGATCGCCCCACCTTTGGAGCGCGGAAAAATCGGCGGGCGAGGCCGGCGACCTCACCACCGGACCGGCCGGCAAATTGGACGCCACAGATTGGGCCTTGGCTACGAGCCAGGCCAGGGCCAGCAGGCGCTGCCGCTGACTTTCCGCGGGCGACTTCTGCCGGGCGGTTTGCCAGCTCATTTCGCGCAAGGCAACGGCCTGACCGACGAGCCAGACCTGGGCGCCGTTGCCGTTGCTGGCGGCACGCCAATGTTTTGGCTCGGCGACACTTTGACCGTCCAGTTCAAAGATCAGTTCGGGATGCCCCGCAAGGAGGAGATCGGGGTCGACATTCTGATGGCAGGCCACGCAAGCATTGGCGCGGACGTACAGACTCAGCAAGTCGCGCATGCCGGCGGCAGTACGGTCGGCGCGGGTATAATCAGTGCGGGTATGGGCGCGGAGCCAGTTTTGGGCCGGGCCGTGGCAGCATTCGCACGAGACGCCTTCGCTGACCTGAAAATTCTCACCGCGCGCATTATCCGGCACTCCCGCCAGGGGCGCATGGCAGGCGGTACAGCGCGCAGCCGCGACCGGGTCAGCGATTTGCAACGCTTCAGCGATCTGTTTTGACCGGGCGGAAGCCAGGGTGGCGACCGGGCGTTGCGAATGAAAATCCTGGAGCGACCAGACGAGAAACTGATTTTGATTCGCGCCGCCGCCGCCGTGGCAACTGGAGCTGGCACAGGAATTTGCACCCAGAAATTTCGCTGAAGGTTCGGCGCCGACCCGCGAAAACGTGAAGAGCGAAACCAGTGCGAGGGCGCTATAAATTGATTTACTCACAACCATAAATTCGTTACTGGAATAGCGGCGTGAATGCAACCCTAATTGATTCCCTGCGCGAGGTCAGCGGAGGCAGTTTGAGCGTGGCCGCGGGGCTGGCGCTGACGGCCGGGTTGCTGGGCTGGCTGGCGTTGGAAATTTTGCGCCAGGTGCTGCAGCTGACCGCGGAGTACCGCCAGCAACGGGTGGCACTGGAAAAATTAAGCGCCCAATTGCAGGAAACCAAGCTGCGCTGCCGCGAGGCGGAGCTGGCGCAGGCCGGGTGGAATGGGTGGCGTAAGTTCACCGTATTCAAAAGAACCATCGAGTGCGATGAGGTTTGCGCCTTTTATTTGAAACCGCACGATCGACGGCCATTGCCTCCGTTCAAGCCGGGACAGTATCTCACCTTCCAGCTGGACCTGCCGGGGCGCGACAAGCCGCTGGTGCGTTGTTATTCCCTGTCCGAGGGTCCCCATTGCCGGGAATATTATCGCGTGACCATCAAGCGGGAAAAGGCGCCGCCGGACAAACCCGGGGTGCCGCCGGGCGCGGGCTCGGGTTATTTTCATGATCAGGTCAAGGAAGGCGACATATTGGATGTCAAGGCACCCACGGGACATTTCCATCTGGACATGACGAAAACGAATCCGGTGGTGCTGATTGCCGGCGGCGTGGGAGTGACCCCGATGCTGTGCATGGCCAATGCGATGGCCGCGAGCGGATCACGGCGCGAGGCCTGGTTTTTCCTGGGCGTCCGCCACGGCGGGGAACACATTCACCGGCGGGAATTGGAAAAACTCGCCGCCGAAAATGAAAACATCCATGTGCACGTCTGCTACAGCAAACCGGGGGAAAAAGATGCCAAAGGACGTGATTATCAGCACGAGGGACGCGTGAGCATTGAACTTTTGAAGGAGCTGCTGCCGTCGAATAATTTTGAATATTACCTGTGCGGCAACGGGGCATTCATGAAAAGCATCACGGACGGCCTCGAGGCCTGGGGCGTCCCGGAGAAGGATGTGCATTTCGAGGCGTTCGGTCCGGCGACGGTGAAGAAAAAGGCGGTGGCGCCCACGGCCGAGGAGACGACGCATTTGCAACGATTAACGGTGACCTTCGCGCGGTCGAACAAGGCGGTACGCTGGGAGCCGTCGGCCGAGAACATTCTGGAGTTTGCGCGCGCCCAAGGGGTGAAAATCGATTCCGGCTGCTGCGCGGGCGGTTGCGGATCATGCGTGGTGGCCATCAGTTCCGGCGCGGTGGATTACCTGAAAAAGCCGGACGCGGAACCGGAGGCCGGCACCTGCCTGACCTGCATCTGCCGCCCGAAAAGCGATCTCGTTCTGGATGCCTGAAATGCCTGCCGCGCCGACCATCCTCGAACGCCCGCAGCGCTGGGACGCCGCCTTCGACCCCGGCATGACGGAGGAAGATGTCGAGCGGCTGCTCGCCACCGCACCCTTCAGCCGGATGAACGCGGAACGATTTCCCAAACGCACGCCGCTGCGGGAAATACTTCGCAATGACACGCGTATTAGCAGATTTCGCCAGGGCGAGATCATTGTGCGCCAGGGCGATTATGGCACCTCGGCGTTCCTCGTTTTGCGCGGGGCGGTGCGGGTGGTTTTGAAACCCCACCTGGCGCCGTCGCTACTCGGGCGTCAGGCAACGAAGAAAAAGGGAATTATCCGGACCCTGGCGCAGCTTTGGAACGGCTCGCGTCCGGCGGAATTTCTTTCGCGCCAGCAGCTGGGACGGAACACCGGACTCGGGACGCGCCAGGACGCGGACGCGGTGCGGATTGTCCTGCAGGATATCCCGCGCATTCTGGACCAGAACCGCACCGAGCAAATGACCGCCGGGGAATTTTTCGGCGAGATCGCCGCCCTCAGCCGGATGGCGCGCACCTCGACCATCTTTGCCGACAGCGACGACGCGGAACTGCTGGAAATCCGCTGGCAGGGCCTGCGCGACCTGATGAAATATGACGACGCCTTGCGCGCCCACATCAACCAGATCTACCGCGAACGCGCGCTGGCGTCGTATCTTCGCGCCACGCCGCTATTACAGCATTTGGACGACGCGCAGTTGGAGCAGGTGGCCGGGGCGGTGGAGTTTGCGACGTTTGGCGACTATGACTGGTCCGGCGAATACAAGCGCCTGGCGCAAGCCGGCAATGTGCGGCCGGAAAGGGAGCCGGTCATTCTGGGTGAAGGCGACTACCCCAACGGGGTCGTGCTGGTACGGGCGGGCTTCGCCCGGGTCAGCCAAAAGCTTGGCGGCGGCGAACGCACCTTGAACTACCTGGGCGCCGGCCAGGTTTTTGGACTGGACGAAATCGCGCACAATTGGCGCAGCCAGGACCGGCCGGTGAACAATCAATACTCGCTCCGCGCCATTGGCTATACCCACTTGCTGATCGTGCCGACGCAGGTGATGGAGGACGTGGTATTGCCATCCTTGCCGACGAGCGAACTGCCGCCGCTCATCACCAGGCAGGAAGGGGACTTGGATATTGACGCGCCGGCAACATCCGCGCGTGAAAAGGTCGGCGCGGAAACACTGGAATTTCTCACGGAGAACCGGTTTTTCAACGGCACGGCCACGATGGTGATTGATCTGGATCGTTGCACGCGCTGCGACGATTGCGTGCGGGCCTGCGCCTCGACCCACGACAACAACCCGCGTTTTCTCCGTCATGGTCCCAGCGCGGGACGGCTGATGATTGCGAACGCCTGCATGCACTGCGCGGACCCGGTCTGCATGATTGGCTGCCCAACCGGGGCCATCCATCGCGAGTCGTTCGCCGGGCAGGTGGTCATCAACCCGGCGACCTGCATCGGCTGCAAATCCTGTTTC
>Ga0302319_10009930_pt1 | contig 18206 bp, 19 predicted proteins | sample Bog_T0_2_FD_203319 | JGI IMG/M metagenome (GOLD analysis project Ga0302319, IMG submission 203319) | Peat permafrost microbial communities from Stordalen Mire near Abisko, Sweden - Bog_T0_2 | ecosystem: Environmental > Terrestrial > Soil > Wetlands > Peat | place: Sweden: Abisko, Stordalen Mire...
AACTCTTTCGGCGCCAGCTCGATATTTTCGTTCAAGCGGGTGACTTTGCGGCGGATGCAATCGAGCGTCAAATCGCCTACGAGCAACTTTTCCGGGGTAGGCTGGCCGCGGCGCAGCAGCACACGCGCGCGCGCTAGCAATTCCACGAAAGCAAATGGCTTGACTAAGTAATCGTCCGCGCCTTGCTCTAGGCCTTTTACGCGGTCATCGACGGAATCGCGGGCGCTCAAGATTAAAACCGGCGGTATTACCTTACGATTGCGTATTTTTTCCAATACTTGCAGGCCGTCGATGTCGGGCAAGCCCAGATCGAGAATCACCAGATCGTATTCGGTGGAGTGAACCATCTCCACGGCGTCCCCGCCGGTATTCACCGTGTCCACGGCGTAGCCGGCGCTTTGCAGTCCGCGCGATAGAAAATCGGCAATCCGTTTTTCGTCTTCCACTACCAAGAGGCGCATGAGTTCTGACTATGAGTCTAGCGGAAGCGGTTTTCGACTGTAGTAGCAATGGCAGAAGGGGACAATCCGCCTCGCTTGCTAGCGGCGAAACAAGTCGTTCACGTTCTTGGCAGTGACAAAACGGACGGCGAGATCTTCCAACTCGGGGAGAGTCAGTTTAGCCAAGCGCCGCGAGTTGGTGCTTGAGATAGCGCCGAATCGCGTGACGATTAAGCGCTCCAGCAGCGAAACCGCTTCTTGCCGTCTGCCCGCCTTTTCGCCTTCCGCTAAACCTTCCGCTTTGCCTTTTGCTAAACCTTCCGCTTCGCCTTCCGCGCGTTCCTGGCGGATCATGGGACCGATTGTTTCGTGATCCCTGATGTCGTAGTGTATTGGCATTCGTTTCGCCTCCTGTTCAACTACGCCGGCTAATTTCGCAATCCGGCCAACATCGTCAGCTTAGAAAACGCAATGTTCCTGTCTTCCTCGTTCATTTTTACCAATGCGCTGCAAGATGCGCCGAATGGTTTCCGGCCGCTCGGAATGATTCCCCAATATGGCCAAAACCGCGTCAGCCGGATGCCGGCTTTGGAGCAGAGTTTCCGCATCCCAATTGCGGATATCGATGATCTTGAAGCGGCAAGTCAGGCATGGGGTGACCAGTTCAGTGGCCATGTTCAAGGGCTCGCTGCCTACGTAAAGAACGTAGAGTGCGGGGAAGCGCTGGTAGACCTGAGCTACCATCAGCGCGTACTCGGCCATGCGGAGCGGCAGCAAGGGATCGTTGAAGCTCTGCAATTCAATCAAGATCAGTTCGAGGGTGACTACAACTTGGAATAACAGATCGACTCTGTGCTGCGTCACTCTGGGCAGTTCGACATTGAGCCAATGGCCGTGGGTGGCGTTGGTGAGGCGTTTGAAGAAAGAGTTCTGCGAGCCGGCTAGCATGGCTAGCAACGACTTAAGAACGGAGTCGTATTGGTGCAACTAGCCTCAATGTTACTAAAGCCACCACCAGCAACGCGGAGGTCTCGGAAATGTGGGAACTTGCAGGAGGCGAGGATCAATCGCCGGAAGCGCGGCCGGGTTCGGGCAGTGGCGCGGGCTTGAAGATCCAGCCCAACTCCTGGTAGCGTGTTTGCAAAACGGAGAGGAGCACCATGAGCGCCAGCACCAGGGCAGTGACGAGCAAAACCTGAGGGACGCCGAGACTCTCTTTCCAGATCCAGAGCCAGCGTCCGTACACCAGTTCGATGTGAACCCAGTAAACCAGCAGAGACGTAGTGCCTAATTGCCGGAAGACGCTCCATTTCTGGGTCTCCCAGCCGGCATTCACCCACAAATAGGCAATGGCCAAGGTAGCCAGCACGACACCCAGTTTGATCAAGGCGAGAGCCGGACTGTTCAGCCAGAAATCCGTTTTCGGGTACAGAGAGAAAGGTAAATCCGCACAGTAACGCGCGCCCATAACCAATCCCAGGCCGATGGCGAGCATCCAGAGCATGAGGCGCGGCATGTCAGGCTGTTTCGTAATGCGAATCACGCTGCCCGCGGCCATGCCGAAGGCCAGGAAGGAAGCCCAGGGAAAAAAGCCGAACGAATTGAGATTGGGAAAGAAATAGGCGCGCGCCAGTGCCGGCATACCGGCGGGTTCAATCATGCTCAGCAGCGGCGCCAGCGTGCAAATGACTAAACCCAGAATGGTGCAGAGACGTATCCGTTCGCGCGTGGTGAATACGGCCATGGGCGCTAACACAAGCATCGCTAGGCCCATGCAATTAAGAATGTCCACGCGCAGCAGTTCGCTCGCCGGACTAGTGGGAAAGCCGAGCACGAACAGCGAGATGCGAAACAGAAAGGCCAGCAGAAACAAATAGCGCGAGCGCTTGAGTGCCGCCACCACCCGTTTCCAGCCGGAGGGTTCCTGTTTTTCCTGGCTATCCATCAGGAAGGAAAAGGTGATGCCGGTGAGGAACAGAAAAATGGCCGGGGGCATCCCGCCTAGGAATTGCGAAAGCAAATAGGGACCCTGCTGACGCAGATCCGTCGCCGCGAACGAATCAAACGTGTGGCCCTGGATCATGATGACCGCCGCCAAGCCGCGCGTCCAATCGATGAAAGCCAGTCTGTTTCCCTTTGTGGTGTTTCCGTTCATGTGGTACGTCAACAGAACAATTTGCTACAACGTTTTATCGGCAACAGTATTACTGTTTCTTAGTGCCGGACGGCGGCTTAAACTCGAGGTTTCCTTTGATGGGTGGATTGGGCTTGAGATTGCTATATTGCATGATCCGGTAATTGCCATTAGGTTCGAAAAACTGCTGTTGCACGGGGTAAGCCTCACCTTCTGGAATCCACATTTCTACCTTACTGAGCTTTTCCTTCACCTTGGCGGTTTTTGGCAGCAGTACCAGCGCGGTTGTCTCCTGCCCGGCAATTTTCTCAATACCGGCGTTATTTACGTCGTAGCTGTCCATCAATTCCTTACCGGATGACCCGAAACCGAGCAGCAGGAACTGCGATAACAAGTCGCTACTCTTTCCGACGTCATACGTCTGAAGTAGTTTCAGTTTTGGTGTATAGATCTGGACGGTATTGTCAAACAGGAAAACGGTGTGCGAATCGCTTTGGCCCGATAAACTGAGCAGCGCGCGCGTACTTTTACCTTTTAGCCGCTGCATTTTCAAGGTGCCGGTTTGCACGTCCTGATCGTCAATCACCTTAGTAAAGACCGTCATGCGGACATCGGCGAAGACCCCTTTGAAGGTGGCGGCGGCTTCGTCCATGCGGGCCAAAATCGTCTCGCTGTTTTCAGCGTGCAAACTCGCCGCTGCCGGCAGGGCGCACAACACCAGTAGAGATAGTTTCATTGCGGTGGGAGGAGTCAATTTACTGAGCTTGGTCGGTGTAGGCGATGAAGCCTTTAACTTCCTGGGCGTCTTTGTCTACGATGGGTTCCACGCGCGAGACGTGCCAGGATTTGCCAGTGCGCTGGTGAATCAGAAGTTGGGCGCGGCGGGCGCGCTCGCCCTCGGGCACCGCTTCCAGCAAATCAGTGGCAATAAAGACCTGATTCCCCCCTGGCTGCGACGACATAAGAATAAGGCTCGACGCCTTAGGCTGGTCGTGAAACCATTCTCGGGGAGTGGCAAAAATGAAGAGGAGAATCAAGGCGACGACGACATCGTACTGCCATGACGCGCGCGCGAAGTCCCAAAAAATCAGCCGCCTGCCTAAACTTGGGCCTCGCGTGCTATTCGCTATGCTTTGATCCGCCACCTATCCTGAATTTTAGCATCCTAAGCCGCTGGCTGCGCAGCCTTAGTACTTGCGCATCACCGCAAGCACGCGGCCTTGAATCTCTAAATCAGGCGGGTTCACAAAGATCGGCGACATGGTGGCGTTAGCAGGCTGCAAACGAATACGTCCATCTTGCTGCTGGTAGTAGCGCTTGAGCGTCGCTTCACTTCCCTCCACGAGCGCCACCACTATATCCCCATCGCGGACTTTATCGGTTTTCTCAGCCAATACGAAATCGCCATTGCAGATATGGTCTTCAATCATGGATTCGCCGCGCACTTCCAGCGCGAACGTGCTGCCTTTCCCAACAAAATCCGAAAAATGCAGCGTGGCTTGGTTCTGAATCGCTTCCACCGGAACACCGGCGGCAATTCTGCCCATCAAGGGAATTTCCTGTTCCGGCGGGGCGTTGCGCTGGCGGGTCTTTTCTTCCGTAAAGAAGCGATCGGCCACTTCCAGCGAACGGCTGTGGTTATAGCTGCGCCGCAAATACTGTTTCGATTCCAAAGCCTGGATATGTTTATGCACTGTCGCCAGCGACGCCAAGCCCAGTCCGGAGGCAATTTCCTCATAACTGGGGCTATAACCATTGCGGTCAATGAAATCCGCAAGGAAGTCCATTACTTCTTTTTGCCGACGCGTTAGAGCCATGGCGTTCGAAAACCTCTCCCATATAGTGTTGGCGAATAAAGACCGAAAGTCAAGAGAAATTGTGCGCGTCAAGTAAAATTGCAAGTTGTCCCGCTTGGGGAATTGTGAGACAACAAGGGCATAGAGATTTGGGTTTCGAAGTAACCGGGGCAGCGGGTGAGTTTCTGGGTTACGTCTTAAGTCTAGCCTGATATATTTTCGCCATGAGTCAGCCAGTCTTACTGTACGTTGAAGACGAAGACGCTGCCGTTTTCTTACTGGAGACGGCATTGAAAGAAGCCGATATCAATGTTGCGCTCTATCGCGTGGCAGATGGCGACGAAGCGCTAGCTTTCCTGAAAAAGACGGGCGATTATCAGGATATGCCCAGGCCTGATCTGGTTTTGCTCGATCTAAATCTGCCCCGCAGAACTGGTTTGGAAGTGCTTTCCGAGATGCGCGAGTCGGAAGATTTGCGGTCGATGTCGGTGGTGGTGTTTACTTCGTCTTCACTCGCTGTTGATAAGCGCCGATCATTGGCTCTGGGAGCACAAGAGTACATCACGAAGCCGCCTTCTTTCGCGGGTTTCGTGGCCGCTGTGAAAAACGCCTGCTCGCATATGACAAACGGCCATCACCACCCGGTCCACTAGGGGCAACGACCGCATATCGAGAACTACGCTCTGCGGCATTTCCCTGACGTTCGAATCGCGCCACAGGCCGGCATTGGCGCACACGGCCCGGCAGCACGGCGGAGCAACAATTAGTACGTACCCTTACTCGAAGCGCGTGACAGCGCGCTTGGTCCGCTGCTACCATTTGCGTGAATGTCCTTCCGCCCACCCCGATCATCCCGACCGCTCAAATTCGCTCTTTTTGCCTTATGTGGCCTTTTTCCGATTGCTGCCTATGCGCAATCCTCAACTTGCGGCACCGAAACATGGGTCACTCCCACTACCCAGCTCAACAACGGGGACGGCGGACCCTCAGGACTTTGGCCCATCCTCGCCTCCAGCACCCACTTCGATCTTCACTATGACCCGGCTCTGGGTACGCCCGATTCCACGCAGATGCAAAACAATCTCACGCTGTTGGAAGATATCTGGTCGCAGTATATGGGGACGCCGGTCGGTTGGCCCGAACCCTATTGCGGCTCGTCTCCGAAGTACCGGGCGCAGGTCTTTATCAGCGAAGCGTGGTGGTGCAACGGCGGCGGTTTTGACGGCAACATCATGGCACTGTATGTGAACCCGCTCGCCATTCTGGATATCGCCGGCACCGGTCACGAGTTCAACCATACCCTGCAGTTCATTTCCAATGGATTGCAAGGCAGCAACTATGCAGGCTGGTTTTGGGAAGACCACTCGCAATGGATGCGCCACCAATTGAAGGAATTGCACGAGAATATGGACTGCTCGTACATCGTGGTGGGCGAACCCCATCTTTACTTCGGCTCCACGCGCGACAACTTTTGCAGTTGGGACTTCTTTGAGTACGAAAAGGACAAGTATGGCTATACGGCCATCACCAACATCTGGTTTAACGCGCCTAAACCGAGCGCCGCGAACGCCAGTACCGCCGACCCCATCTGGATTTACGCGAGCAACATGGGATGGAACCAGAGCCAGCTCAATGACGAGTTCGGACGCTGGGCGATGGCCAATGTCAATTGGGATGAATACGTCGACCCGAACGGCAACAACCAAGCTCCCCTCATGCGCTCTTATTACGGAGCCAACACCCAAAATACCGGCGTGAATGACGCCTTTTGGCCCAACTGGACGCGCACCCGTTTAACACAGTTAAATGCCGTCAATAATCCTAATGCTCCACGTACCTATCAAGTGCCTTCCTATTGGGCGCCGCAGCGCTTCGGCTACAACTTGGTCCGCCTCATTCCCGACCCCGGCGCCACCAGCGCGACGGTCAACTTTACGGGCTTCGTGCAAAGCAGCGCCGCCAATACCAACTTCGGCAACTACACGAACGTACCCGCCGCGGTGCCGCCTCCCGACTCCGACTGGCGCTGGGGCCTGGTCGCCATCGATGTGAATGGCAACGAACGAAAGAGCGCTTTGCAGTCCGGCGCCAGTGCCAGTCTGACCTTCAGTGTGGCACCGAGCGACCAAGGCATCTATATGGTGGTGGTGGGCACGCCCGATAACCAACAGAGCATTCTGGACGACCAACTTTATTTCACCATCTATCGCTACCCGTGGATGGTGCAGTTGGAAAATGCGCAGCCGGATGGTTACCAGGCGGGCTTTCAGTTGCCGTACGTCGCGTCGGGGCAAATCAGCGGCACGACTTGGCCGAACGGCGGAGGCTTTGTCGCCAATGGCGTGACGGTTGGCCCTAACGTCTACATAGGACCGCACGCGGCCGTGCTGGGTGGAAGCGTCACCGGCAACGCCGTCATTCAGGACAACGCTACGGTTTGGAATGGCAGCGTCAGCGGCAACGCGGTGATTGGAGCGCTTACGCAATTCAACGACAACATCACGATTAGTGGTTCGGCGAAGATCCTGGCCGTTAAAGATGTACAAGGATTGTTAAGCACCAACGGTGTCTTTGGGGGAACCGTCCAGGTGATTGGCGACGTGGAAGAATACATCAGCACCGCGCCTTCCACTGGCGTGTTCTACGGCATCATTAACGACACCACAGACCAGCAGGCCAACTACGGCGCAGGCGTCACGACTCCCCCGGTTGAAGTGACGGCGCCTGTGGTGATGGGAACAAACCCGCAAACCATCGCTTTCACGGCCATTCCGAACCAGGTGGCCGGAACGGCAGCGCCCTTGAGCGCCACAGCTCTGTCCGGTCTGCCGGTAGCCTTCTACACAACTACGCCAACAGTGTGCAGCGTTTCTGGTTTTAGCGTAAACTCACTGGCGGCGGGCACGTGTACCGTGCAAGCCTCGCAGGCGGGTAATGGCACATACGCGGCCGCCTCCACCACCAGTTCGTTCACGGTGAGCGCGCCCTCGTCCCCCGTGGCACAGACCATTACCTTTCGGCCCATTCCCAGCCAAACCGTGGTGGGCACTTCATTCACGCTTTATGCCTCGGCCACTTCCGGCTTGCCGGTTAGTTTCACCTCGAATACGCCGACCTATTGCAGCCTTCCGGCAAACGGCAGCACACTCACGCTTCTCGCAGCGGGCACGTGCACAGTGCAGGCCGCGCAAGCCGGCAACGGAAGCAGCTTCCAAGCGGCCCCGGCGGCGACCGTGTCGTTTACCATCACGGCGCAACAACAGCAAACCATCAACTTCCCGGCTTTTCCATTTGAAGTAGTGATCAACAGCCCCTTCAGCCCGGTAGCCAGCGCCACCTCCGGCCTGCCGATTACCTACACTTCTCTCTCGCCGAACGTTTGTACCGTCAGTGGCAGTAACGTGAACGCTATTGCGACAGGCACGTGCACGGTGCAGGCCGCGCAAGCCGGTAATGCGCAATACGCCTCGGCCAGCTCAGTTCAACAATCGTTCACGATTACGCCGCTGCATCCGCAGACCATCAACTTCCCGGCGATCCCAAGCCAAACGGTGGGAGCCACGGTAACTCTGAGCGCGCAAGCGAACTCGGGATTAGCCGTTAGTTATAGTGCCACGCCGGCATCCGTCTGCACTCTGAACAGCAGCGCCGGTACGGTGGCGGTGATTGCCGGTGGGACATGCGTCATCACTGCTACCCAGACCGGCACTGGATTCTTTGCCGCCGCCACGCCGGTTTCGCAAAGCTTCACCGTCGCTTCCTCTACTCCGCAAGCCCAAACCATTACGTTCAACACCAGCAGCGCGCAAGCTGTCGGCAGCATACTGACGGTAAGCGCCACGGCCAGCTCCGGTCTGGCGGTGACGTTCAGCGTCATCCCCAATGGCAATTGCAGCATCTCGGGCAGCACCGTGACATTTCTCAATACCGGAAATTGCGGAGTTGTCGCTAACCAGGCGGGCAATGCCTCTTATCAGGCAGCTCCGGCAGTGGGTAGAATCATCGTTGTAAACAGCCCGACGTCGCAAAGCATCACCTTCCATGCCGTCAGCGCGCAAATCATCGGCGCGTCGCTGACTCTCAGTGCCACGGCCACTTCCGGTCTCACAGTGACATTCACTTCCTCCACCCCGAGTGTCTGCACGGTATCTGGCACTTCGGTCACTTTGCCCACTGCGGGCACCTGCACCATCGTGGCGTCGCAGCCGGGCAACGCCACGTATTCGGCGGCCCCATCGGTTGCGCAAAGCTTCGCCGTCAGCGCGAGTCAGCTTTCGCAAACTATTACCTTCAACGCCATTCCCGCGCAAACGGTGGGCACTCCGTTGACCGTAAACGCCACGGCCAGCTCTGGCCTGCCCGTCACTTATACGGTTGTGCAAAATGGCAACTGCAGCGTCTCAGGCAATGTCGTTACGTTTGTAAACGTCGGGGCCTGCGGCGTGATTGCCAATCAAGCCGGCAACAGCGCCTACGCGGCCGCGCCCGCTGTCGGCCAAGTGATCACGGTCAACGCCGCTCCCCTCAAATCCCAAACCATTACGTTTAATCCGGTCGCCGCTCAAAAGCATGGGACCACGTTGACCATGACGGCCACCGCCAGTTCCGGCCTGCCCATCACGTACGTGGTTGTGCAAAATGGCAATTGCAGCGTCTCCGGCGCCGCCGTCACGTTTATCAACCCCGGCGCGTGTGGCGTGATCGCCACCCAGCCCGGCAATAGCACTTATGCCGCGGCAGCCGCAGTCGGGCAAGTGATTAGCGTCAACTGATGGGCGCGGAGGCGGGGATTCGGGTACAATTTAAGAGATACTTCCCACCGCGCCGGCATAGCTCAGTTGGTAGAGCATCTGATTTGTAATCAGAGGGTCGGGGGTTCAAATCCCTCTGCCGGCTCCAAGATCTTCAGCAATTTGAATTTTCTTGCCCTCAGACAACAAAATAAAACGTTCGTAATCTATCATCCATCGCGTGTCGTCTCTCTGTTGTCAATCTAATCGATGGCGCCACGAATCATTCTTCGGTTGGTGCGGGTACGCCGTTCTCAGCTTCTGCTTATTTCTTTCTTCCGTCACCTCGCCCGCACCTCCTTGGCCGGTTACCGTGATTCACGCAAGACTGCCCGAAAGCCTTCCTGCTCAAAGTGGGCGTCATTTGTCAGGACATCGGTGATGCTTTCATGCCGCATCGTCTGCATTGAAATGCAGTCCGTCAAGCTATAGCCCTTGTCGAGACGAGTCCGATACAGATCAAAGCCGGACCGAAAAGATTCCGGCGTTTGGCCGACGACGCGAACAGCTTGGTTGTCAATAATATTCTGGGCATTGACCACAACCTTGTTTCGGAAATGCGATCCCCATGCGGCGAAGTAGTTCAGATATTCGGTCAGGACTTCTTCCGTTGTGACGATCACGGCTGGCCTTGCGGAACGCGCAAATGCCTTGACCCGTTCATGCGCGACATCCTGAATATTGGTGAATGCGATCCAGTAAAACGTATCGGCGAAGACGGCGTTATTGGTTGCGCTTTGCATGTCCGTAAAGATAATGATCGTGCTCGCTCGCTCCGTCTTTCGGGAGCCGGGCGAATTCTTCGCTGGGCACGTCCTTCATGTTGTCTAGGATTACCTCCCAGATTGGAAGGGAAGCGGTCTCCGCGTCGATGGGCAAATTGGGGGCATCGGCAAGAATCTTGTCGAGCGCTTCGAGTACGAGCGCGTCTGTGGACACACCCCGTGCATGAGCCAGAGCAACGAGCCTAGCTTCTTCCTGCGGCTGAAGTGGCCACGTGATAGTCATGAAGATCCCACCCCTATTATCGCCTGCGCTTCGAAAACGGTGCTCATGCCAGGCTTCTCGCGCCTGCCTCCTAGTATCGAATTTAGCGAAACTCTGCGCCGATTGAGAGTACGAAGCCGAAATCCTCCTGGTTGGGGCGGCGGCCTAACCGCTCGGTTCGCTTATTGGCTTGTTGTGATGGCCCAGGCTCGTTACGCGTGAGCCAAGTTATCAGATCGAACGGATTGATCCAAGTCAACCCAAATGCAGAAACGCAAGAAGGCATCGGGCCCATCCCTCGCGGGAGATACAGGATCGGAGCCGCGTATCACAATCCGCACACTGGCAATGTGACCATGAACTTAGATCCACAAGGCCACACTGCGTACGGGCGAACGTTATTCAGAATTCAGGGCGACAGCCGCCAACATCCGGGACAAGCCAGCGATGGCTGCATAATCTTCGGCCTAGATGTGCGTCAGCGAATCGCAACCAGTGGAGATAATGTACTTGATGTTACCCGCTAAGCTAATACTCATCGCGCTTGTCCTTCCGTGCTTCGCTCAACACGTTCTTACCTCAAAGAGCCTCATTGCGCGGATCGACAAAGACGGTGCGAAAGAAGTTGTGAGGCAACTCAACACGCCCAGCGACAGAGAATGGAACTGGGTCATGGATCGCATCGAAGCCGGAAGCGCTGAGTGGCTGGGAGTGGCCGATAAGCTTAAGCCAGGGACGGACGCTGGGTTTGCCGAGGATTTAGAAATTGTGGTTGCCCGTGCGCTGGTTCACAATCCGAATCAGGTTCTGAAAATGACCGGCGATACGTGGAAGCTGGAGCGGATCTGCGGAGACTATGAGATCGAAGAGCCAGCCGCGAAAGCGCGAAGGCGCAAGGCGGATGTGAGGCTGGCGATGCGACGAGTTGTTGCGCTGGACCTTCAGGAGAAAAAAGCAGCGTGTCTGAAAGCCGCCGAAGCAGAGAAGTGAGAACGGCCCGCTTTGCCACGGTCTTCCGAAATTCCGGCTAGTGTCGCCCTTTCGTAAGCCCATTTCGTTCCGCGCCCAAGTTGCCCAAGGCTCGGCTCGGCTTTTCTGTTCCGCCAACCAAGTGTAATAATCCCCGGCTCATTTCAGGCGCAACCAGCGTTGTTCGCCCTAGTTCCAACAAAATTGCCTAATAAATTAGGCTAATAGCTACAATACTGACTCTTTGCCTGATATAATAGACATTATGCTCGATTTGGTCTCAATCGGCAAGCAGATTGCCCAACATCGCAAAACCCTCAAAGTCACTCAAAGCGAACTGTCGAGCAAGGCGGGTGTGAGCCGTGCCACCCTGGACGCGCTCGAAAACGCGCGCGCCGGCGAACTTGGCTTTTCCAAGCTCACGAGAGTGCTGGCTGCGTTGGGGCTCGATCTCAAGCTCCAGGCTGCCGGCTCACACCGCCCGACACTGGACGAGCTGTTACAAGAAGACTGCGATGATCAAAGTCTGGACCGACGCCGCTGAGGCAGGACTGCTTGATCGCTACGGCGAGCGGGGCAGTGCTTTTTCCTACCTGCCAGCCACGACGCAAGCGCGCATGGTCTCGATGACGATGCCGGTACGCCTCGCCTCTTGGAACGTACCCTTCGGTCTGCCTCCCATATTCGAGATGAATCTGCCGGAGGGATTTCTGCGCGAACGCCTCCGTAGCGCTTTCGCGAAGGCCACCGGCAGCTTCGATGAATTCGACCTGCTATCGATCGTGGGCCGTTCCCAGGTTGGCCGCATCCGCTATACGGGTGAAAAGGAGCAGTTACACGAGGACGTACCGTTTCAGTCAGTCGACGAGATTCTGGCACGCAAACGCAGCGGCGATCTGTTCCGTTACCTGTTCGAAAAGTTCGCATCGTTCTCGGGTATCAGTGGTGTTCAACCCAAGTTCATGGTGCGCGATGAAAAGGCCTTCGCCGAATCGGAGCATGGCCAACATCTTAGGCAAAGCTTCCGAGGGGCGACACATATCGTCAAACTATGGGAGCCGGACGAGTATCCGCAACTGGCCGCCAATGAGTATTTCTGCCTCACGGCGGCTCGTAAGTGCGGACTCGACGTGCCCCCGTTCCGCCTTGCCGATAATGGCATGGCGCTCGTCATCGACCGCTTCGATGTGCGCGCGGACGGGACCTATCGCGGATTCGAAGATTTCTGCGTACTCAACGCGCGCAGGACCGACGAAAAATATCGCGGCAGTTATGAGACTTCCGTGATGAAACGCTTCACTCAGTTCGCCAACTCCACTCATGTCGGCCACGACTTGGAAAAGCTCTTTCTGCTCGTTGCGTTGAACTGTGGACTCCGCAATGGTGACGCTCATCTCAAGAATTTCGGGGTTGTTTATGATGACGTGCAGGGCGAAGCACGACTCGCGCCCGTCTACGACGTTGTGACAACTTCCGTTTACCTGCCCATTGATCGGTTAGCCCTGACTTTAAACGGCACAACCGAGTGGCCCACGGCAAAGCAACTGAGGAGGCTTGGTGAGACTCGTGCCGGCTGCACTCCCGCGAAGACAAGACAAATTTTGGAGAGGAGCGCGGAGGCGATTGCGGAGACTGCGACGGATGTCCTCCGTTATGCGAAGGAGCATGCGCCGTTTGCCGAGATCGGCCGGCGGATGCTGCAGGAGTGGGAGAGTGGGGTCCGGGCTTCCTTGCGCGACTAAACCCGGCCTTCCCTAATTAAAATTCATCCCGCACATGCCGCTCTGGCAGGCCCCTGAGCCGCACATACCCGCCCCGCAATCCGCCTGTTGCTGCGCCGGCGCGCTTCCAGCGTTTTTGGCATGCGCCGCGAACGTGGAATACTGCGTAGTCAAATGTTCCTGCCCGCACTTGGGGCACCGCACATCATTCGCTTCCGTCGTCCGCCGCAAAAGCTTCTCGAATTTTGTTCCACAATCGTCGCAAGAGTACTCGAAAATCGGCATACCTTTAAGGTAGCGCAAACGCCACCATGCCGCTGCCCGCCGCCGCCCGTTCTGCCCACCTTCTCTTTTTCAATTCCAGTCACGATATCATCGATATTCAACATTTTTGACTTATGCAAAACGGAACTTGTGATATCGGATTGATCGGGCTGGCAGTTATGGGCCAGAACCTGGTTTTGAATATGAATGACCACGGCTTCAAGGTCGCGGTCTTTAATCGGACTGTTTCCAAAGTCGATGACTTTTTGGCTAACGAAGCGAAGGGCACCCAGGTCGTCGGCGTGCATTCGATCGAAGAGTTTGTGGGCGCTTTGAAATCGCCCCGCCGCGTGATGCTTATGGTAAAAGCCGGCGATACGGTGGATCAGATGATCGATCACGTAACACCGCTGCTCGCCAAAGGCGATATCATCATCGACGGCGGAAACTCACTCTTCACCGATACGAACCGCCGCACGAAAAGCCTGGCCGAAAAAGGCATCCTCTTTGTCGGTACCGGCGTGTCCGGAGGCGAAGAAGGCGCACGCCACGGCCCGTCCATCATGCCCGGCGGCAACCCCGCGGCTTGGCCGCATGTGAAAGATATTTTCCAGGCCATTGCGGCCAAGGTGGAAGACGGTACGCCGTGCTGCGATTGGGTCGGCGAAGATGGCGCCGGCCATTACGTCAAAATGGTCCACAACGGCATTGAGTATGGCGACATGCAGTTGATCTGCGAGGCCTATCAAGTGCTGGAAACGGGCCTGGCCCTGAGTGCCGACGAACTTGGCGCGGTGTTTGCCGATTGGAACAAGGGGGAGTTGGACAGTTTCTTGATCGAAATTACCGCCGAAATCTTCACCAAGAAAGATGCGGACGGCGCGCCGCTGGTGGATAAAATTCTCGACACCGCCGGCCAAAAAGGTACGGGTAAATGGACCGGCATTAGTGCGCTCGATCTCGGCATGCCGGTCACGCTCATCGGCGAAGCGGTGTTTGCGCGTTGCCTTTCCGCTATTAAAGAAGAACGGGTAGTGGCGTCGACGGTATTGAAGGGCCCTGCCACCACCGCCAAAGTGGCCGATAAGAAGGCGTTTATCGAAGATGTCCGGCGCGCCCTCTATTGCTCGAAAATGATCTCTTACGCGCAAGGCTACATGCTGCTGCGCGAGGCCGGCAAAGAGAATAACTGGCACTTGAACATGGGTGGCATCGCTTTGATGTGGCGCGGTGGTTGCATCATTCGCAGCCGCTTCCTGGGCAAGATCAAAGAAGCCTACGATAAGAATCCGCAACTCAACAATCTGTTGGTGGACGATTTCTTCGCGGGCGTTTTGAACAACTATCAGCAGTCATGGCGGCAAGCGGTGGCCGCCGCCGTGGGCGTGGGCGTTCCCACTCCGGCGTTTTCCACCGCGCTCGCTTTTTACGACGGCTATCGCACCGCGCGCCTGCCGGCGAACCTGCTGCAAGCGCAACGCGACTTTTTCGGTGCGCACACTTATGAACGCGTGGATCAGCCGCGCGGCAAGTTTTTCCACACTAACTGGACCGGTCGCGGCGGCCGCGTCTCCTCGGGGACTTACAACGCATGAGCTACGGTTTTGATATTCGCAAAGATGGCGCCTTGGATTTTATGTCGATTGGCGGCTTGGTCTGCCGCTTCGATCCGGGCATCATCCCTTTTCGCAAGGCCACAGAGTGCCTCATTCACGTGAGCGGCGGCGAGTTCAACGTGGCCGCTAATCTTTCAGACTGCTTCCGTTTGAAAACCGGCGTGGCCAGCGCCATGGTCGATTATCCATTGGGCGATTTAGTGGCCGAACGCGTGCGCGCCATGGGCGTACAAGGACACTTCAAACATTTCAAACACGATGGCGTGGCCGGACCCAACATTGCCATTGTGTATAGCGACCGCGGACAGGGATGCCGCGCCCCGGTGGTGTTTTACAATCGCGCCAACGAAGCGGCCGGTTTGCTCAAGCCCGGCGATTTCGATTGGAAAACGATTTTCGCCGGCGGCATTCGCTGGTTTCATAGCGGCGGTATTTTTGCGGCGCTCTCTGCCACTAGCGCCGAAGTCGTCATAGAAGGCATGCAGGCGGCGAAAGCGGCGGGCGCCATCACTTCTTTCGACTTGAACTATCGCGCCAAGTTGTGGAACGTCGTTGGTGGTCACGACAAAGCCGTCGCGGTGATTGACCGCATCGTCAAGAACGTGGATGTGCTGGTTGGCAATGAAGAAGATCTGCAAATGGGGCTTGGCATCCCGGGGCCGGAAGTGGCCGCCAAATCCAAGCTCGACCCCAGCGCCTTCTTCGGCATGATGGATAACGTGCGCAAGAAACATCCGCAAGTGAAAATTGTTGCCACCACCTTGCGCGAAGTTCACTCCACCAACCGTCATAGCTGGAGCGCGGTGGCGTGGATCAATGGCGTGACACACCAGGCGCCCACCATGGAACTGGACGTATACGACCGCGTGGGCGGTGGCGATGGTTTTGCCGCCGGCTTCATCTATGGCTTGCTCACTGGCCATACTGAAGACGAAGCGGTCAAGCTGGGCTGGGCGCATGGCGCTTTGCTCACTACGTTCCCGGGAGACACCACTATGGCGACGCTCGATCAAGTGAAGTCGCTCGCACAAGGCGGCTCCGCGCGCATTCAGCGCTGATAACGGCGGCAAATTCTTTTAGAAAAATCGGGCCCGGCGGCGCGTCTAATGTGTGGTCGGCCCGATGCTATCATCGATTCAGAAAGACACACTTATGCGGACGCTCCCTTTGTCCTGCACTTTTTTGCGTAGCGTCTCGCGGGGATGCCTGTATGCCGTTCTATGGCTGTGTCTGGCAGGCTCGTCTAAGTTGGCCGCCCAAGCTGTCAACGATTCCGGCGGTGCGGAGTTGCCGCCCAAAACGCCCGCCGCGCCTCCCGTGGCCGCTGCGGCCTCTATCCCGCGCCGTTCCGTGGATTTGCGGGTGGATCGCACGCTGGTCCTGATTAATGTCACCGTGACCGACCCCTTAAATCGTTTTGTCACTGGCTTGGATAAGGAACATTTCCGGCTCTTTGAAGACAAAGTGGAGCAGGAAATTCTGGAATTTTCCAGCGAAGATGCGCCGATTTCGATTGGTCTGGTTTTCGATACCAGCGGCAGCATGGGTTCCAAATTACAGAAATCCCGCCAAGCCGCGGCCGAATTTTTTAAGACGGCGAATCCTGCCGACGAATTCTTCCTGGTGCAGTTCAGTGAACGCCCGGAATTGGTGGTGCCGTTTACCAGTGATACCGACAAAATTCAAAGCACACTGACGTTCACCCAATCAAAAGGCCGCACCGCTCTGCTGGATGGCGTGTATCTGGCTATGCACGAGATGAAAAAGGCGCATAACCCCAGGAAAGCGCTGCTCATCATCTCCGATGGCGGCGACAATTCCAGCCGCTACACCGAAAGTGAAATCAAGAACGCCGTGCGCGAGTCCGACGTGCAAATTTTTGGCATCGGCATTTTCGAATCCATGAGCGGGCGCTCTCGGACGCCGGAGGAAGCCGCCGGGCCCAGCCTTTTGAACGAATTGGCGGAGCAAACCGGCGGCCGCGAATATGCGGTGGATAATGTTGCTGAACTTCCGGACATTGCGGCTAAAATTGGAGTGGAGCTGCGCAATGAATACATTCTGGGCTACACTCCCAAAAACCGTGAACGCGACGGAAAATATCGGAAGGTTCAAGTTAAATTAAATCAACCCCGTGGATTACCCCCTCTTAAAGCCTATTTCCGCCTCGGCTATTATGCGCCGACCCAGTAACGGTAGCTTACTGCTGTTGCTGGCACTTTTCGTTGCCGTGGGCGGTGTTTACGCCCAATTCCGTTCTGATACTCGCCTGGTGGTGCTGCACGCCAGTGTGATTGACAAACATGGCAAGCTGCTCACCGATTTGAAGCAGAACGCTTTCAAAGTCTTTGAAAACGGCCAGCCCCAGCAGATCAAGAGGTTTCGCCGCGAAGACGTGCCCGTCTCGCTTGGCATCATTATTGACGATAGCGGCAGTATGCTCACCAAACGCTCGCGCGTGGAAGCGGCGGCCTTGTCGCTGGTGCGCGAATCCAACCCCGAGGATGAAGTGTTCATCGTGAATTTCAACGACGAATGGTACTTGGATGTGCCCTTCACCAGCGATATTCACAAGATGGAGCAGGGCATCTCTAAGATAGATTCGCGCGGCGGCACCGCCATGCGCGACGCCATTAGCGCTTCTTTGGATTACATGAAAGATAAAGCCAAGAAAGACAAAAAAGTGCTGCTCATCATCACCGACGGCAACGACAACGCCAGTAACACCTCGTTAGAGAAGGTGGTTTCGCGGTGCAATCAAAGCGACACGCTGGTTTACGCCATCGGCTTGTTCACGGAGGAAGAGAAACACGAGGGCGCAAAGGCCCGGCGCGCTTTGAGTGAGCTGACCACCGCCACCGGCGGCTTGGCTTTCTATCCCAAGGATGTTTCGGAAGTGCAGTCGGAGGCGTCGGAGGTAGCGAAGGACATTCGCAATCAATATGCGATTGACTATACGCCCACGATTCAGGAATTGGACGGCAGTTACCGGCAGATTAAAGTGGTGGTGGATGCGCCCGGCAAGCCCACTGTGCGTACCCGCTCCGGTTACTACGCCACGCCGGAACCGCGCGTTCGGGCAAGCGCCGGCGGATCGTAATTATGCTGCCGCTGGTGCGCTTTCTCTGGAACAGTACGAAAGGCTACCGGCTGCGACCATGGCGATCGCCCTATCTGCGATGGCGCATTGAAACATATTCCGGCATACCGGCCGAATCTATAAACAGAACGGCGTTCTTGCACTTTGTGTGGCAAGAACGCCGTTCGTTGCTGCAATATCTAAATTGGGTGAAAGACTTTCCCCGTCACTATTCCTGAGGAGGGGGCGGAGGCGGCGGCCCGCCACCGCGGCGGAACTGGCCACGCATTCCTGGTCCCTGGGGCGCATCGCTGATCGTGTAACCGGCAGGTACCTGGAACAATGACGGGTCGGCGCTGGTTTGAATATTCGTCAGCGCGAAGTTCGATTGGCCCGAGCGCGGATCTGCG
>Ga0302319_10009933_pt1 | contig 18204 bp, 16 predicted proteins | sample Bog_T0_2_FD_203319 | JGI IMG/M metagenome (GOLD analysis project Ga0302319, IMG submission 203319) | Peat permafrost microbial communities from Stordalen Mire near Abisko, Sweden - Bog_T0_2 | ecosystem: Environmental > Terrestrial > Soil > Wetlands > Peat | place: Sweden: Abisko, Stordalen Mire...
CAAACAACACGATAGTTATAAGGCCAAAAATGTAGCATAGCGCGTATGAGGTCGCGACGTTCGCCTGAAATGCCTGCGCTGCAGCGGGCGAAAGTCCAAGTTTGCCGATCGCTTCACTCGCGGTACCAACCAAGGCAGATTCGGTTGCGGCTCCGGCCAGCAGGCCGCTCGCCGTCCCGACATCCAGCTTGAATAGATACGTGGCAACAAACACTACGACAACGATCAGAACGACCTCGACGATTACCAGAAGGGTCCAGGTCCAGGTCGTGCGGTCGACGCTAGCAAAGAACTCCGGCGCAACGGAAAAGCCCAGCGCGTAAATGAACAGTGTGAACATGAACCGCTGGAGACTAGGATCGATGTGCACCCCAATCTGGCCGATCACTAGCGCCGCAAGAAGTGTCCCTGCCACACCACCGAGTTTAAATGCGCCAATTTTTATTGCGCCGACAGCATAACCGACGATCAGAGCTGCAAAAATCGCGAGTTCCGGGCGAGCGGTTAAGAGGGAATGTAGTCCCGTAAAAAAGGTGTGTAGCATCATAAAAGCTCCCTCGGCAGAATGGCTCTGACCGCTCCATTGGAAGCGATGACTCTTTGTTCATGGAGATGCTAATCAGCACTAGTAATATTTTTCCATGAATTGCGTGGCGAGGCGAGGCATTCGCATAAATTTTATTCTGCAGTCTTAGCTTTTTTAAAATCTTGATAGCACTCATCGAGGCTCTTCCGCGTAAACCTTCCGATCGCCGCGTATTCGATATCGGTAAGGTTGGCGAGCGAAATTCGCGCGGAGGTATCGACAACCTCGAACCCTTTGCCAGGCAATAATACGACGCCGGTTTCCTTCGCTAGGCGGAACAGAAAGCTTATCCCTAAATTGCTCTTGATAAACCATGCCTTGAATTCTGGCCCGTACAGGGATCCGCCGATTTCCTGCAAGTCGATCAATGAATAGTAATTGACGTCATCTGGTTGACGCGCTGTTTTAACGCCCATATGGCTATAGAGCGTCTGATATCTTTGTCGGATCAGCTGTTTGGCGGCATCCTTGTAACGATGCCCGCGGTCCATTAATCCGTTCAGCGCAAACAGCGCCATCTGTAATTGCTGTGGCACCGACAATCCGGCGGTGTGGTTCAACGCAACGGCACGACTGTCGGCGACCAGACGATCAATAAATCGCAAATCACGGGGCTTAGTAGTCAAAGAGGAATAGCGTTGATCAAGGAGGAGCTTCTGTTTTTCCGGTAGCGCGATGAGGGCTGCATCGAATGCATTATCGTTATGCAATGCGATGACACCGAGGCGCCACCCGGTCGCACCGAAGTATTTCGAGAACGAATAGACGCATAGTGTATTCCGCGGACATTTTGCGAAAATGGAAACAAAATCATCAGCGAAAGTTCCATAAACATCGTCAGTCACGATAAAAAGGTCCGGACGCCGCTTCGAGACCAATTCGGTTAGGCGGTTCAGAGCGGCATCTGACATTTTTGATGATGGTGGGTTACTCGGATTGACGATACAAAATATCTTGATAGCTGGGTCCAATAATTTATCGAGTTCGGATTGCGGCAGTTGCCAATCGTCAAGTCGATCCATGCGGATGTCGACAATTTCCAGCTGGTAGTCTTCAAGAACTGGGATTTCCAGATACGGTGAGAAGATCGGCGTCGCGATTCCGATTTTGTCACCGGGGCTAATCAGACCATTTTTGCGCAAGCTCTGGAAGACGTAGGTCATTCCTGCCGTGCCGCCCTCCGTCGCAAATAGCGAAAACTCGCCACGTCGCGGCTGCGGCCCGAACATCTCCTGCGCTAGATAGGCTTTTACAATTTCTTCGGTATGCGGAAGCATCCTTGGTGGCGTTGGGTAGGTACTGCCCAAAAACGCACTAACCATCTCAAAAAGAAATGCATCTTGATTTAACCCGAGCTGGTCTTTGACGTAGGAAATCGCCGAGCGCAAAAATCGGATCCCGTCCGTTAGCCGATGACTGGTCGCATAGGCGTCGAACCGCCGCACAATGCCATCGTGCTCCGGGAGGCCGCCGAAGCCGCTGTCAAGATACGAGTAAGACCGCTCGGCTTCACGCAATGCAAAGTCGCCGAGACTTAAAAATGCCCAGCGCGGCAAAGTAGCCAGAAAATTGGGGTTTCCCCTTCCAGCATTTAGCATCAGTCTCTGCGCATCCGAAGACGCAAGAGCAATCAATCGATCCTTGAGCTCAAAGGGGCTGAGTTTTTTTAACTTGCCATAGTCTATCGCGTTCAAGGCAAGCCTCCTTTCGAGTAAGAGCCGCGAGTGATAAAGCGAGAGCGGTCAAGCGCAATCATGCAGCACTCGAGGCAACCACATTATAAATGCTTAGCCACTACAATCTGCTCAAGTCCCAAAGCTTCGAACGTGGCATCTGGCGGACGATCACCGGAGAACGAAACATAGTTTCGACTCTCTGTCGAAATGGGTTGCATGGGGAACTCATCTAGATATTCGTGATACGCATCGAATAGCCGGCATGCTAATGCTCCCGAGGGGCTAATGATGCCGTTTCGAGCCGCTAACGTCGGCAGTAGTTTTGCGAAATCGCGGTCGAAATATTCAAAATGGGTGCAACCGAGGATCAGAGCGGTCGCATTGCGATGCACGATTTCACGGGAGACTATCCTTAAATACGCACTTATTCGCTGGTGCCATTCGGGTTTGACATTGCCATCCGCATCAATGATGTGCTGAACATCAACGGCGCCGACCAGCTTTTGCGCGTCGCGTGCGATTATCTCGACGTCGTGGGGCAATTCAGCTGGCGGGTCCCAATGCATGACGTCCGCCCGCGTTGTTCCGCCTGGGCCCGCCTCATCCTCCCTTACGACTGCCACATGCGGCGTGTGACCGTAGTCAATCACACCTGCGGGGAGCTGTGGGATCATGCCGCCTTCAGCGAAAATGTAAGGCACAAGTGGCAATTGTTGCCCGAATGCTCGACTTAGTGTCGTGCGGTGACACTCTACTATCTTTTCGGCGTGCGACTGGATCTGCGCGGTAAGTTCGGTGCCGAGAACTCCGATCGTCTTTCGGCGCCGCTTTGATTTTGGCTCAAGCAGTATACGCGCTCGCTCGTAGGCCAATTCGGAGGCGATTTGTACAACGTTGAAAACGCGAGGCCATCCATTGCCTTTGCCGACCTTGCCGAAATGCGACCACGAGGCGCTGGCCGTATTGCAAGCAATGCCGATGACCGGGCAGAATGGTTCTAGGTGACCGATAATTGCATCGGCGAAAACAGCAACCTGTTCTTGCGTTTTCTCTCCGTAAGGTAAATTCGCGGTGTCCCCGAAGAATATTACACTTCGACTTTCTCCAGCATCCCGCAGAATGCGCGATAGGTAAGCGGCCGCCACCATGCCGCCACTTCCCGAATCAAATACTCCGATGGCCTGCTCAGGTTGAGCCGTCGGGCACTCCACATTCTGAATCTTCATTCGAGCCGAAGCGTCGCTCGAAGGGGCGGCCACTGTGGGAGATTTTTCCGTCACCATATCCATTATTGTTGTCGATGCCTCCCGAGGGGCCCACGGCCCAATATCTTCCAAATGGTCGCCCGAAATATTGAAATGCCGCAGGTCTGGCCATACAAGCCAAGCCCGCGGCAGAATTATTCTGCCGGTTGCAAGCTCTTCATTCCCATAGCCCAATCTGGGCGCCGAATTGCATGAAGGATGAGTGGAATGCCACAGAACACTACCGTGCCAATGATCACGAGCGACACGTAGAGGACCGGCGAGCCCACCGGCAATTGATCGGGTGGGAAGAACGCCACCAAAAAGCTGAACAGCACTCCAAAGAAACCCACGCCGGCTGTTAGCCAGATACCAAATAAGCCACCAGGCACCTTAAACGGCCTCGCTAGATTGGGCTTAGTATAGCGAAGCTTGATGGCGGCCGCATACATAAGCATATAGGCGATCAGATAGAGGGCAATCGTCATCGCCGAAACCAGAAAGAACACAACGGAGACGTCTTTGATCACAAAGTACAGACAGGACATGACGGTGACCACAACACCTTGAACTAAAAGAATGTGTGTTGGCATGCCATGGCTGTTCGACGCATGGAGCACCTTAGGCAACTCTCCATCACGTGCGGTCGCGAGCAATCCCTTGCTTGGGCTACCGAGCCAGGCAAACACGCCACTAATGGCTCCAATTCCCACAAACAAAGAAAGCACTGACGTAAGCCATCCCATATGCCAAATGTCAGTGATTACCGCGCTGAATGTGTCGAAGACACCAGATTGCAAAGAAATTTTATCGTACGATAGAATTGCCGCGACGGGAATCGCTCCGAGGGCAAAGATAAGCAGCGAGATCAGCGCACCGAGGCCTATAGCTGCCGGGTATCCTCTGCTCGGATTCTTCATATCGGTGACGAATACCGCCTGCACTTCTACTCCGGCAAACAACAGGATGATTCCCGCGAGGAACGCTACCGCCCCCAAATCATGGATTGCCGGCCAGTAAAGCGCATGTCCATTTTGCGAAACTGCAGGGTCGGTAAGATGCTGCCATGCGATGGGGTGCCCCGTTTCAATCCAGTAGCCAAAGAGCACCAGCAGAACAATTCCGGGTAGAATCGTTCCGACGATGAATGTCCAGTTGGCGGCTTTAGCGAAGACTTCAACACCTTGCAGAACCACGATCGTCGCCAGCCAATAAACAACGATGCAAAAGATCCCAACGTAAACTCCATCTTTTGCTAACTCGGGCCGCCCAATTGTATACGCTAGTGCGGCCGCGCCAAAGGTAAGCGTTACTGGATACCATACGACGTTCTGAATCCACTGAAGCCAAATTGCCAAGAAGCCCCAACGAACGCCAAATGCTTCGCCTACCCAGGTATAAATGCCGCCTTTTTTATCAGCATAGGCGCCGCCGAGTTCGGCGGAAACTAACGATGCCGGAACTAGGTAGAAAATGACAGTGAACGCCAGATAGGCGAACATTGTCATCTCTTCCTTCGCGAGCATCGGCAAGCCGCGAAGACTCGTCACAACGGCCGCTGCTGTCATTAATCCAATCGAAGTTACGCTCAGATAGGCCTTTCGGCCCTTAACCGGTGCCATGAACTCTCTCCTGTAAAGGCAGCATTAAATTGCAATGCGCCGGCTGTTGGTTTTCATCTCAAGTCGGCAACTTTTCTTTCGGCAGGGCGTGATGCGTGAAGGTCGTGCCTTCTGCAGGTGTCAGTGGTGTAGTCACAGGATGCTTTTTCAGGTGAGAAATTGAGCGACGAATATCTTCCACCAACATGTCCGCCATATCGCGGCTGAAGCCGTTTCGCATTAGCAAACGCATCACAACAAGGTCGGCAATGTTTGGCAGCATCGTATAGGCTGCCACTTGCCAGCCTCGCATGCGTAGCCGCTCGGATAGATCGAACAGGGTGTAGCCAGGATTGCTACCGGCCTTGATCGTCCAGGAAACAGCTGGAATGCCCTTACGACTGTCTCCGTCGAATAAAATTTCGAACGGGCCAAGTTTTGGCATTTCAGCGGCGATGAATTGTGCCGTGTCGTAGCCGTTTTGCTGAATACGACGATACCCCTCACGACCGAGCCGCAAGAACAGATAATACTGTGAGATGATCTGACCGCCCGGCCGGGAGAAATTCAAAGCGAACGTCGGCATGTTTCCGCCGAGGTAATTCACGTAAAAGATCAAATCCTCCGGTAAGTCGCTTTTTTCGCGCCAGACAACCCAGCCTACGCCAAGCGGCGCCAGGCCATATTTGTGCCCAGACGCGTTGATCGAGCGAACCCGTGGGATACGAAAATCCCAAATAAGGTCGGGCTCGACAAAGGGTGCAACGAACCCTCCAGAGGCGCCATCGACGTGTATCGGAATATCCAAGCCTTGGTCGCGCGCCAGACGGTCTAAGGCTTGCGCGACCTCGGCCACCGGCTCGTACTGGCAGGTAAATGTCACGCCGAAGGTCGGCATCACACCGATCGTATTCTCATCCACCCGTTTCAGAGCCTCTTCCGGGGTCATTCCCAAACGGCCGCGCTCCAGTGGAATCTCACGCAATTCGACATCAAAGTAGCGCGCAAACTTGTGCCAGCAGACCTGCACCGGGCCGGTAACGATGTTGGGCTTATCAGTCGGTTTACCGGCTGCACGCATCCGGTCACGCCACTTATGCTTTAGTGCCAGTCCGCCCAACATGCAGGCTTCGCTCGATCCAGTGGTTGAGCAGCCCGGAGTGGTGGTGGGTTCGGGCGAGTGCCACAGATCAGCGAGAATGTGGACGCAGCGGTTTTCTAATTCTGCAGTCGCAGGGTATTCATCCTTGTCGATCATGTTCTTGTCGATCGACATATCCATTAGATGATGGATGTCATCGTTTAGATACGTTTGACAAAATGTAGCGAGGTTTTGCCGGGCATTGCCATCGAGAAACAACTCATCGCGAACAAGCGCATGGGCAATGTCGGATCTCAGCCCGCTCTCGGGCATTCGGAGTTTTGGAACGGAAATGTCCGTTGCGACCGACCCGTAGATGAGACCTTCAATGTCGTCGCGAGTATTTTTTGGCTTATCGAGCATCTTGCGCCTGCGCAGCCAGTGGTAGCGCCAAACCAACGAGTAGCGTCGTTAAAGCCAGAAATTTGGTTTGCATCGGAAGCTCCATTGGTTGGGCATGCCCAACCGCCTGGGGCTGGATGAAGCACCAAGTCCCAGCGGGCGTCATTAGTTCCGTTGATGGGAGCTATCTTCGGGCGATTTGGCGCTAAAAGGCGGCCGTTGGCAGTGGGGGTGATCGCATCTCGAAATTCACCCTCATGCTAGGGATAATGAAAACCCTTGCGTCGTCCAGTTTGACGGAGCCAATTCGGTGGGAGACTAGTTGCAGTTGGTATCGCAGGCCGACTCGATGGCTTCGGCGCCACCCGGCACCCAATACCACCTTGATGCGCGTAATCCCTGCGAGGTATGCCCACTGTAGCGACCGCTTTAGGCATCAGTCCGAAGCGTCGCTAGGTGCCAATCGCGTTCTAAATAGTGTGTCGCAGTGAACGCAGCGAAGTGCCATTTGCTGACATCGCGGGTCGTCCGCTCCCAGTCCGCTAGAGATATCACCGAGCCAGTATCGGGCGCTCGCCAGATCGGTGTTCTTCGACGAAGAATGCCATCGGTACACTCGACAGGTGTCGTTCAGAACTCGACATCAGAAGCAGGCGGTTGATGGTGTTGTCCTGAATGCCTTCAGGCGGAAAGACGCAAGAAATACGGCCTTCCTTGATGACGACGCCCGACTTTTTGAGTCCCGCTTGAGCTACCGCATGCATTTTGGTGAACCGGCCAATGAGCTGCGCTTCCCGATTGGGCTTCGCGCCACGGTCGTCGAGGTTCAAGAGATACTTGAATAGGTCCCGCTGCAAATCTGGATAGCCTGCGCATGTCTTTCTCAAAGCGTGGTCTACGACATCCGTTACGTTCTGCGGGAAGGCGAATTTTGCAGCTTCGATATTACCTGCAAGAGTGGCAAGTCCGGGTGTTGCCGCCTTCATACGGCGACGGATAGTTCTCTTTACTTCGCTCCAGCGGAATGGGCTGTCTGTCACGATGGAGGCACCTGTTGCCTGCGCCAAGTACATCGTCATCTCAAAATTCGGGACAAGCTTGAACGCATTCATCAGCCCGCTCTCCTTGCCGCCATCCAAGGAGCCGTCCTGGAGGACCGCCAAAGGGTCGAGCTCTTTCTTTCGCTCGATGTAACGCATCGTCGCCTCGACTGTCTCTTCATCCATCTCCAGATTGAGCTTGCGGAGTTGTCTGCGCATTGCATCAGGCGAAATCAACATCAGACTGCGCCGGGTATCCCGTCGCACTACTTGGATCGCACACTCGGCACCAATGAGGTCCGAGTACGGGAGGCTGGGCTGTCTCCGTTTGCCGTGCGGGCACGCTCAGGACGCGTTGTCCTGACCCAGCGGTCGTCTGTTCCCCAGACTTCCAAGCGACCGGGCAGACTAGGTGGTCGATTCATCCACCATCTTGCCGACTAGTTTTGGCGGGCATATCGGCTTCGGCCCGCGGGCATGATCAAGCTGCAGTGGCTCACCCATCGTCATGGGAAGCTTGCGAGGGCTGCCGGCCGCCCTTGGGTCCGCGCCAGCGGCGAATTTGTCATCACGACCGAATCTGCTGGCCGGTTATTTATCGTCCTCTAGCGGCTCGTCGCTGATTAACCTGGCGCGCCACCTCGCGCCACTCCTCGATGTCGCCATCGGTCTCACCTTTGACTGAAAACGGCGCGACCAGGATCTCGTCCTCACCGCGCCCCGTCAGGTGAGCTAGCACCTGCGCGCGCCTGACCGTCGCCCTGACCACGCGTGGCGGCGGGTAGATGTCCGCGAAGCGCATGGCGAACCAGCATGCGCAGTCCCGGTCCATGGTCCACGACAGCCCGCTCAGGAATAAATCGAGCCCGCCGCTGCCACCGCGCCATATCGTGACCTCGTCGGGGAGGTGGCCGGTCGGAAACTCAGCCGCTCTAAGCGCTGCTACCAGTCTCCGGTGGCCGAGCGCTCTCAAAACGTGGTCGTGCTCGTAAGCGGCTTCCAGCGCGGCGCGCAAGACATCCGGCGGCGGCCCATGTCTCCACAGCGCCGCGACGATTTTCCCACGCTTATTGTTATCTGCCGCGCCGATCAGGCTCACGGCGGCGTCGGGATCACCCGCAACCGTCGCCTCCAGGTGTCTCATGCCCCATTGCGTGGTCAGCGGCAGCAAGTCGTTGGCGAGCGAGCGCTTGGGCGCTGCGCTCTGTCGCTTGAGCGCGGTCGACATCTCTTCCTCCTTATGGCCGCAGGCGCGGCGTATCGGTATTGTTCTATTGGCCGTGTACAGCCAACGTCCAAATTAAGTCAACGCGAGCCGCCTGCAGAAAATTTAGCTCGAGTGCTCGGGCATTGATCATCCTAGGCGCCCTCAGGTCCACGCTTCGTTTTTAGGCCGTCCGGAAACTCAGCCGGAAAATGAATCCTGACAGCGTGATCGATCGCTACGTATAGTGAGTTGCTTGAATACTTGGCCGGGATCGTCTTGATCACATCACCGACCATCGAGAGGTCCTTCTTCTGGATCATGCACTGCCCATCTCGTTTGACAACGAGGCCTTCCTGCGTGACGGCGAACAGTTCGTTTTCCCAGAGCGGGGAATCCTTGGCCATATCGGTTGCTGGGCCAGCATGACCAGTTGCTGTCGTCAGTTCGGTCGTATTAGTCGGATCCTTGCTGGGTTCGGCTTTGGGATCGATGCTCCCTTCTGCGGGACGATTTTGATCTTTCTCCATGACAGTCTCCTTTCAGTTTGTGTTAAGTGGCCAATCTGATTCTTGGTGATTGCCCGGGCTGGCGTTCGACGCGCACTAGCCCTGCCGCCTCAAGCGCGCGCAACGCCCGTGCCTTTGCATCCTTGGTGACGCCGAGATCGGCGAGCAGGTTTCGGGGTAGCGTGACGACAGAGTTCCGCGTCAGCGCCTGCCTGTGGTTGATCGCGAGAAACACGGCGAGCGCGCGGCCCGGCAGTCTCGACGCCGCGGCGATATCCTGCAGTGGGATAGGCCCTCGCAAGAAGCGGCCGACCTGGCGCCGTTTTGCGGCGCGCAGAGCGGCGGTCTCGACCTCTACCTCCCTGATGTCGGTGATGCTCGATTCAAGGAATGAAGTAGAAGACTCTTTATAATATGGACCGGTATCGCGCGGGTGCGAAGGCACGTTCGCGCTGGTGCGATAGTGGCGTGGTGTCGATGAGCGTGTTGATGTAATGCGCGGGGTCATTGCGCTACCTCCACATAGTCAAGCAGCGCCATGACGCGCAGCCACATCGCCTCGGCGCCTTCGCTCATAAAACGATCGGGCCAGCGCACCATCTTGGCCTCGGTGCGGATGTCGAGACCGGCGGTTACAGCGCGTCCCGCCGCAGTCATCATAGCGCGCATGCGCGCGACGTCCTCGTCGAGGCGGTGAAGCGGTGCAACGATCATGAAAGCGTCGTGAACCGGCGCCACGACCTCGATGCCAGCCTCGGTCGCGGCAATAGCGGCGATACGCATCATCTCGGCACCGTTCGCCTGCATGGGAAAATTCATTAGCGATGGAATTTTCGGCGTTCGCCCGACATGGCGACGCCAGCCGAACACGCTCATCATCTCATTGGTCGCCATCGCTCTTGAGACGCTTTGGTCCATCCACCGCCAGAATTGTGGGTAAGCGCGGCGATGCAGCTGCAGAAGTACGCGCGCCTCGATTGGCGTCACGCCCAACCTGAAAGCCATTGCATTGGATGCCATGCCATAATTCACGCCGAGCATCACCGCCTTGCAGCGGTCGCGAACGGCGCCGTGCGTCTCTATGGTGGCATCCGCCGGCACCAACCTGGCTTCCCTAGCAAATGCGAGATACGGGTCACTGCTGGCGTATGCTTCGGCCATCCGCTGATCGGCGGACAACGCAGCGGCGATTGCGATTTCCTGTGCGGCGAAGTCGATGTAGGCGATACCCCAGCCCTCAGGCGGGCGGATCAGGCCGCGCATCCATTTTGCCGGGCCGAAAATGAACTCTGTGTTCGAGGGCTGGTTGCGGCCGGTGGCGGCCATGAACGCCCGCAACGAGCATCGGTTGCGCGCGTCGGCCCCGACTGCGAGACCGGTGAGCCGCATTCTGCCCAAGCTCGCGCGCAACTCACGAAGGCGCTTTAATTCTGGCCAGCGCATAGTCTGCTGCTTGAAGGTTTCATCGTCGAGCATCAGCCTGCCGGAAGGTAGCCGCGGCCAGGGCATGTCGCGCTCGATCAGCCACCGGGCGAAGCGCTCTGTCTTGAAACTGGCGCCATCGTAGATGCCGAACTCGGCATCCACATCGGTGATCAAGGCAAGCTTTAGCGGTTCCCAGTTTGCGACCAGGCGCTGATGGAGTGGCAGGTCGATCGGCACGCCGGCGCGCTCCATGTGCGCCAGCGCTGCCGCGAACCGGCCCCGCAAAAGTGCACGAGGCCAATCGATCATTGGGGCCATCGCCGGAAACAACGCGGCCAAGCCGGCGACGTCCGACGCGCAGTAGTCAAGGATCGCCTGCTTCTCTGATTCGAGCCATTCGAAACGTTCGATGACCAAGCGACGCATGGTCTCCTTCTCGCCGGCGTCGATGTGCGCTAGGCCGCGACACGCCAGCGCGCCCAGCAACCCGTTGCCGCACAGCAGCTCGCGACCGTTGGTTTCGACCCGGTGCTCGGCGTAGAGATCGAGCACGTTCATCGGCAACGGCCAATCTAGTTCGAGAAAACAGCCGATCTCCGCGCTGGCGCTGTAAGCAACGACCAATGAGTCGTGGCTGACGTCGAAGGGAGCAGCACGCATGTTGAGAAGCGCATCACGCCAGTAGCGGTGCTCTGCGTCGGTAAGCAGGTCCTTCACCACCATGCAAAGAGGCCATGGCCGCTCGCCCGGGTCGGCGCGGTATTCGAAATCGACGGCATAGATATTTTTGAAGGGGACGGCCGGCAATTGCCGGCAGTCCATCATGATCCGGTTCATGGTCGTAAACTAGGCACGGCCCTGAATGCGGCGAACGAACGGGTGATCCACGCTGTCAATCACCTTGCCGGCAAACGCCACCTTCAGGATCTCTTCCAACGGCCTGTTCGGCCACACCGGATCGGGTTGCCCTTCGACGGGCTCGTAGAGCCGGTAGGTGCCGAGCGTCATGTCAGCGGCCATTCGAGTCCAGCGGGCCTTGCCGCGTTCCAAGGCCAGCCGTGCGCGTTCGTGCCAGTCGTTTTGACGTCCGTCGACCGGCAGCGGCAGCGGCCAGATGAACATCACGTCCTGGCGGGTGATCGCAGGCACGAGCAGAACCGGCCTCGTCTCGCCCACCAACATGTCCCTCATGTTAGGGGCGACGAAAAACACGTCGTTGCGCATTTCCTCCCTATCGAACACGACTGCCGTGGTGAGCGACATCGCAGGGTCGGGATGCACCATGAAGTATTCCCGCGGCCGCGGTCGGCGCACCGCGATGGTGGACTCGACTTCGCGGTCGACGCCGGCGCCGACGCCTGCCTCCGAGGACGACAGCCGAAGCGCGTCGAGGTTGTCGAAAATACTCTTCTGCACGTTCACTTCACTCATTTCTCTGGTTCCTATGTTGGGGTTGAGGTTGAACATCGAAGGCCGCTGCAAGGGAGCGCCTTCGTCTTCACTGGGGCTGTCTGCCTCATCGAGGACAGAATCCGCGCGGTCCTTAAGGTAGGCAGGTGTCATCGCTCGCTCAGTCTGCGGTGCTTAGTCATGGTTGATGTCCGTTCTGGATTGGAACCTTGGTCGCCATCTTCAAGTGTTTGACGATGACGCCGAACTTCGAGGTGAGGCTAGTAAGGATTTGATCGATACCGTGCCTTTCATCTTCGTTGAGGTGGCTTAACGACGTCACGGTGTAGGCGTCGGTGTCGCCAGGTGCCGAATGTCCACGGCGGTTTCGACGGTTCCACGATCTGGCAACCTCGATCTGGGCCTCTTCGGTTTCTTCGCTTGCAATGGCGAGGAGGGCTGCCTGGTTGTCATCGAGCTTCTCTTCCTTGGCGGCGCTCTTGGCCCGATTGAAGATCTTGGCGATCTTCATCGTGCGCGAGATGAACTGCCGACGTGCCGATTCAGATTGGTTGCCTGGTAGCGGCAGCTTGCGGGCGGCTTCAGCCACGCCAGCACGGGGGCGGCCGCTTCTCGGTTTTTCTTCAGGTTGAGCAGAAACCGGTTTGAGCGCGTCGGTGAGATTGATCCACTCGTTGATCATTTCGGCGCGCAGAAGCACGGTCATTAATTTGGCCGCGCGGAGGCAATCCTCAATTGAGCATTTCCGCGCTTCGGCCGCGACGGCGTCGAATTGCGGCACCACCACCGGCAGCAGCAACGGATCGTACGGCACCGTGGCGGAATCGATCAGATCAGTCATCACGCGGCCCCCGACTTATCGGATGTCGAGCGCCGGCGCCCGCCCAAGCGGGAAATCACCCACCGATCCAACTCGTTAGGTTCGTAGTACGGATAGCGGCCAAACTTGCGGAACGGCGGGCCACCCCCTTGGACAGCCTTGCGGGCCATCGTCTGGGGGGCGATGTCGATTCCGTGTGTTTCTTTGATGTAGCGCGAGGCCGCTTTCCGCCTCAGCAATGGTCGGGGCGACAGAGTGCTGTGATCGGGTAGTTCTTGGACGTTCATTTGCGAAGCTCATGGCAATGGGTCGATGCCATTAGCTATTCGCAAAACTTCCGCATAGCCACGCGAAAGGTGGAAGCATAATTGAAGTTTTTTTTTAAGTGGAATTCGCTTCAGATTCGAACAAAAGCCATCGTAGTCGCGATCACTCGCTCACCGACTAAGCTCCGCTCATTTTATTGGTCACAGCCCGTATTTCCTTAATTTCCTGGATCACCGTAGAATCTTTGACCGTTAACCCGGCGATGCGACAGACGGTCGTCACGAAAGACGTCTGATCGACTTTGCTTCCTCTGTGCCTAGTGTAGTTCAATCCGGCGCCGGTCGCATTGAGCATAATATCGTTCAACCAGCGGATGGCTTTGCCAAAATGGCCCGGATGAGGGCCGGGCCGTGCTCGCGGCATATGTCGTTCAGTAACCGCCAACAGATCGGCGAACCTGGCCATATCGGTTTGAAAATCCACAACTTCATGCCGTGACATCCTAACTGCAGATGCGCTGTTATTTTGGCTGGTGCCGAGCGGCGATCTCAAATTCTTGTATGCACCCGATTCGATCAGCATGACGATGCTCGGAAGGGCACCTCTCAATTTGCGTTTGGCTGTCTTAATCGTGGTTCGATCATGTTGTAATTTTGAGACCCGTGCATTTTTCAAAGATGGCTTTTCATGGAGAAACCGGATCACCTGCTCCACATCAGATCGTGCGTCGTCGGGCAACCCGGAAAGATTCCGGAGACGTTGCCAATCCGATTCACCAAGCGCGCCACCACCGTTTCGCTGGCCGCTTGGGGCGATCATCTTTTGCTTGTCTTTACGCGAGGACATCTCGTTTCAATTTCCTGCCGTTGAGGTCTGCATCCCGCTGCATCCCTCCTGATAACGTCACGTAGGCATCATCGCTCTCGGGTCAAGTCCAAACGGTTCGCCATGGCACCAGTTATCTTCGCCGCAATGGCTTCAGATGCCTCGCGTAGTGGCTCGTCACCAAGATGGACATATCGCGCGGTCGTGCTCGCCTGACTGTGGCCAAGGAGTTGCCCGAGCACCGGCAGCCCTAGGCGCAATTCTTTTCCGACTGCGACTGAAGCAAATGAGTGCCGAAGGTCATGGAGCCTGAGGCCGATAAGATCGGCGCGCTTCGTCACGACCGCCCAAGGCCGCTTCAGGTCACGCCTGGGATTGCCCTCTTTGGTGCCGGGAAAAACGTACTCACCGTTTCGGCCCAAACCGCTCAAAATCTCGATCGCGGGGGCGCTGAGAACGATAGTCTTTCGTCCGGTCTTGGAGTCGGGCAGCAGCAGTAGACCGAGAGACAGGTCCACCTCGCACCAACGGAGATGAAGAATCTCTCGCAGGCGGCTACCAGTCACCATTAGTAGCCGGATGGCGCCGACCGCTTCAGCCGATACAACGGTCCGCCTGTTTTCCGGCTTGGCGGCGTGCTTCGAGGTCGGGCGCGATTCATCGACGTCGTAGGCGATGCCGACCGTCTCGGCTTCGCGCAGAGCTGCCCCGAGCCTTGCAAACTCGTCGTAATTTAGGAAACGCTCGCGCCTTTTTTCGCGAAACCTTTCGACCCGGCGCGCTGGGTTTTGGCCCTCGTCTACCAAACCTTTCGTGGCCGCCCATGAATACAGTGACCCGATCAATGTCACGACGTAATTGGCCATATACGGCTTCGCGGCCAGCGATGTGTGCAGGTCTACCAAGTCTGAGCGGTCGACTTCGCTTAGTTTAAGCCTGCCGAGCTTCGGAAGGGCGTGCCGCTCCAGCGCATATCGATATGACATGGCGGTGCCGGGCTTCAGCTTGACCCGCGCGTGTTCCTCAAGAAAGCTGGCGACAGCCATGGCGACGCTTTGATCGCGCCGAGCCGACTTAGCCTCCCGCGCAGGGTCCTTGCCGCCAGCGACCTGCCCAAGGATACGCTTCGCCTCAATGCGCGCCTCTTCAACGGTTATCACGCCGTGCCGGCCGAGCGTGACGTACCGCTTGACATCTGACCTGTGGCGCGGCCGGTACCGAAGTGTGAATGTTTTTATCCCGGATGGACTAACCCGAAGCCCAAAGCCTGGAAGCTGCGTATCCCAAACCGTGTAGCGCTCAACATTCGGGAGCGCTGAGTCCGCGATTCGCTTGGTGAGTTTTCCGCAGCGACGACTCAAGAGGGACACCTGCAGCCTCGCGGGTGACCACTGGGTGACCATCCGGGAGAAACTTGGGGAATACTTCGGCCATCGACATAGTCAGTTTCTTCGGTTACGTAAGCTGAAATTCACCTTCGGGGAATTTTGGGAAATCTTGGGAAATCATAAAATTCAAAATTCGCAATGACGAGGTCGGCGGTTCGATCCCGCCTGGCTCCGCCATCCGCCTTCGCTAAAGCTTCGGCGGGCAAGTCCTCCGCGTTGCGGGTGTCCGTCGTTGCCCGTAGGGCGAAGACGGACTTTCCTCAAACCGACCAATCCACACCCTGCGGCTCGCGGTCGATTTCGGCCGCCGCCGCTTCGAGCGGAATGATGATTTCGCAATGCAGTCCGGTCGGCTCGAAGGCGAGGCGGGCGCTGCCGCCATGTTCGGCGGCAATGCTGCCTTCGATCAATTTGGAACCAAAGCCGCGCCGCTTGGGCTCGGCTACCGGCGGCCCGCCATGCTCGCTCCAATCGATCCGCAGCGCGGGGCGCCCGCCCGCATCGCTGCCAACCGCCTGCCAGCAGATCTCGATTTTCCCGCCGGGAACCGAGAGCGCGCCATATTTCGCCGCATTGGTGGTGAGCTCATGGAAAGCCATCGCCAATGTAAGCACCGCGCGCGGGCGTAGCACGATATCCTCACCGCGCATTACGACGCGTTGCGGCCCGGCGCCGGCATAAGGCGCCAGACTGCCCGAAAGCAGGCGGCGCAAATCGGCATTTTCCCAGTGATGCGCGGTGAGCTGATCGTGCGCCTTGGAGAGCGCGATCAGCCGGCCTTCGAATCCTTCGTTGAAGGCGGCCGGCGTCGGCGCGCTGCGCGCGGTTTGCGAAGCCAGCGACTGCACGGTGGCGAGCGTGTTTTTCACGCGGTGATTCAATTCGTCGATCAAAAGTTTCTGGCGCCGGTCCGAGGCCTTGCGCTCGGTGATGTCCTGCACCACGCGCACGACAAAGAGCAGATGCCCGTCGTCGCCCTGCACTGGCGAGGAACGCACCGACAGCCAGATCACCCGTCCGTCCTTGCGGATGAAGCGTTTCTCGACCGAATAGAATTTGAGTTCGCCGGCGACCTGCTTGCGGAAACCTTCGCGATCGGGATCCGCGTCATCGGGATGGGTATGGACGAACAGCCTATTGGCGAGCAATTCCTCGCGGCTATAGCCGGTGATGGCGCAGATCGCTTCATTGACGCGCAGGAAGCCGCCGTCCGGCGCGATTTCCGAAATGCCGATGGCGGCATGCTCATAGGTCGCCGCCAGCAATTGCTCATGCTCCAGCGCGCGCAATCGCGAATGTTCGAGCGCGTCGTCCATGCGTTTACGCTCGGTGATGTCGAGAAAGCAGTTTACCGCGCCAACCAGTTCGCCCTTTGTATTGAGCAAAGGATCGATATTGACCGACACGACGACCGGCGTGCCATCGGGGCGCACCACCAGCCGTTCGGCGTCGCGGACCGGCATTCCGGTGGCCAAGACTTCCGCCAGCAGCGAGCGGGCCATCGGCTTGCCATTGAGTTCAAGAAAGCGCGCGTTCTCGGTGAACTGCTCATGGGTCTGGCCGGGATCGGGGGCGCGGCCCCAGATTTCGGCGGCGCGCCGGTTGTATTGCAGGATCGTGCCGCGCGCGTCGGAAATGAAAGTTGCGATCGGCAGCATGTCGAGAATGCCGTCGGAAGCGCGCAGCATCTCGCTCAACGCCGGAGGAATCGGCTGCGAAGCGGGTCGCCCTTTATCGCTCGCATCAGGCATCCGCACGCCTCCGCGCGTGGACCGTCGATTCCCTTACGCCCCGGCGCAACACTGCGGGCAGGCGGCTATTTGTCAATGGCTTGCGGACGGCTGACGGCCGGCAGTTCCGCCGGTTGGCGACCGATCCAGCGGTCGATGAAAGCGCTGAGCCAATTGCGCGAGGCATAATCGTGCACCGCGCGGTCGGCAATGTGCTCGTGGCGCTGCTTGGTGCCCGGTAGTTCCATGCGGTGCGCGCCGCGCACCAGCCAGCGATACATCATCGCATGCGTCACTTCGGGGTGGAATTGCAGCGCATAGCCGCTGCCGTAACGGAATGCCTGCACCGAAAAAGCATCGCCCTCGGCCAGCAATTCGCCGCCGGTGGGCAGATCGAAGCCCTCGCGATGCCATTGATAGACATGATCGGGCCATTCCGCGCACAGGCTTCGTCCCGCCTCGGTCGGGCGGATCGGGTAATAGCCGACCTCGGCATGACCCTGCGGATGCGGATAGACGCGGCCGCCAAGATGATGCGCCATCATCTGCGCGCCCAGGCAGATGCCGAGATAAGGCTTCTTGTCGCGCAGAGGCACGCCGATCCAGTCGATCTCGCGGCGCACGAAATCGTCCTTGTCATTGGCGCTTTGCGGGCCGCCAAAAATCACCGCGCCGGAATGATCGTCCATGGTCTTTGGCAGCGGATCGTCGAAACGCGGCCGCCTTATATCGAGCGGATAGCCGAGCTTGGCCAGCGTCTGGCCGACCCGGCCGGGCGAGGAATGTTCCTGGTGCAGGATGAGAAGGACAGGCTTGAGCATGGCAATAAGCGAGTACTAACCGCTTTGCAGGTGTTTGCAATATGACCCGCGCCAAAATGACGGGCGCGATGTGCGCTATGTCTGGCGCGCGGACCTGCGCCGGCTCTGGCGCGAATCCACCGCTTTCAACAGCAGGCGGCGCGGGACAAGACGAATCAGGATGGTGACCAATTTA
>Ga0302319_10009934_pt1 | contig 18204 bp, 17 predicted proteins | sample Bog_T0_2_FD_203319 | JGI IMG/M metagenome (GOLD analysis project Ga0302319, IMG submission 203319) | Peat permafrost microbial communities from Stordalen Mire near Abisko, Sweden - Bog_T0_2 | ecosystem: Environmental > Terrestrial > Soil > Wetlands > Peat | place: Sweden: Abisko, Stordalen Mire...
CTCTGGAAATCGGCATCAGGTTTACGATTTCCATGCGGCCTGCAAGGCTCTCGGACACTTGAGGAAGAGTGAGAATGTTGGCAGATCCCGTCAGCAGGAAACGGCCTGCCCTGCGGTCGTTATCAACAGATCGTTTGATGGCTCTCAGAAGTTCCGGTGCTCTTTGCACTTCGTCGATGGTGACCAGATCGAATCCACGGACAAAGCCAGCGGGATCGTTGCGAGCGGCTTCGAGCACCGTGTCGTCATCCAAGGTCACATACTCGCGGTCCTTATCGGCGAACTGTTGGACAAGCGTCGTCTTGCCGCACTGTCGTGGTCCTATCAGCATGACCACGGGAGTGTCAGTGAGGGCAGTGGCCACGCGTCGTGCTGCGAATCTCTGAACGAATTGGAAATTGGAGTCGACCATCTCGGATTATTGTAGCGTCTAATCCGGATTAGCAGTTCGTCCGATTCGGATTAGGAGCCCGGCCAAATCGGAGAGGTTGAAAGCTTATCGCCCAGTCCCGGCAACCAATCACCACCGTATTCCAAGGGGGATTCGCCTTGACCCAGAACTACGGAACGCTCCCTAAACACTGGGTCGACGTACAAATGGCGTACACAGAGGAAGCGAAATGAGCCCAAATGGTCCCATCCAGGCCCAAAACAATTTCCCGTAACACCCATCCCCTCAACAACCTGCATTGATCCTAAACCGCTTAGCATACTTGGAAGACGGCCCTGAAAAGGCCGGCGTCGGCGGTTCAATCCCGTCTCTGGCCACCACACTCCCGTTTCACCCCGTCCCACCGCATGCCAAATCTTAGTTAAATCCCTTATTTCCGCCGAACCAAAGTGCCAACCCACGCCATCCCGAACCGTGGCGTCCCAGATTCGATGGGGTATATTTTCTTCCTTGTCCGGCGTTTACTCCGCGCTGGCTGCCCCCGTCGAAGCGCGGATACTCGGCCGTCCCTCCGCCGATTACCACTCCATCGACGCCACGTTCAAGAACGAAATCAATCAGAGCATCGAAGGCAAACAGATCGGGGCAGTCCTGAATATGGGCTTCGCTCTTCATCAACTTCGACGTCGCCCCGATGCGGGCCGCGCAGCTGCTTGCTGCTAGCTCTGATGCAGACCCCGCACCGGTTCCGGAGCAAGCGGCAACGATGGACCTATAGTGTTCTGGCCATCGAAACGCACGACAGCGCGCAATATCCGTCCATGGACGGACAACCGCAACGGTCGAAAAAGCCGCAGCAGGTTCGCGGCCTCAATCAGAACCGCAACCACGCGATGAAGGATACACAGGAACATGCCAGGAGCCTTCAGGTGTGGGTGGCTTGTCATCGCGAACCGTGACTTGACGGTAGAACATTTGGCTGGATTGCAAATTTAAATTGAAGCGGCAACCGGAGTGAAGGTGGATTTGCTGCTCCAGGTTCTCTTCCGTTGAAATTCCACCGGAAAGTGCTCGACGAGGCTCGCCCGGTATGAGCAAGCACCCAGAACGCGCCCGGGACTACCTTGGGCACATTCTCACCGCGCTCGAACGCATCCAGAAATACTCGACAGAAAAAACCGCGGCGGATTTTGCGGAAGAGACGCTCCTGCAGGATCGCGTGCTTCGTAATCTCGGAATTATCGGGGAGCGGCTCCTCGTCTGCTTGCAGAATCACCCGATTTTGCGACCCGGCATCCGCAGATTCCGCTGGCCAAGATCAACGCCATGCGCAATCGGATCACGCACGCGTGCGAAGAAGTGGACCTGGACATCGTCTGGAACATTCCGATCCGTTTCCGCGGTACACTATACCCTGGCAGGAGGACCGGGCGGTCGCTGCCGGTGTTGCACGCGCGAGCGAGAATGCCGGGGGAGGAAAGTCCGAACTCCGCAGGGCAGTGTGCCGGATAACGTCCGGGACGCGGGCTTCAAGGCTCGCGGACGGCCAGTGCCACAGAGAAGATACCGCCTCGGCTACCCCTCCTCGGAGGGCGACCCTGAACCAGCTTGCTGGGTCAGCGCGGGGGTAAGGGTGAAAAGGTGCGGTAAGAGCGCACCGCGCAGTCAGTAATGGCTGCGGCAGGGTAAACCCCACACGGAGCAAGACCAAATAGGGAGGGAAGCGCGGACTCGGAGCACGGTACGCGCTCGGTGCCTGCCCGGCGCCGCAAGGCTGCTCCAAAGTATGGCCGGAACCTCCGGGTAGGTCGCTGATGAGCGTCCGCGGCAACGCGGCGCCTAGAGGAATGACCGCACACGACAGAATTCGGCTTACAGGTCCTTTTGCCGAATTCGCCGTCCCGGCAACAGCTTGCCGGGAATAGTAATGACAGCCCCGGCCGGGAGATCCCCAGCCGGGGCTGACCATTTTTGAAGAGATCAGAGAGCGGAGATCAGAGAGCAGCGGTGCGCGGCCGCCTTGCGATACCATCACCTTATGCTCCGCGTAAAGCTTCTCGATGCCTGCGCGCGCTCCCCGCAGGTTGCGCATCCGGGTGAAGATCTCGGCTACGATCTCTTTGCTCTCGAGGCTGTGACGCTGGCACCGCACGCGGTTGCGAAGGTCCGCACCGGCATTGCCGTTGAAGCCCGCCATCCCCACTCAGGCGCGCCGCTGGGGCTGCTGGTGCGCGACCGCTCCTCTATGGCCGCGCGCGGCATTGCGACCACCGGCGGCGTCATCGATGCCGGCTACCGCGGCGAAATTTTGGTCCTCATGACCAACCTTGCCGACGCCACGGTTCACATCGCCGCCGGTGAAAAAATCGCCCAGATGATTCCCGTCCCCGTCCTCACGGGTCAAGTCGAAGAGGTTGATACCCTGGAAGACAGCGCCCGCGCCTCCAACGGATTCGGAAGCTCAGGAAGATAGGCGGTCCGTCGGTCTCCCAGATAAGAAAGATTGGCGGATTTTACCCCTCCGGATAAAACTTTGAAAAGATCCGGCAGCTTACTTTGATGGGCAGAAATACTGAAGCTTATACTTGACAATTCTCCCCCGGTCGAGTGATCCTTGGTAATACTGAAGTTAAAACTTCAGTAAATGAGGTCCATTGTGAAAACAAATCCCCAACCCGATCGGCAACAATCCACCGTGCACAACACTTTCGTGCTCGAACGCCGCTTCACTCAAACGCCGCAACGCGTGTTCGCGGCCTTTGCCGATCCGGCCAAGAAGCGCCGCTGGTTCTCCGACGAAAGCCAGCACGAGGTCGAGAAGTTCGAGGCGGAGTTCCGCGTCGGTGGATTCGAGCGGTTCATTTATCGGATGAAGCCGGGCACTCCCATCGCCGGCGAGACAATCAGCAGCATGGGCTGCTATCTCGACATCGTTGAAAATCAGCGCATTGTGTCGGCCTCCACCATGGTGCTGAATGAAAAGCCCATTTCGGCCGCGCTGGTGACCATAGAACTCTTCCCGTCCGCCGAAGGGACAAATCTCATCTGCACCCATCAGGGAGCATTCTTCCAGGGTGCCGATGGGCCCCAAATGCGCCACGAAGGCTGGCGCGCTCTTTTTGAAAAACTGGCCAAGGCCCTGGAAAGCGAGCCAGAGTGACCGCGAGGCGCAGAGACTCCAGGCGAGGAGACAAGCTCCGGCCCGGCGGGCAAATCGAAATGAGCCGCGTCTTTCACGCTCTCGGGGACCCTACCCGGCGCGCTCTTCTCGATCGCCTGGCCGCGGGGCCCGTTTCGATCTCCCAGCTCGCCGCGCCGCTCTCCATCACCCTCACCGCCGTCTCGCAGCACCTGCGCATTCTGGAGCGGAGCGGCCTGGCGCAGACTGAGAAGGTCGGCCGGGTTCGCACCTGCCACATCCATCCCGCAGGCTTCGATGCACTCGAGGAGTGGATCCGCCATCACCGCGCAGCCTGGGAAGACCGTCTCGACCGGCTGGCCGGATTTCTGGAAGAGAGCGAGGACCAGGACCCGGAACCAGCCCCGGAACCGTTCCTGGGTTGACGGCATGCTCTTCGGTTCGAGAAAAAGCTGCACCCTTCGGGCGTGGCAGGTTTCAAATCAGGGATGAGCCTGCAACCGGCGGGCATTCGGGAGGTTGAGGATGGCGAAAGCGACCTGCACCCACGTGGCGGATCACCTGAAAAAAGTGAAACCCAAGACCAAGGGATGCGAGGAGTGCCTCAAGAGCGGCGACCCCTGGGTCCACCTCAGGATGTGTCTTGAGTGCGGCCATGTAGGCTGCTGCGACTCGTCGCCCAATCGCCACGCGCGGGCCCACTTCCACGGAACCGATCACCCGCTCATCCAATCCGCCGAGCGCGGCGAAGACTGGCGCTGGTGTTATATCGACGACACGTACTTGTAGGAGCGGCAGCGGGGAGCTACGGGAACACCGCACCTCCGGTCAGGCTGGCTACCTGCTGGCGATTGCTCCCGTCATTGTTCATCTCATAGAGGGTTGCAGCGGCAAGCGCAGGCGTGCTGCCGCCGGTGGTGACGTTCAGGTCGGTGTACAGGATCCGGCTGTTGGTCGTGGATCCGACGAATGAGCCCCAGAGGCTCGTATTATCGGTAGTCAACGGCGTGGCCGCTTGGGAAGCCGTCTCGCCGGTGAGGGGAATGCTCACGATGTTGGCCGAGACTTTGAGCGCGCTGCTGCTTTGCACCAGGCGGGTGAAGACGATGGTGCTGCCGCTTGCGGAGACGGAGGGCAGCAGGTCGTAGTCGGCAGAGTCGCTCGGATTGCTGAGCTGCTTCACGCCGCTGCCATCGAGGTTGCACTCGTAGATGGCCACGTAAGCAGGTTGCTCCAAGGCCGAGCTCGGGCTGGCGGAGAAGACGAGGTGAGCGCTGTCGGCAGTGAAGACCGCGGCTCCAGCAAGGCCCACCGACGTTCCCAGGTTAAGTATTGCGGGCTGACCACCGGCTACGGGGATGGTCGCGAGCCCGAGCGTTCCAGAGGTATGGGAGACCGTTGCGACCGTGGTAGCGATGGTCTTTCCATCGGGCGAGAACACCGGATAGGCGTAGTCATAGGCCGTGCCGCTCGTGAGCTGGGTTGCCTGACTGAAGTTGCTCACCGGGGCGAGGTAAAGCTGGCTGGTTTGACTGGCGTCGAGAGCGGTATAGGCGACCTCGGTGCCATCCGGAGAAAGCGCTACGCCAGTGAAGATTATGATGCTGTCGGTGTTTAGCTTGACCGGGGACGAAGAGCCGGCGGCGACGAAGTACAGGTCAATCCCAGATGAAGCGATAGGGGTTGCGGCGGGCGCGATGTCTGCCTTCGAAAGGGCGCGCTCCACTTTGGCTGTCAGCAGGGTGCGCCGCACCTTCTTTCTCAGCTCTGCGATCAGACTGCGCAGCGCCTTGACATCGCCGGCCAGAGCCAGTTTCGTGTTGAGACTGACCTGGGGAGCTTGCAAGTACACGTACGCAGGGCTGGTTTGTGGAGGGATTGTAGTCGTTGAAGAAGACGACGACGAGGAGTTGCATCCGGAGAACAGCAGAGAAGCAGCCAGCGCTGCTACCATCCCAGCATTACGCGCATAGGTTTTCATCAATCATTGTCTCTTTCTTCCGCTTGATTCCCCCGCACCTGGGGAACCCGCGGTGTTGGAAGAACTTGGCCTGCTCTCACAGATTCAGGCGCTTCATGTACTCCGCGTCGTGCTTGAGTTCCTTGATCGGCTCGATATCGTATTCTTCCTGTTCGACGAAGTAGTACTTCAATCCGGTGGCGGCGCGCATGATCGGGATGTAGTTAATGGACCCCTTGCCCAGTTCGCACGGCTTGGCTTTGCCGTCGGGCCCGCGCACGAAGTCTTTCACGTGCAGCAGCGGGAAGCGCTCCGGAGTCTTGCTCAGGTAGTCCACCGGGTTGTGCCCGGCGTCCCATACCCAGCCGCAGTCCATCTCGAACACCACAAGTTCGGGATCGGTGTGCTTCAGCAACTCGTCATACACCAGCGCCCCATCGACGGTGGCGAACTCCGGGGTGTGATTGTGGATGCCGAATGTCATTCCGGCCGCTTTCACCTTCTCACCCACTTTATTGAACTCGCCTGCAATCCAGTGCCAGTCGTCCAGCGTCTGCGGGCCCTTCGCCGCCACGTCCCGATGCATACCCTCCGACGACGAGCAGACAATATACTCAAGGCCCAGCGCCTTGTCATATTCGATCAACTGGTCAAACTGCGTCTCCAACTGCCGCAGGGTATGGTGGGTACTCACGCATCGCAGCCCGGCCCGGTCCATCGCCTTGCGGAAGTCGGGCGCCGTACGGTCAAAGTAACCCGCAGCCTCCACCACCTTGTAGCCATCTCCGGCCACCTGGCGGAGGGTCCCGTCAAAGTCCTTCGGCAACTGCTCGCGTACCGAATAAAGCTGGAGACCAAGAGGCTTGTCGAGCGCGCTCGCCGCCAGGCGGTCAGCACCCATGCAGGCCGCCGCCGCTCCCGTCGCCTTTAGAAAACTCCTTCTCGAAACCATCGCCATCCCCTCGCCCTCCATGAGTCCTGAGCTTCTTTGTTTTCCGTTGTTAGCAGCCCGTGGTGAAAGTCGAAAAGGCGTGAACCGTCCCCCAGGGGACTAAAGTCCGTCTCTTATTATCAACCGTTTGCGGCACGGCTAAAGCCGTGCCTTTTCAAAACCCGACTTGCACCACGAGCTGTTATCTATCGGTTCTTTCAGACCCTGATCGACTTGCTCGCCGCATCCCAAGTCGCGATCGAGCGGTGAAAATAGGAGTGATTTGCCATGTGGCAGCCGATGGCGGCGTTGTTCCCAAACAGCTCGTCCTCCACCACGTGTTCGCGGGTCACCACGGCATTGAAGAAGTTTGCGATGTGCACGGCGGTATCGTCATAACCATCCGGCAGCTTGAAGACCTCGGCGTCGCCGGGCGCGGGAAGCTCTTCCGGATGCGCCGCTTTCCAATCCGCCTCTCCCTTGGCGACTTGTGCCTCCGTCATTCCATGCCATCCGTAGCTATCGAACTTCGGCCGCACGTCCTGCGGAGTAAAGGTTACCGTACTGCCGGTCATCACCAGCGTGCCGGTCGAACCATAGAAAGTCAGGCCCTCGTCGCCATCGTTGTTGTTCTGGTTGCAGTGCAGATGGACCTGCACAACTCCATTGGCAGAGGGAAAATCATACACAGTCTCGAGGAAATCCGGAAAGTCGCGCCCATCCTTGAAATGATAGATGCCGCCGCTCGAGTAGGCTCGGTTGGCCGGCGTGTTCAACCCCGTCACCGCCTGGATGCCGCTCAGCAGGTGCACGAACAAATCCCCGCCCAGCCCGGAGCCGAAGTCCCTGAAGCAGCGCCAGCGGAAAAAGAGCTTCGGATCGAAGGGATGTGGCGGCGCGTCCACCAGAAATCCCTTCCAGTCGATGGTCGCCGGGCTTGCATCGTCCCCGATCGGATACACCCATGCCCCGCCAGGCGAATTGCGGTTGATGTGCGCATCAATCGAATGCACTTCGCCCATACGCCCCGACGCGTAGATGTCTCTCGCCGTGGTGTAGAGGACCGAACTCACCCGCTGGCTGCCGGCTTGAAAAATTCGCTTCTTCGCCTGCACGGCTTCGAGCATTGCAAACCCCTCCGCGACATCGTGCGACATGGGCTTTTCGCAATACACGTCCTTGCCCGCGGCCACTGCGTCCAAAGTCACCCTGCGGTGATGGTGATCCGACGTGGCCACGAAGATGGCTTCGATATCCTTGCGATCGAGCAGCCGCCGGTAGTCGCCCGAGGTCTCGAAATCCCCCCCATACGCCTCTTTCCCAGCCTGCAGCCGTGTCGAATACAAGTCCGCCGAGCCGACGCAGATTCCCGTCGGCACAGTGCGCGCCGAGCGGAGCAGATCACAGCCCCGAATCCCGGTTCCCACGATTCCAAACCGAATCTTGCGTCCGTCTGTCAAACCCTGCGCCGAAAGCGCCGGGGCATCGAGCAACGCTGTCTTCGCCACCGCGCCTGCAACTGCCGCGCCCGCTCCCAGGCGCACAAAGCGCCGTCTTGTCATTTCAGGCATCATGCTTGAGTCCTCTAAAATCGCACACCATTCTCGCCCCCGCCCCTTATCGTTGTCCACCGGCCGCAACCCCGGCGCAGGTTGCCGCCTGGTCGTGGGACAATAAGAGTCGACACTTGCCATGACCGACACCAACATCCCGGAAACTGAAGCCACTGCTGAAACCGCCGTCGAAACTCAATATGAACCGGCCCCGGCCCCGGCCGTCGAACCTGAGCCCGATCCGGCCCCGGAACCGCCCGCCAAAGAGCCGCCTTCTGCAGACCCGCCAGCGGAAGAGCCCCCTTCTCAGCCGGGCCCTCCCCCCATCGACGACCCGCCCGCCACACCCGATCCTGCCCCCATCGACGAGCCGCCCGCCGCGCCGCAGGAGTCCTTCGCCGACCTGCTTCGCGACTTCGAGCGCAGTCATTCCCATCGCGCCGAATCGAAGCAATTGCGTGGCGTGGTTGTTTCCTCGTCGGCTGACCAGGTATTTCTCGATATCGGCTACAAGACCGAAGGTGTGCTGCCGCGCTCGGCGTTTGAAAACAACGCAGAGGGCGTGAAGCCCGGCGATGAGGTTCCCGTCTCCATCACGGGCAGGAATGAAGAGCACTACTATGTGCTGTCGCGTTTTCGGGTTGCCGTGCCGCGCGACTGGTCTGCTCTTGAACGGGCGTTTGCGGACAAGACCGCTGTTGCCGGCACAGTGACGGAAGTCATCAAAGGCGGGCTCTCGGTCGACGTGGGCGTGCGCGCGTTTATGCCCGCGAGCCGAAGCGGAACCCGCGACGCGGCCGAGCTCGAAGCCCTGGTGGGCACCGAGATTACCTGCCGCATCACCAAGCTCGACGTCGCGGACGAAAATGTGGTGGTCGACCGGCGGGTGGTGCTGGAAGAGCAGGCCCGCGGAGCGCTCAATGAACGGCGCGCGGCCCTCAAGGAGGGCGACACGGTGACAGGCACGGTGCGCACACTGATGCCCTATGGCGCATTTGTCTCCATCGGCGGCGCCGAGTTCGGAGGGCTGGACGGCCTGCTTCATGTGAGCGACATTTCGCTGGCCCGCGTCTCCAAGCCGGAAGACGTGCTGACGGTCGGGCAGGAACTCACTCTCCGCATTCTCAAGATCGACCCGGAGACGCAGAAAATTTCGCTAGGGCTCAAGCAGTTGCAGCCCGAGCCGTGGGAAACCGCGCCGCAGCGGCTGCTTGCCGGGCAGCGGGCTTCCGGCACCGTGACGCGCATTATGGATTTCGGCGCTTTCGTGGAGATCGAGCCCGGACTTGAAGGGCTGATCCACATCTCGGAGATGTCGTGGGCAAAGAAAGTACGCCATCCCTCGGATCTGCTGAAGCCGGGTGACCGCGTGGACGCCGTCATCCTGTCAGTGAAACCTGAGGAGAAACGAATCGCGCTGGGGCTGAAACAGGCTCTTGCGGACCCGTGGCTTGAGGTGCGGCAGAAGTTCCCCGAGAACTCGCAGATCGAGGGCCCGGTGACGAAGATCATGAACTTCGGCGCATTTGTCGAGATCGCAGAAGGAGTAGAGGGCCTGGTCCACATCAGCGAGATCGTTGCGGACCGCCGGCTCAACCACCCCAGCGATGTTCTTCGCGTGGGCCAGCGGGTGCAGGCACTGGTGCTGGCCATCGACACGGAGAAGCGGCAGATCAAGCTCTCGATGAAGCAGTTGGTTCCGACGAGCATCGACGAATACATTGCCGAGCACAAGGTGGGCGACAAGGTATCGGGGCGCGTGGTGCTGATTTCTGATTCCGGAGTGCAAATCGATCTGGGTGACGGGATTCGGGGCATCTGCGGTGCGGGTTCGGGACGCGCCGTCAGCCCGCCTGCTGCCGCTGAGGCAAAGCCCGCGGCGAAAGCCGACCTGTCGCAACTCTCATCGATGCTGACTGCGCGATGGAAGGGCAATGCTCCTGCTGCCGGGGCTAAGGCAGAACCGTTCGCCGAAGGCCAGATTCGCACCTTCAGGATCACCAAGCTCGAAGCGGAGTCAAAGAGGATCGAGGTCGAGCCTGTCCAGGGTTGACGAATCGCCGGGGTCACGAGCTTTGGTCAGCCGTCTTGAGCGCCGGACTCTCTTCGCGCCATGCCTTGGCAGATTGACTTCGCAGCGCGGCGCGTGAACTCGATTGTTGCCGGGGCATCGAGAGGCAGATTTCCGCTGATGGCCAGTTTGGCAATACCATGCACCAGCGACCAGGCAGTCCAGGCCATGCGGAGCGGGTCGCCGGCCGGGAGGTCGCCGCTTTTCTGCGCGGCTGTGATGCAGTCAAGCAGGACCTGAAAGCAATTGGCTCCGACGGGTTCTATCCTGGCGCCACAGGCGCGCTGGCTCAAGGGTAAATCGAACATCACCTGGAGATGATTCGGCCAGCGCATCGCAAAATCAACGTACCCGCAGCCGCAGAGTTCAAGCCGCTCCAGCGATGAAGTGCCTGCGGCCATGGTCTCCTCCATCAGGCCGGTCAGCCGGTCGAATCCCTCCAGGGCCACGGCAGTCAGCAATTCATCCTTGCTGGCGAAGTGCCGGTAGGGGGCGTTGTGCGAGACGCCGGCGCGGCGGGCAACTTCGCGAAGGGTGAAAGCGCGAGGGCCGGCCTCTCCGATGAGGATCACGGCGGCGTCCAACAGGGTCTTGCGCAAATTGGCGTGGTGATAGGTGTCGGTCGGGCTCACAGGATTATTTTTAGCAGAACATGTTGACAGGAGCAACTTCGAGGCGATAGATTGATGTTGTCAGTGCCAACATTTGCGGCGGAGGTGATTTCCCATGGCAAACGCAGCGGCTTATAAAACGGCCAAGCTGGCGGACGAGTGGGACGCGATCGTGATCGGATCCGGCATCGGCGGTCTCGCCGCGGCGGTCCTGCTCGGCCAATACGGCGGCAAGCGCGTGCTGGTGCTGGAGAGGCACTACGAAGCCGGCGGCTTTACACATACCTTTCACCGCCCGGGATACGAGTGGGATGTGGGCCTGCATTACATCGGCCAGATGCAAGAAGACTCCACGGAGCGGAGGGCATTCGAACACATAACCGGGGGCCAGGTGCGCTGGCAGCCAATGCCGGCGGTGTACGACCGATTCTTCATCGAAGGCCGCAAGTTCGAATTTGCCGCCGGGCTGGAGAGATTCCGGGAAGGACTGAAGCAAGCCTTTCCCAGCGAGGCCAGGGCCATCGACCGGTACATCGCCGAAGTGAGGGCATGCAACCGGGCCAGCGGCCTCTACAACGCGGAAAAGGCGATCCCGGCGCCGATTGCAAGGCTGGCCGGCGGCCTGATGCGCGCCTCCTGCCTGCGCTGGGCACGGCGCACCACCCGGCAGGTTCTCGAGAGCCTGACCGCCAACCGCGAGTTGATCGGCGTTTTGACTGCGCAATGGGGAGACTATGGGCTTCCGCCGGCTGAGAGCAGCTTCGCCATTCACGCCGTCATTGCCCAGCACTACTTCAACGGCGCCAGCTATCCAGTCGGCGGAGCGGGCGTGATCGCCGCTGCCGCTATCGCGGAAGTTGAGCGGAACGGCGGCTCGGTGGTCTCGAGCGCTGAAGTCGCTGAAATCCTGATTGAGAGCGGCAGGGCAGCGGGCGCGAGAATGGCGGACGGCAGGGAGTTCCGGGCGAAACTCGTGATCAGCGACGCTGGCGCAGCCAATACGTTTGAGCGGCTACTGCCGCCCGATCTCGCGGCGGTCGATCCTCTGCGCGCCGGCCTGCGCAAGCTGAGGCCATCGACCGCGCATTGCAGCCTGTATCTGGGACTCGGTGAGAGCGATGCCGCGCTCGGCCTCACCGGGACCAACCTCTGGATTTATCCCTCGTTCGATCACGATGCCAACGTGGAGCGCTTTGCTAGAGATTTAAACGCGCCGCTTCCCGGAGTCTACATCTCGTTCCCTTCGTCCAAGGACCCGACCTTCGCGGAGCGGTACCCAGGCAAGAGCACCATCGAAGCCATCGCCATGCTCCCCTATACGTTTTTCCAGCGCTGGAGCGAGACGCGCTGGAAGCGGCGCGGCGAGGACTACGACCAGCTCAAGCAAAGCCTCGCCGGCCGGCTGCGCGCGGAGATCGGAAGGCAGGTGCCTGCTTCCGCGGGGCACATCGCATACGCGGAATTGTCGACCCCCTTGACCACGCAACACTTCGCCAACTACAGCCGGGGAGAGATTTACGGCATCGCCGCCACGCCGGAGCGATTCCTGAACCGGGACCTCGGCGCAAGAACCCCGGTCCGCGGCCTCTACCTTACCGGCCAGGATGCATGCGGACTGGGAGTGATGGGAGCGCTGTTCGGCGGGGTCATCAGCGCCTCAGTCGCGCTGGGAAAGAACCTGTTCCTGGCGGTGTCAAAACCGTGGCCTTCCAAGAGCTAATCGGCGAAGGATGAGACGGCGGGGCCAGGTTGCGGTTGAGGTCTGGCCCCTTTGATCATGAGCCACAGCATGATGACGCCCTCTCCGAGGAGGGCCGGGGAAACAACCCGGGTTACGCCATCGACGAAATTCGGAGCCAGAAGGCCGGTGAAGGAAATGATGAGATAGGCACATCCGTTGAGCATCAAAGCGAGGCCGATCAGGCGGGGAATAAAAGCCGACCGGAATACAAGGATGCCGAACGGGAACAGCCACAGGCCCGCGAAGATTTCGTTGATCAACAAGCCATACTCATGGATACGCAGAAACAGCGTGGCGAGCGCAGCCAGTTGCGGCTGATTGAATGCGGAGAGGAAATCGTCGCCACGCGCGAGCAGCAGCGCGGCAATATCGTTCAACGAGTTGAGAAAGTCGATGATAAGAGGCATGCATCCGCCGAGGAACACCATGAGAATGGCGAGGCTGCGGTCTACCCGCACGAGCACACGGTAAAGCGCCAGCGCGACAACAAGGCAGGACATGCCGGCGAGAAGATCGCAAACGATGCCCAGCCGGAAAAGTGGCTCGTGGGCGGCGATGTTATGAGCCGTCGCGGACGCATTGTTGCGCACAATCAGGGCTCCCTCCACGTAAATCGGCCGGAACACGGAGAAGCCGAGAAGCAGATAGAGAAATCCGGCGACTCTGCCAGGGTTGCTGCTCGAAGTCATGTGCCTCCCGAGGGTCTGAAGGGGTACCCCTTTCGCTGAAGGATGGCGAGGGAATCTTATCGCACGAATGACTTGGTGTCACCTTGAAATCCTCTCGGCGATACCGCAATAATCCAAGAGCGCCTGCAAGCGGCGTCTATCTCAACCCCGTGAGGTCCCAATGGCAGGATTCGAAAACTATCCCCGCATCACGCCCTTTCTGTGGTTTGACTCGAACGCCGAAGAGGCCGTGGAATTCTATTTATCGGTCTTCAAGAATTCGCGCCTCGTCGGCGAGTTCCGCAACCCTGGCCCCGCCTCGGGAGCCAAAGGCAGCATCCTCACCGTGACCTTCGAACTCGAAGGACTTACTTTCACCGCCCTTAACGGCGGTCCTGAATATAAATTCACCCCTTCAGTTTCATTCGTCGTGCGGTGCGACACTCAGCAGGAGATCGATCACTATTGGGCCAAGCTGACCGAAGGCGGCAAGGAGATTCAATGCGGCTGGCTTTCCGACAAGTTCGGGCTAAGCTGGCAGATAGTTCCGGCGAGGCTCACGGACTGGATCAAGAACCCGGCGGGCATGGAGGCCATGATGAAGATGAAGAAATTCGACATCGCCGAACTGGAGCGCGCCGCGGCTTCCTGATTGCGGAACAACAGCGAGAACAATTTTGGCGAGATCATAGCGGAGATCCGACGGCGGCCGTGGCGATGCAACCAATTCGCGTTTGCAACGGGTTGCAACCCACGCCGCATCTGAGCGGGCATGAGTCGTACTCTGCTGCCAGGCAGGCCCTACCCTTTAGGAGCCATCGCCCGAAAAAAAGGAACCAACTTCGCCGTTTACTCTGAGACCGCCACGCGGGTCGATGTCTGCCTGTTCGACCCCGACGGCAATCAGACCGACTGTGTCACGCTCCGCGAACGCACAGCGCTGGTGTGGCACGGGTTCATACGCGATATCCGTCCCGGCCAGCTCTACGGCTTTCGCATCGATGGCCCATGGGATCCTAAGAACGGCCATCGCTTCAACTACAACAAGCTGCTCGTCGACCCTTACGCCAAGGCAATATCGGGCCACGTGCAGTGGAAGCCGGAGATCTTTCCCTACGAACTCGAGTCCGGCGACCCGCTCAAGATGGACGTGCGCGACAGCGCCGCCTTCATGCCCAAGTCCGTGGTGAATGACGGCTCATTCGATTGGGAGGGAGACTCCGCGCCGGACACGCCGCTGGTCGACTCGGTCATCTACGAAGTGCATGTGAAGGGGTTCAGCAAGCTTAATCCGGCCATACCCGAAAATCTCCGCGGCACCTATGCCGGCCTTGCGCACCCGGCCAGCATCGACTACTTCAAGAGCCTGGGCATCACGGCTGTCGAGCTGCTCCCCATCCACCACTTCATCGATGAAGGCCACCTGGTAGACCGCGGCCTCGCCGACTATTGGGGATACAACACGGTCGGTTACTTCGCGCCCATGTCCCGTTACAGTTCTTCAGGCGATCAGGGCGGCCAGGTGCGGGAATTCAAAGGGATGGTGAAAGCCTTTCATGCGGCCGGCATTGAAGTGATTCTGGACGTCGTGTACAACCACACCTGCGAAGGCAATCATCTGGGCCCAATGCTTTGCTGGAAGGGGATCTGCAACTCGACTTACTATCGCCAGGTGCAGGACAATCCTGAGTTCTACATGGACTACACCGGCACCGGAAACACCCTCAACGTTCGCCACCCGCAAGTGCTGAAGATGATCATGGACTCACTCCGTTACTGGCGCACGGAGATGCGAGTTGACGGATTCCGCTTCGATCTGGCCGCGACGCTGGCCCGCGAGCTCCACGACGTGAGCCGCCTGTCTTCGTTCTTCGACACCATCCACCAGGACCCTACGCTGGCCGACGTGAAACTGATAGCCGAGCCGTGGGACGTGGGCGACGGAGGCTACCAGGTGGGGCAGTTTCCGGTTCTGTGGGCGGAGTGGAATGGCAAGTACCGCGACACGGTGCGCCGCTTCTGGAAAGGCGATGAAGGCCAGCTCTCCGACTTCGCCTACCGGCTTACCGGCTCCAGCGATCTTTATCAATTTGACGGCCGCAAGCCTTACGCCAGCATCAACTTCGTTACCGCGCATGACGGCTTCACCCTTTGCGACCTGGTCAGCTTTAATGAGAAACACAACGAAGCTAACCTGGACGACAACAAGGACGGCTCCAACGACAACGAATCCTGGAACATGGGAGTCGAGGGCCCCACGGACGACCCTGAAATCAACAACCTGCGGGAACGCCAGATGCGCAACTTCCTGGCGACGCTGATGTTGTCGCAGGGAGTGCCCATGCTCTCTGGCGGCGACGAAGTGGCCCGCTCCCAGCGGGGCAACAACAACTGTTACTGCCAGGACAACGAACTCACCTGGTTCGAGTGGAACCGCAGCGAAGCCCGCGAGCGGCTCCGAGACTTCACCTGCCACATCATCAAGCTGCGGCTCGCCCACCCCAATCTTCACCGCCGCAAATTCTTCCAGGATCGCGAAATCCGCTCCAGGAGCACCGACAAGCTGCTGCGCGTAGAGAAAGACATCACCTGGTTCAACCCCGACGGCAACGAGGTGCCTGAAGAGGCCTGGAGCTCCGGATGGTCTCGCGCCATCGCCCTTTTGCTCAATGGGCAGACCCTGCAGGTGACCGACGAAGACGGCGAGCCGGTGATCGATTCGAGCTTCATGCTGCTGGTCAACGCGGCCCAAGAAGGCGTCGAGTTCACGCTTCCCGACTCCCCCCGCCGCAAGCCCTGGCTGCAGCTTGTCGACACAGAGAATATCGACGACCCGTTCGCACAGGTTCCGGTCAAGGGAAAAATAATCCTGGGTGGCCGCTCCCTGAAACTGCTGAGCGACCAGTTGCCGCAAGAGATCAAACAGGCTCCGCCGGTTTCGTAAAGGCATGCTATCCGGTCTCGCTCCCATTGAAGATTGTGGGCGCCCCGTCCCTCAACCTGGCTGTTTGACTTCGAAGGATGGGAACTCTGCGAGCCTCGACGGCGTACGCCGGCCCCGCCGCAGGTGGTCTGCTATGCTTTATGGTTTACCCCACCGGGAGGGCCCCATGCCTGAACACAGAGCCCGAAAGCATCACCAGGACCGGGTTGCCGAAACCCTGCGCGAAGAAATCGGCGCAATGATCGAAGGCGAACTCTCCGATCCCCGCATCGACTTCTGCCACGTCAGCGAAGTAGCGCTCAACCCAGGCGGAAAGTCCGCCCGCGTATACGTAGCCATCGACTCGAACGTCAAAGACATCGTGCAGTTGGAAGCCAACACCATCGCCGGGCTCGAAGCCGCCAAAGGCTACATCCGCTTTGAGTTGAAGGAGCGAATGGGCGTTCGTCACGTCCCGGAGCTTAGTTTTCTTGCCGACCGCTCCGGCCGTTTCCAGGCGCGCATCGACGAACTGATGGACCGCTCGCGCAAGCGCAAAAAGGCCGCCGCCGAGGCCGTACCGCCGGAGGGCGCTTTGCCGGCAGAACGGGCCACACCGGCCAAGTCCTCATGACTTCGCCCGCTCAAAACCCGCAAGCGATGCCGGCCGCAGTTCCCTCGAATGGGACGTCTGCCAACCCGATCGCCGAAATCCTTGAGGTCCTGCGCCGCGGTGAGCGGTTCCTTGTCTGCTCCCACTCGCGGCCCGACGGCGATGCCGTGGGAAGCATGATCGCCTTTGGCATATTGCTGGAGCAGATGGGCAAGCGCGCCGACCTGGTCACAGCCGACCATGTCCCGGCTATTTATCGCGGCCTTCCCGCCGCCCAGTCCATTAGCTCGGTGCTCAGTGTTCGCGGCTCCTACGACGCCGTTATCCTGCTGGAGTGCGACGGCATCGAGCGCACCCGCGTTCGCGGTCTCGATCAATTCTTCCTCATCAATATCGATCACCACGTCACCGGCCGCCCCTACGCCAACCTCAACTGGATCGATCGCAGCGCGGCCAGTGTCGGCGAGCTTGTCTACCGCATCGTCCGGGCCGCCGGCGCAGTGATCACCCCCGAGATGGCCACCTGCCTTTACACCACCATCCTCACCGACACGGGCAGCTTCACCTACGGCTCACTCAGCGCCGGCACCTTCGCCCTGGCCCGCGACCTGGTTCTGGCCGGTGCGGACCCCATCGCCATTGCCCAAAGGGTCTACTTCTCCAACCCCGAGTCCAAGGTCTTCCTGCTCGGCGCGGCGATCCGCAATCTCCATCGCGACCGGGAAATCGCGTGGCTCTGGATCAACAACGACGATATGGTGCGTACCAGCGCAGAGGAAGAAGACTGCGAAGGCATTGCCAACGTCGGCCTTGGCATCGCGGGGGTGGAGGCTTCGGTTTTTCTGCGCGAGGTCCGGGAAGGGCCGATTCGCCTGAGCCTGCGCGGAAAGGGCCGCGTCAATGTAGCCGCCATCGCCGAAAAGCTGGGCGGAGGGGGCCACGAAAACGCCGCCGGCTGTACCCTGGATGGTCCGCTGCCGCGAGCGATCGAGCAGATTCTGAGCGAACTTCGCGCCGCTGTGGCCGCTCTCAAACCCGCGTCGGGGGCTTTCGATTGAGCGAAGCGCGCGTGGGCCTGTTTCGGGCTGAAACTTTAGTGGTGTACGCCAGACGGTACTTGAGAACCTGTCCGCGTCTGGCAGCCTTAACACTCCTCGCAAGAAAATTGCAACTAGCCCGGTTTTGTCTGCGTCGAGCGTTTTCCGGCGTCGCTTAAGGCTCACATCGCCCCCACGACAACGGTTTTCGACGGTTCCAGTTCGGCAGCTTTCGCCGCGCGTGGTGAGTCTGCGGTTCGCCGAAGAACAACCGCGGATACTTCGCTCACCACCCCCGAACTCCACCCCAAAGAACAAAAACCGCTCTTTGGGGACCCCGGAACTGAAAAACGTTCCGGGCCCCGTTCGCTCAGAATGACAGTCAAGATCTTGCCGGATCTGTGGAACAACAATCCAAATGCGATTGCCCTCCCGATTCCCAGGGCAATCGCATGAACGTGGGAGTGTCTTATCAGATGCAGCATCCAGATTGATACTCGTGCAGGCGAGCGACAACGGGTGTGCTGTTTCCAGGAGGTTGATATGGAGACGGCAGGCCGGTTGCG
>Ga0302319_10009936_pt1 | contig 18204 bp, 14 predicted proteins | sample Bog_T0_2_FD_203319 | JGI IMG/M metagenome (GOLD analysis project Ga0302319, IMG submission 203319) | Peat permafrost microbial communities from Stordalen Mire near Abisko, Sweden - Bog_T0_2 | ecosystem: Environmental > Terrestrial > Soil > Wetlands > Peat | place: Sweden: Abisko, Stordalen Mire...
TTAAGCTGATGGGAGACGCTCGACGTGCTGCGCAGGCCTACCGCCTCGCCGATCTCACGGATGGAGGGCGGGTACCCGTGCCGCCGCACGGCGTCGCGGACGAACTGGAGCACCTTTTCCTGCCGCGCGCTCAGCGCGGGCACGGTGCCGACCGGGCCAGTGCCGACCGGGCCAGTGCCGACCGGGCCAGTGCCGACCGGATGAATGCCAGCCAGATCTGCGTCCATCGCAGCTACGCCTACCGCGTCTGTGCCCGCCATCCGCTGTCCCTTCGCCGGTCGTTACCTAGGTCGAAGGTTACCAGCGGCAATGAGCTATCCTCAATACTTTGTTCGAATAATCTCGGAGGGCTCGCGGGCGGAGCTGGCCTCTGGGCGCGCCCTCAGCCGGCGACCTCGGCCGCGAGCAGCGCGCCCAGCTCCCAGCAGGCCTCCAGGTCCTGCTTGCCGACAGGCCCGGTGACACGGACCGGCGGCCGGACCGCCCGCCACTTGAGGCCGGTCGTGATCGACTCCACCGCGCGCACCGCGCCGCCGGTGTCCATGCCGCCGTGCACATACAGGCCGTAGGGACGGCGCCTGGTCGCCTCCAGACACGGGTAGTAGATGCCGTCGAAGAAGTGCTTGAGCGCCCCGGACATGTAGCCAATGTTTGCCGGCGTGCCGAGCAAGTAGCCATCCGCCTGGAGCACATCGGCGGCTGCCGCCGTGAGGGCTGGCCTGATGACCACCTCGACACCCTCGATCTCGTCGGTCCGCACTCCGCTGACCGCAGCCTCGAACATCTCCTGCAGCGCAGGCGACGGCGTGTGGTGAACGATCAGGACGGTCGGCATCAGCGCCGAGCTTAACCGCCCGGCAGGGCGCCGAGCTTATCCGGCCGGCAATGAGTGTTCACCGGGCGTTTGGCGTTATCGGTTTGCCGGGCCCCCGGCGCGTGCTGTCAGGATGGTGTCATGCCGTGGATCGAGCTCGAAGGTGCCGTCAATGCCCGTGACCTGGGCGGCCTGCCCACTACCGACGGCGGGAAGACCGTCCGCGGCCGCCTGCTACGCAGCGACAACCTGCAGGAACTGTCGCCTGCTGACGTCGCCATCCTGGTCCAGGAGGTCGGCCTGACCACGGTCGTCGACCTGCGCAGCACCGCGGAACTGACCGCGGAAGGCCCGGCACCGCTGGACGCGGTCCCCGGTATCCGGCACGTGCACCTCCCCGTGCTGCCCGAGGGCGGCACCGCCACCGACGCGGTCGCCGACGTGCTGCTGACCCGTGCGGACCGGGACCACTCCCGCTTCCCCGATAATCCCCGGGCCGGGCACTACCTGGGCTATCTGGAGGACCGGCCCGCTGAGGTGGTGGCCGCGCTGCGCACGATCGCCGAGTCGGAGGGCGCGGCGCTGGTGCACTGCGCAGCGGGCAAGGACCGGACCGGCGTGGTGGTGGCGCTGGCGCTGGTCGTGGCGGGCGTCCGCACGGACGCCGTGGTCGCCGACTACGCCGCCACCGCCGAGCGGACCGAGGCGGTGCTGGCCCGGCTGCGGCGGTCCGCCACCTACGCCCGCGACATCAACCGCAGGCCGGCCGACTCGCACCAGCCGCGCCCGGAGACGATGACAGCGTTCCTGGAGCAGCTGGACGCCCGGTACGGCGGGGTCACCTCCTGGCTTACCGACCATGGGTTTTCCGAGTCCGACCGGCAGCGGCTGTATGCGCGGCTGCGGCAGCCCTGAGCATCCGGCCCCGGCCCGATGACGCAGTTCAGGGCAGCAGGGCCAGTTTGCCGGCGACCTGACGGCGGGCCAGGGCGATCAGCGCCTGGGCGGCGCGTTCGAGGGGGTAGCTTTCCGGGGCGACGGGGTGCAGTTCTCCCGCGGCAATCCGGGCCAGCACGTCGCTGATCAGTGCGTGGTTCCCGGCTGGGTCCGCCCGTGACCAGGCGCCCCAGTCGACCCCGACAATCGACCGATTGTCCAGCAGGACGCGGTTGAGCGGCAGCCGGGGAATGGAGCCGCCGGTGAACCCGACCACCAGGTACCGGCCGAAGCCGCGCAAGCTGCGCAGGGCCGGCTCGGCGAATGGGTCGCCGACCGGGTCGATCACCAGGTCGGCGCCGGCCCCGGTGATCTCGCGGACCCGGGCCTTCAGATCCTCGCTTCCGTAGTCGATCGCGGACTGCGCCCCGGCGCTGAGCGCTGCGGCGCGCTTGGCCCGGCTCGAGGCGGCCGCGATGACATTGCCACCCAGCGTGCTGGCCACATCGACGGCAGCGAGCCCGATCCCGCCGCCGGCCCCCAGCACCAGCACCCACTCGCCCCGCTGCAGGGTCGACCGGCGGGTCAGCGCGAAAAGCACGGTCGCGTAGCTTTCCGCCGCCGTCGCGGCCACCTCGTACGTCACCGCGTCCGGCAGCGGGACAGCGGCGACCGCGGGCAGCACCCAGTGGCTGGCGTAGCCGCCCATGCCGAACGTGCTGCCGACCACCCGGTCCCCGGCGCGCAGCCCGGTCACACCATCGCCGATGACGAGCACCTCGCCCGCCGCGACCAGGCCGGGAGTAAACGGGAGCGGAGGCTTCAGCTGGTACTTTCCGCCGGCGATGAGGCCATCCACGAAGCTGACTCCCGCGGCGCGCACCTGGACCAGGACCTCACCGGGGCCCGGACGCGGGTCGGGTGCCTCCTCCAGCGTCAGCTGATCCGGCGGCCCGAACTCGCGGCAGGTGATGCGGCGCATGTGCGTCACAGTAGGCCCGGCATCCGCCGGGCGGTAAGGGGGGAAGCCCGACAATCCCCCGGCGTATGCGACCCAGCCGGTCAGGCGATCAGCGCGTCGCCGTCGATGCCGGCCGCGGCCAGCTCGCGGCGCAGCAGCCGGAGGCTGCGGGCCCGGATCGGGCCGATACTGCCGACCGGCATCCGCAGCTCGGCCGACACTTCGCCGTAGCTCAGCTCGGCGGCCATCAGCAGGGTCAGCAGCGCGCGGTTACGGGCCGGCAGCCGGTTCAGCGCGGCCTTCGTCCGGTCGTCCCGGTCCTGGGCGGTGACGAGCTCTTCCGGCGACCGGTCCGGGGCGGCGGGGTCCGTGTCGGCCAGCCCCACCAGCCTGGGGCCCCGCCCGGGCGCGGACAGCACCGAGCTGATCTGCCGGCGCAGCGTCGTCAGCAGCCACGAGCCCACCCGGTCCGGGTCCCGCAGCGAGTCCAGGTGCTCCACCAGGCGCAGCCAGGTCGTCTGCACCGCGTCCTCGGCGGTGGCCGGGTCCACCCGGAACGATCGCGCCGCCCGGCGCAACGAGCCGTCGTACCGGCGGACCAGCTTCTCCCAGGCGTCCCCGTCGCCCGCGAGCGCGCCCCGCACAAGCTCGGCGCTGGTCAGTGTTTGTTCTGCCGTTTTCCCGTCCATCGTCATGGCTGGCCACCTCGTTTGCCCCGTCGATCTGCTGGCGACGTTAGGGGCGGAGCGAGGCCTTCGGATCCGGCAAATCCCTGGGTTCGACCCCCAGGTTTACCGGCCCCCGGCCCCTAGGATGAGGGCATGCTGGTCGGCCGCTCCGCGGAGTGCGAGCTGCTCCGGCGCCTTATCGCGGGCGCCCGGGAAGAATCGGCCGGCGTGATCTTGCTGCGCGGCGAGCCCGGCATCGGGAAGACCAGCCTGCTCACGTTCGCCGCCGGCGCCGTGGACGGCTTCCGCGTCCTGCAGATCCAGGGCCACGAGTCGGAGATCGAGATCCCCTTCGCCGGCCTGTCCTGGCTGCTGGAATCGCTGACCGGGCTGCTGGGCCAGCTTCCGCCGGTTCAGGCGGAGGCCCTGGCCGGGGCCCTGCAGCTGGGAACCGTGGCCGGCAGCGGCGGGGACCGGCTGGCGGTGGCCGCGGCCACCCTGACCCTGCTGGCCGCGGCCGCCGACGCGCAGCCCCTGCTCGTCGCCGTCGACGACGGGCAGTGGCTCGACGTGCCCTCCCTGGAGGCGATCGTGTTCGCCGCCCGCCGGCTGCAGGCCGAAGCGATCGCCGTGGTGATCACGGCCCGCCCGGCCGTGGACGTGCCCGCGGAAGTGAACCGGCTGCTGGAGGCGCTCCCAGAGCACATGGTGCCCGGCCTCGCCCCGGACGCCGCCCGTGAACTGCTCACCGCGCAGCAGGCCGGCATGGCGCCTGAGGTGCTGGCCGGGCGGGTCGCGGAGGCGGCGGGCAACCCGCTGGCCCTGCTGGAACTGCCCGCGCTCGGTGACGGTGGCCTCCCCGTCGAGCCGCTGCGCATCGGGAAACGGTTGGAACAGGCGTTCGGGCGGCGGATCGCGGCGATGCCGCCACCCACCCGCCAGGCGATGCTGCTGGTCGCGGCGGCCGACGCCGCCGTCTCGGACGTCCTGTCCCGGGCGCTGGCGCAGGACGGCCTTTCCCCCGCCGACCTGGAGCCCGCCGAGACCGCAGGGCTGCTGGTCAGCGAGCGCGGTGCGGTGCGCTTTCAGCATCCGCTGGTGCGCTCGGCGCTGTACCAATCGGTCACGGCCACCCAGCGGCGGGCCGCCCATCGCGTGCTGGCCTCGGTGTTCGGCGCGCTGTCCACCCCCCGGGCGCAGGAACGGCACGCATGGCACCTGGCCGCCGCGGCTGTGGGGCCCGACGAAGAGGTGGCCGCGGCCCTGGACGCCGCGGCCGACGCCGCCGCCGCGCGGCGCAGCTACGCCACCGCTATGGATATGCAGGAGCGCGCGGCCCGGCTGAGCTGGCCCGGGGACGACCGGGCCGGCCGGCTGATGAAGGCCGCGAACATGAGCTTCCCGGCAGGCCGGGTGCAGGCCGGGCTGCCGCTGCTCGACCAGGTGCTGGACGAGACCGGTGACTGGCGGCTGCGCACCGAGGCCCAGCACTTCCGCTGCCGCATCCTGATGTGGGGCGGCCAGCCGGTGGCGGGCCGGGATCTGCTGATCGCCGAAGCCAACCAGGTTGAGGCGCAGGATCCGGCCTGGTCAGCGGCCATGCGGGCGCATGCCGCGCTGACCAGTGCCATGCTCGGCGACCAGCGGCTGGCCGCGGCGGAAGGGCAGCGGGCGGTCGAGCTGCTGGCCGGCCTGCCGGACTCGCTCACCATGCCGGCGCTGCTGGTGCGGGCGCTCACGCTGGCCGTGTCGGGCCCCGTGGCTGAGGCACGGTCGCTGATGGCCCGCTCGGAGGAGCACCTGCGGGCCTGGGACCCGCTGGACATCGACCAGGTCCTGCTGGTGGCCGCGCTCGCCTGGTCGTTGCTGGAGGAACCGGTCGAGTCCCTGCGCTGGTTCGAGCGGGCGGTCGGCGCGGCCCGTGCGGCCAGCGCCGTCGGCCTGTTGCCGTTCCAGCTGTCCTGGCTCGCCCTCGCGCAGTGGCGCGGCGGGAAGTGGCCCGTCGCCTACGCGAACGCCCACGACGCGCTGGCGCTGGCGGAAGAGACCGGCTGGCGGACCGAACTGCCGAACAGCCTGGCCGCGCTGGCGACGATCGAAGCGGCCATGGGCCGGGCCGAAAGCTGCCGGGAGCACGCCGCGCAGGCGGTGGCCCTGGGCCGGCAGACAGGGGTGGCCATCATCGAGGCGCACGCGGCGATCGCGCTGGCCCTGCTTGAACTGGGCACCGGCGACGCCGTGGCAGCGGTCCGGCATCTGGAGTTCGTCGCCGGCTTCGCGGCCGACCATGAGCTCGGCGACCCGGTCCTGCTGAACTGGGCCGGCGACCTCGTCGAGGCGCTCGACCGCAGCGGAGACCGGAGTCGCGCCCGGGCCGTCTACGAGCTGGTGGCCGCCGAGGCCGAGCGGACCGGCCGGCCGACAGAATCCGCGGTCGCGGCGCGCTGCCGCGCCCTGCTGGCCGGTGACGACGAGGCCGCCGAGGAAGCCTTCGCGGAGGCGTTCGGCTGGCACGCCCGGGCGGATCAGCCGTTTCAGCAGGCACGTACCCGGCTCCAGCACGGCGAGCTGCTGCGCCGGCGCCGCCGACGCGGCGACGCGCGAGCCGAATTGAAGGTCGCCCTGGCCATGTTCGAGCGGCTTGGCGCCGAGCCGTGGGCGGCCCGGGCGCGCAGCGAGTTGCGGGCCACCGGGGTGACCGCCCGGCCACGTCATCCCGGCCAGCAGCAGCTCACCCCGCAGGAGCTGCGGGTCGCCCTGGTGGTGGCGGACGGTGCGACCAACGCCGAGGCCGCGGTTCAGCTGTTTCTGTCCGCGAAGACGGTCGAGTACCACCTGTCCGGCGCGTACCGCAAACTTGGTATCCGGTCCCGCGGCCAGCTCGTCCGCGCACTGGCCAACGCGCCTGAGCCAGGAAGGGTCACCGCCGCGCCGCGGCCCGGCTCGTGATGCCCGGGCCGCGGCGGCTCCGGCCGCTGGTGCCGTTCCCGTTCTCGTCGTTCGTGCTGTCGAGGGCCGGCGTGGCCGCCGGGCGGGGCACGGCGAGCCAGGGCGGCGGCGGCATGGGGCGCACCGGGCGCACGTAGACCTGGCTCAGCTGGTCCGCGAAAAAGCCGCCGAACCGGGCCAGGGCCCCGGCCCGCCCGCGGGCCGTCGCCGCGGTCGCCCGGAAGGTGGCCAGCTGGCGCAGGAACCCGCTCACGCTGATCCGCAGGATCCCGGCGGCCACGACCCGGCCCGCCGCCTCGTCCCGCACCTCGGTGGTCAGGCTGGTGCTGTCCGCCCAGATCTCCGGGCGGGCGCCGCGGACGAGCCGCTTGACCCCGTGTACCCGCAGGGCGCGCCCGAGCCGGTCCGTGACCGCCAGGTCGTAGGTCATGTTCTTCTCCGTGCCCTCCGTGCACGCGGCGTCGGTCAGCAGGCGGAGCGTGCCGGAGCGCAGCGGCAGCCGGCCGCCGAACGCGGCGCAGCGGACGCTGCCGCTGACCTCGGCGGCGTGCCCCGGATCGGCCAGGAACGCGTCCAGGTCACGGATCACGACGTCGAGATCGAGGACCATCCGGGCGGTGCTTTCGCACGCCGTCTCCCCCACCGTGAGCTGGCCCTTCATCACCTCGTGGAAGCGGACCGCGGCGGCGCCCCGGCCGGACCCGGCACCGTCGGAAACGGTGCCACCGGGATCGGGCCCGGGCGGGACCGGCCGGGTCCGGATGCCGTGCCGGGCGCACCAGGCCCGCGTGTCGCGGACCCCCAGGTCCACGGCGCGCACAAAGCTGCTCCGGCGGAAGTTGAGCAGGTAGCCGAGGGGAACTTCGGCACTGATCAGGTGCACGGTGATGGGGCGGCCGTAAGCTCCCGGGCGGCCGGCCGCGATGTTCGCGTTGTTCTGCTCGATCTGCTGCAGCGCCCGCCGGAGCCCGCTGTTGGCCGCCGCCTCGATCATCAGGAAGTATTCGGCCACGAAGCCGGGCGCCCACCGGCCCCGGGTGCTCACGGTCCAGATCACCCACAGCTCATCGGCGCCGCGGCGGATCATTTCTTCGAGGCTCCCGTCGGTGGCGAATACCGCGTCGATGTAGGTATCCCCGTCGATCCGGGCGGGCGGGAACCACATCGGCAGCGCGACCGCGGACAGCAGCCGGTCCTCGGTTATCTGTGCGGCTGGCACCGGCTGGAGCTCCTGCCGGCTGACGTTAAATAGCTCGAAGACCGCCTCCCGGGACGTGCTGCGGATCGCATGCCAGTCCAGCCCGAAGCCGGTCAGCGTATGGCGTCGCAGGCCGCGGGCGGTGAGCACCGAGGCGCCCCACGGGCCGCGCAGCCAGGCACCCAGGTTGGGGCTGAAGTCGCCGAGCGGCTGGTAGTTCCGCCAGTTGTCGGCGATCTGCCGGCCGGTCATGCCCTGGCACCACATGGCGAGGTTGAACACGCCCCCGCTGGCCCCGTCGGCGAGGTCAAACTCGATCCCGGCCTCGTCCAGCAAGACCTGCACGGCGCCGGCCTGGTAGGCGACCTTCAGGCCGCCGCCGGCGAAGACGAGCGCGCGCCGCGGCGCACGGGGGGTGCCCTGGCTTCTGGTCATCGGTGGCCTCCTGAGGTGAGCCGTTCCAGGATCCGGCCGGAGAACCGGTCGGCGAGCGCCGCGATCGTCAGGGACGGGTTCGGCCCGACCGGTCCGGGCAGCACCGATCCGTCGGCGACGAAGAGACCCGGATGGCCGAAGGCCTCGCCGTGGTCATCGACCACGCCGCCGCGGCAGTCGGTGGCCATGGGGGCCCCGCCGAGTGGATGCGCGGCGATGACACGGTGCAGGTATCGGCCGGGATTGACGGCGAACTGGCCCCCGAGCTCGCCGGCGACGGCCGCCATCGTCGCCTCCACCCGCTTGAAGTAGTCGCGGGACATGGCATCTCGCCAGTCCACCTCGAGGTAGCCGCGGCTCAGCCGGAGACGGCCGTTCGGGATCTCGCGGCCCATGCCGAGCATCGGCAGGACTCCCGAGGACAGCTGCCCCGTGCCGATCAGCGCAGCGACCTGCGCGCCGATCTCGCTGTGCGGGTGCCCGGTCAGTTTCTGCAGGGCCCGGACCGCGGCGGAGCGGGCGGCCCGCCCGGCCGGCCCGGCCAGCGTCGCGGTCTCCAGCAGCCAGTCGGCGAACCCGGGGTAGCCGCCGTCCTGGAGGTAGAAGCCCCGGCCCTCACCGCCGTCCACCGCGTCCGGCATCCGCATCGTGCTGGTGATGACCGGGCCGAGGGACGGCTGGAGGTCCTCGGGGCTGTCGTAGGTGAGCCCGAGCAGGTCGCCGTTGCTGCTGAACCGGCTGCCGAGGGCCGGGCTGAGGGCCGGGAAATGACGCTGATTGCGCAGCAGCAGGTAGCTGGTGCCGAACGTGCCGGCGGACAGGACCAGGACGCGGCAGCGCAGCCGGTGCACCGGTAGCGCCGCCAGGTTGATGGGCGCACCTTCGTTGTCCGGCTCGTGCCTGATGTACCGGACCTCGAAGCCGCCATCGGCGGGCCGGATCTCCCGCACCTCGCAGCGGTCACGCAGCTCGGCGCCGGCCCGGGCCGCGGTGGTCAGGAAGTTGTAGTCGAGGGTGTTCTTGCTGCCGGAGTTGCAGCCGATGTCGCATTCGCCGCACAGGCTGCAGGTCAGCCGGGGCGCGTCGTCGTGCAGGTTGGGAGCGGACCCGGGAACCGGGCTGCCCGGGCGCTGACCAGGGGCGGCGAAGCTGATAGCCAGCGGGGGCAGGGACCACTCGATGCCGAGGCGTTCCGCGGCCCGCCGCATCGCCCGGGTCTTCGGGGTGGCCTCCACCAGCGACTTGGGATACGGGGCGGGGCTGAGCACCTGCTCGACCCGGTCGTAGTGCTCGTCGAGCTGGGCCCGGGTCACCGGCCAGGATTCGTATCCGCCCTCGGGCCCCTGGTCGCGCACAAACCAGTGCTCGTCCTTGCGGAGCATCACGTTCGCGTAGATCAGCGATCCGCCGCCCAGGCCACTGGCCACCACCGACTCCACGTGCCGGAAGGACCAGACGTCGAACAGGCCCTGCAGGCCCGCGCCGGGATCCCAGTAGTTGCGGGCCATCTCGCGGGGGCGCCGCGGGAACGAGCCCGGTGGGTACCTCTTACCCCGTTCGAGCACGCACACCGGCCGCCCCGCCTCGGCCAGCCGGCAGGCGACGACCGAGCCGCCGAATCCCGACCCGACCACCACCGCGTCGACCCGTTCTACCTGTGCATCAGCCATCTTCCGCTCCTGACCCGCGTTACGCCGGCATACAGAGGAGGCGGGAGGAGGGCCGGCTGATACATTACGCGGCCGGATCGGGCCCTCAGGCGTGCGGGGCCCCAGGCGTGCGGGGGCCCCAGGCGTGCGGGGGCCCCAGGCGTACGAGGCCCCAGGCGTACGGACGGGCCAGCGATGCAGGACCGCTGGCCCGTCCGTGTTGGCTGGGATGATGCCCGGCGGCGCGGCCAGCTGAGCGCGGGGGCTCGGCGCTCAGCCGATCGCGGTCACGCGCTGGTGCCGGTCAGCAGCCGTCGTAGGGCGTCCAGTTGGACGCACCACCGGCCGCGATGGCGGTGTTGAACACCTGGTTCTGCTCAGCGACGCTGGCGTTGCCGAAGGAGCCGGCGGAACCGCCGTACTCCTGCCAGGTCGACGCGCTGAACTGGTACAGGCCGTAGTGGCCGCTGCCGTTCATCACCTGACTGTTACCGCCCGACTCGCGGGAGATGATGCACTGCTGCAGCCCGCTGCTGCCCGAGTAGTTCGCCGCGGGGACGGCCTGTGCCGGAGCGGACTGCGCGGGGGCAGACTCGACCGGAGCAGACTCGGCCGGGGCGGACTGCGCGGGGGCAGACTCGACCGGGGCGTACTGTGCGGGGGCAGACTCGACCGGGGCGTACTGTGCCGCCGTGACGTGCACGGCCACCGGGGCCGCGGCCGGCCCGAGCTGCTTCGGCGCAGCTGGGATCTTGGTGGGCTTGACCGGGACACGCAGCACCTGCCCGGTCGAGATCTCGTTCGCCCAGCGGATCTGGCCGTGGTTGGCCCAGAAGATCACCGGCCAAGCGGACGAGCTGTGGTAGAAGTGCTGCGCGATCGCGCTCAGTGAATCACCCGAGCGGACCTTGTAGGAAGCTAGCAGGCCGGACTCCGGCGTCTTCGCCTTGGCCTGCATGAGGGCGGACAGCAGTTCCGTCGGCCGCTGAGCCGTCTGGTGGGTGGCGGCATGCGCGGTCGCGGACGGGTGCACGGTCGCGGCACCGGCTGAGGTGCCCGCAATGGCGGTGGCTGACAAGCAAATCGCCGCGGTCACGCCGAAGAACGCGGGCGCGGCGCCGGCGGACAGCCGATGCGAGCGTCGTTCACGTACTGGTTTTCCTGGGCGACCCAAAGGGTTCCTTCCCGCGTAGTGCGCGCTCCTGGGGAAGGCCGCACAAGGTGTTATGTGCGGGGCCCGCTGGTGCGGGCAGCCCTTCCGAGCGCCTGACAGCGACTGAACATATCGGTCGGGATACAAAACCGCCAAAAGTGGGTAAAGAACGCCGCACTGGCTACCTGCGACGCCGACGGTGGGGCGCAGGGCGTTAATCCATGCCTCAGAGGCGGCAGGAGCGCCCTAGACCAGAGTGCCCGGCTGCGCCCAATCTGCCCCAGAATCCCTTATTGACCTGCATTTCGGTGGCAACCGGCTTCCAATTACGAAGCGTTACTCGTCACTCTGAGTGAGCATCTTCCAGGCTTAGCCCACTGTTACCGAATCGCGACCCAGTCTCACGGAGCGTCTAGGAAATCGTGTGATCAAGGTCACAACCTGGCCCGCCTAGCGGCGAGTGAGCGCTGGGAAGCGTGTGACAAGTGCCCGATTAGGGAAGATGGTCCTTCAGCAGTTGATACAGCGCGTGATCCTGCCATTTTCCGGCGATGTTCAGATACGACGGAGCCACACCGAAGCGAACGAATCCGCAGCGTTCCAGAACCCGCTGCGACCGGAGATTGTGGAGCAGGGTGCCCGCCTCAACCCGGTGCAGCCCGAGTTCCCCGAACGCCACCCGGACCATGTCGCGCACCGCCGCCGTCGCCAGGCCGCGCCCGTTGGCGGCGGCGCTCAGCCAGTAGCCAACGCTGGCGGACTGGAACGCGCCCCGGACGATGTCGTTGAGGTTGACCCGGCCGGCTACCTGGCCGGCTTCGTCGAGGATGACCCGCGGCGCGGTGAGGCCCTGCTCGTACATCGCCAGCGCACAGACGGCGACCGCGCGCTGCCCAGCCACGGTGAAGTAGCTTTCACTGCGGACAGGCTCCCAGGGGGCGAGGAAGTCGCGGTTGGCCCGGAGCAGCTCGGCCAGGACCGGGGCATCCTCTGGGGTGATCAGCCGGGTCGGGCGCATCCGTCCATGTTCTCAGGCGGCGTCCACCGAATTACCTGCCTGGTTGGAGCCGGCGGGCCCTGCCTTATCGCCCGCCGTCAGGACGAAACCAGGTCACAGACGAAGATGAGCGTCTCGCCGGGCGCGATCACGTTGCCCGCGCCCCGGTTCCCGTAGGCCAGGTCCGGCGGGATGATCAGCTGACGGCGGCCGCCGACCCGCATGCCCTGGACGCCCTGATCCCAGCCGGCGATGACCCGGCCCGCGCCGAGCTGGAACTCCAGCGGGTCGCCGCGGTTCCAGCTGGCGTCGAACTCCTCCCCGGTGGAGTAGGCCACCCCGACGTAGTGCACCTTGACCGTGTCCCCGGCCTTGGCGACGTCGCCGTCACCTTCCCAGATGTCGGTGATCTGGAGGTCGGCCGGCGGCTCGCCGCCGGGGAAATCGACCTCGGGCTTATTGTTACTCATTCACGCCTCTCAGAGTTGACCGCAAAGCGTGGTCAGCTTACTGGGGGCACCGTCTGGCGGCACTGCGGCCCCGGCCGGCGATCCGCCCCAGCCGTCGCTACGCCTGCGGCTGGGCGATATTGACCATCCAGGGCGCGCCGAATTGGTCCACGCACATGCCGAACTCGTCGCCCCAGGCCTGCTTTTGCAGCGGCATCGTGGTCGTCCCGCCGGCCGAAAGCCTTTCCCAGTAGCCGCGCAGGGCGTCTCCGTCGTCACCGCTCAGGCTGAGCGAAAAACCGCCCATCGGGCGATATTCCATCCCGCTGGTGGCATCGGCGGCCATGATCGTGTAACCCGCGTCCGTCGTGAGCGTGCCGTGCATGATGCGGTCGGCGTCCGGGCTGCCTGCGGCCCCGAACTCGCCAAACGTGGTGAGGGCCAGGTCGCCGCCGAAGACGCTGTGGTAGAACTCCAGCGCCTGGCGCGCGGTGCCGTCGAAGTTGAGGTACGGATTCAGCTGGGACGCCATTGTCTTCCCCTTCACCCATGGCCGGTGAAACTGCGTTCACCCTAGCGAGTTGAATGCAGGTGATCGTACCAAGCCAGGCCGCTGGCAGCCGGACGCAAAACAGACTGTCGCATTCTGTCCATATCAGGTCTATCGTCCGTTCACAGCGGGAAAATGGTGGTCCTACGCAGTGGAGCGTGGTCTGATGAGGCCGATCCGGCTTGCTTCTGTCGTTCTTTCCGGGGTCCTGCTGGCGGCGGGACTCACGTCGGCCGCATCGGCGACGGCCAGTTCGTCGTGTGGCGCGTCCGGCGCGGTGACCACCGCGGGCGGCTCGCTGCCGGACGGCGCGACCTACCTCATACAGTGCCCGGCCGGCCATTGGAACGGAACGCTCTTCCTCTACAGCCACGGCTACGTAGCTCCCGGATCGGCGAACCCGGCCGAGGACGTCGGCGATCCGGTCACTGGCGGCTGGCTGCTCAGCCACGGTTACGCACTAGCCGGCTCGTCCTACGCCACGACCGGCTGGGCCATTCAGCAGGCACTGCCCGACCAGATCAGCACGCTCGACCTCTTCGATCAGACCTACGCCACGCCGTCGCGGACCATCGCCTGGGGGCATTCGCTGGGCGGCATCATCACCGCCGGCCTGATCCAGCGTTACCCGGACCGGTTCACCGCCGCGCTGCCCATGTGCGGCGTGCTGTCCGGTGGCGTCGCCACCTGGAACACCGCGCTGGACTCATCCTTCGGTTTCCAGCAACTGCTCGACCCGTCGGTCCAGGTCGTCAACATCACCGATCCCACCGCCAACCTGGCCAACGCCGAGGCCGCGGCGACCGCGGCCCAGCAGACCCCTCAGGGCCGGGCCCGGCTGGCCCTGGCCGCCGCGCTGGATGACACGCCGGGCTGGTTCACCCCGCTGTCCGCCGAACCCGCCCGCAGCGACGTCACCGCCCAGGAAGCCAACCAGTACCTGTGGGACACGCAGGTCGACTTCCCGTTCGCGTTCGCGCTCCGCGCCGAGCTGGAGGCCCGGGCGGGCGGGAACCCGTCCTGGAACACGGGCGTGAACTACTTCACCCAGCTGTCCCGCTCCGCCGACCGGACCGAGGTGGCGGCGCTGTACCACGCGGCCGGGCTCAGCCTGACCGCGGACCTGCAGAAGCTGAACCACGCCATACGGATCAGCGCCCGCCCATCGGCGGTCCGCTACCTGGCCCAGAACATCGCGTTCGATGGCCAGCTGCCGGTGCCGGTCCTCACCATGCACACCACGGGCGACGGCCTGGTGGTACCGCAAAACGAGCAGGCCTACCAGCAGGTGGCCGAGCAGGCGGGGGACAGCGCAATGCTGCAGCAGATCTTCGTGCACCGCGCCGGGCACTGCGCGTTCACTCCCGCCGAGACCATCACGGCCGCCCAGACACTGCTGAACCGGCTCAACACCGGCCGGTGGGACCTCGCGGCCCTCAGCCCGGCCCGCCTCAACGCCCAGGCCGCCGCGCTCGGCCCGTCCGACAACATCTACCCGGCCGGAAGCTCCGTCATCCCCACCGCGCCAGCCTTCCAGCGCTACCGGCCAGCCCCGTACCTGCGCCCGTTCAGCCTGCCCACGCGATGACCCCCCGTTAGGGTCGTGGTATGGAGGCAGGCAACGTGGCCAGGGAAAAGACAGATCCGGGCCCAGCGGCAAGCGATGTGATCGGGGCCGAGGTCAGCGGCGGCACCCTCGCCGTGAGCCCCGCCGGGGCGCAGGCCTCGGCTGAGCTGATCGGCGAGGCGCTGTCGTGACCGGGCGCCGGGTGGCCAAGCCCGCTGCCCTGGTCGAAGCGCTGAGCTGGGGACTGCCCGGGGACCGGATCGTCGTGGACCCCGACGTACTGGCCGCCCTGTCGCACGATGAAGCCGAGTGGGCGCCCGTCGGGAAGGCCGCCGCCGCGGTGCGGGCCCGGTCGGAGGCCGAGGTACAGCACGTCGTGCGGGCCTGCGCGGAGCTCGGCGCCCCGGTCGTACCGCGCGGCGCGGGGACCGGGCTGTCCGGCGGGGCCAATGCGGTCAGCGGCTGCGTGGTGCTCGACGTGTCGCCGATGAACCGGGTCCTGGAAATCGACCCGGACAACCTGCTGGCCGTCGTGCAGCCGGGCGCGGTCAACGACGACGTGAAGGCCGCCGTGGCCGAGCACGGCCTGTGGTACCCGCCGGACCCGGCCAGCGCCCCCTGGTCCACCATCGGCGGCAACGTCGCCACCAACGCGGGCGGCCTGTGCTGCCTGAAGTACGGTGTCACCCGCGACTACGTGCTGGGGCTGCGCGTGGTCGCCGGCGGCCCGGTGGGCTATGGCGAGGCGGTCCGGCTCGGCCGGCGCACCACCAAGGGTGTCGCCGGGCTCGACCTGGTCAGCCTGTTCGTCGGCTCCGAGGGCACGCTGGGGGTGGTGACCGAGGTGACGCTGCGGCTGCGGCCAGCGCCGGCCGGGCCCCCGCGTACGGTCGTCGCCGCGTTCGGCGACCTGGTCCGCGCGGGGCAGGCCGTCGCCCAGATCACCCGGCGCGGGCTGACCCCGGCCGTGCTCGAGCTTCTCGACCGGGCCTGCCTGGAGGCGGTCGAGGATTGGAAGCACCTGGGTATCGACGCGGACGCGACCGCGATGCTGCTGGCCCGGGTGGACACGCCGGGAGAGTCGGGGCAGGCCGAGGCCGGGGCGATCGCCGCGATCATGACGGACGCGGGCGCGCTGTGGGCCGAGCAGTCGAGCGACGCCACCGAGGCCGAGGCGCTGTTCGAGGCCCGGCGGCTCGCCTACCCCGCGCTGGAACGGCTCGGCGCGGTCCTCACCGAGGATGTCTGCGTGCCCCGGTCCGCGGTGCCCGCCATGCTGGAGCAGGTCAGCGCGATCGGGGCCCGGCACGGCGTGCAGATCGCCACGATCGCGCACGCTGGCGACGGGAACCTGCACCCGCTGATCATCACGCCCGCCGGCGACGCGGCCGCCCGGGCGGCCGCGCAGGCTGCGTTCGAGGAGTTCCTCGACGCGGCGATCGCGGCCGGCGGCACCGTCACCGGTGAGCACGGCGTCGGGCTCCTGAAACGCGACGGCATGCACCGCGAACTCGACCCGGGATCGCTCGCCCTGCAGTCGGCGGTCCGGCAGGCGCTGGACCCGCTCGCCATCTTCAATCCCGGCAAGGGCTGAGCGGGCCGCCTCCGCCGCCATGATCCAGGTAGCGCCGCTGAGCCGACCCGGCGGTCAGCTCGGTGGGTCGGCGGGGGCGCTCAGCTCGATGTCGGCGAGTGCGCTGCGCAGAGCGTCCCGGTAGCGGCTGACGTTGCCCAGCTTGACGTGCTCGTAGCCGCGCACCATATCGGGCAGCTCGGCCAGGGCGACGAGAGCCGGCAAGGTGGCCGGGGACAGGCGCGGCAGCCCGCGGGTGACGGCCTCGTGATACTCCCCCGGCAGGGCCCGCTCGGTGCGGCGTACCTCCGTGCGGCCGAACACGTCGAGCCCGGTCCCGCGCAGCCGCCGCCCGGCGTACAGCAGCCCGAACGCCGGCCGGAACCACGGGCCCAGGGTGATCTTCTTCTTCATGCCCAGGGCCCGCAGGACCGGCGGGTGCAGCCGGTAGGAGTACCGGGCCTGCTCCCCGAACTGCGCCACGACTTGCTCGTCCAGCGCTGGATCCAGCGACAGCCGGGCCACTTCGTACTCGTCCTTGTAGGCCATCAGCTTGAACAGGTTCCGCGCGTACGCGTCGGTGAGCGGGCCGGGGGCGCCCAGCCCGGCGCGTTCGGCGTCCGCCACCACCCGCACCCGGGCCGCGAACTCCGCCGCGTACGCGTGATCCTGATAGGCGATGAGCTCGTCGGCCCGCCGGCCGGTGACCGCGCGCAGCGCGGGATCGGCGCCCAGACCGGAGACGATCTGCGCGGCCGCCGGCGAGATCCCGGTGCTGCCGCCCGACGGAGCGGCAGCCGGGGCGGATCCGCCAGCGACGTAGCGGCGGCCGGCCCGGAAGGCCTCGATGTTCCGCTCCACGGCCACGCCGTTGAGCTCGAGCGCCTCCTCGATGTACCGGGCCGGGATGGGCAGGGCACCGGCCTGCACCGCCGCGCCGACCAGGAACACGTTCGTGAACTGGTCGTCCCCGAGCAGGGCCGTCGTCTCGGCGCGCGCGTCGACGGTGACCGCGTGCTCGGCCCGGGTCAGCTCATGGATGCGGGCCACGGTCGCGGCTACGTCGGGGAACGCGACCGCGGTGTCCCGGACCATGGCGCCCGTCGGGACCCGCGAGGTGCAGGTCACGGCGATGGTCCGGTCCGGCGCGGTGACGGCCAGGTGCACGGCGTCGGCGGCGACAAGGAGATCACAGCCGAGGTAGAGGTCACAGCCGCCCGGTGTGACCTTGTTCGCGCCGGTGAACGGCGCGGACGACAGCTTGATGTCGGAGATGACCGCCCCGCCCTTCTGGGCCAGGCCCAGCTGGTCGAGGCTGCGGACCTGCAGGCCCGCCATGCTGGCCGCGGTGGAGATGATCTGGGCCACGGTGACCACGCCGGTGCCGCCCACGCCGGTGATCCGCATGCTGAAGTCATCGGCCGGGACCCGGAGGACCGGTTCCGGGAGCGGGCCGGCGCCACGGGCCTGGCCGGCCTTCCGGCGGGACGGGCTGGTCTTCCCGGACGAGCGGCCGGGCTTGACCGTGATGAAGGACGGGCAGTCGCCGTCCAGGCAGGAGTAGTCCTTGTTGCAGGACGCCTGGTGGATCCGCGTCTTGCGGCCGAACTCGGTGTCGACCGGCTGCACGGACAGGCAGTTCGACTTGGCCCCGCAGTCGCCGCAGCCCTCACAGACCCGCTCGTTAATGAGGATCCGCTCGGCCGGCTCGGCGGCCAGCCCGCGCTTGCGCTTGCGCCGCAGCTCGGTCGCGCATTCCTGATCGTGGATCAGGACCGTGACGCCGTCCACCGCGGCCAGCTCGTCCTGGGTCGCGGCAAGCCGGTCCCGGTGACGGACCGCCACGCCCCGCGGCAGCCGCACCCCCCGGTACCGCCGGGGATCCTCGGTCGTGATCACGACCTTGCGGACCCCCTCGGCCAGCAGCGCGGCGGCGACGTCCGGCACCGGCATCTTCCCGACCGCCTGCTGGCCGCCGGTCATCGCCACCGCGCCGTTGTAGAGCAGCTTGAACGTGATCCGGGTGCCGGAGGCGATCGCCTGCCGGACGGCGAGGCTGCCGGAATGGTGGAACGTCCCGTCGCCAATGTTCTGGATCAGATGCGACTGGGTCACGAACGGCTCCATGCCGACCCAGGTCGCCCCTTCGCCGCCCATGTGCGTGAAGCCGATGATGTTGCCGAACCGCTCTTCGGGCATGAGGACGGCCAGCGTCGAGCAGCCGATCCCCGCGCCGACCAGCGAGCCCGCAGGCACCTGGGTCGACCGGTTGTGCGGGCACCCCGAGCAGAAGTAAGGGGTCCGG
>Ga0302319_10009937_pt1 | contig 18204 bp, 19 predicted proteins | sample Bog_T0_2_FD_203319 | JGI IMG/M metagenome (GOLD analysis project Ga0302319, IMG submission 203319) | Peat permafrost microbial communities from Stordalen Mire near Abisko, Sweden - Bog_T0_2 | ecosystem: Environmental > Terrestrial > Soil > Wetlands > Peat | place: Sweden: Abisko, Stordalen Mire...
GGAAGCAATAGCCATGCGCTCGTGCCACCAGTGATCGCGGCCAGGGAGCATCGCCTGTTCCGTGCCCGTGCGCTTGAATACGATCACGCTGTGGACGGTGGGGCAGTGAGCGACGGCGGCGTCCACGGCGGGCTTCAGCTTGATCTCGGCGCCACGGCGGAAGGTGCCGTCCTGGGTGATGACGCAGGAGGCCTGAGAATCGTGAATCCGGTCTGTGATGGCCTGTGCCGAGAAGCCGCCGAAAATCACCGTATGCGGCGCGCCGATGCGGGCACAAGCTAATACCGCGATAGCGAGCTCCGGCGACGTGCCCATGTAGATCGCGACACGGTCGCCCTTTTTCACGCCGAGCGACTTCAGCACATTGGCAAAGCGGCAGACCTCGGAGTGCAGTTGTTGATAGGTCAGCGTCCGGATCTCGCCCGGTTCGCCTTCCCAGATAAGCGCGGCCTTGTTCTTGCGCCACGTGGTGAGATGCCGATCAAGACAGTTGTGCGAGAGGTTCAGTTTGCCGCCGACGAACCACTTGGCGAAAGGGGCACCGGACCAATCGAGGACCTTCGTCCACGGCTGGAACCATTCAAGCTGGCTCGCGATGCCGCCCCAGAACTTTTCGGGGTCCGTATCGGCTTCGGCGTAGAGACGCTCGTAGGCTTCGATGGATGGGACGTGAGCTCTTGCGCTGAATTCCGCCGAGGGCGGGAAAAGGCGCTTTTCGTTCAGGCTGGACTGGATATCGGTGGAGGGTTGGTGGGACGGTTGGTTAGACATGCCGGATCACTAAGCATGATATCGAAGTGATTTCGAGGTCCGCAGAAGTCCACGATCAATCCGGCTCTTCCGCCACTGCCGCGCCGCTTCTGGTGCCAGGCCGCGGCCTTCGTGGCGCACCCACGTACGAGTAGGGGTCTTCCGTCGCGGGGGGATCTTCGGGCTCTCGCCGGAGCATCTTCTTAAGCTTGTCCAGGAGCTTCTGAACTTCTTCGGACTTCCTGTCGGGGCTCGCCATGTTGCGATTCTACAACTTTTTCGGCCCGCCAAACGGCGGTCTGTTGCTTGTTCCTCCGCCATGCAAACCATACGATTCCCGCCAGCGTCAGAAGCGGCGGAACGATCAGAATAATAATCCCCGAATTCAGCACTTTGGCGCGCTCGCCCTGTTGCGCCTCAGCCGTTCGAAAACACATGATGCACTGAGCGAAGAAGGCTGCCGCCATTACAAGTCCTCCAAAGGATTCATATTCGGCAGATACAACAAAATTACCAGCACGATCCACCAGATCGCAAGAAAGTGCGAGTAGAGAGCCGCAGCCAGAATGTCGCGCTTCTTCACATCCGCCACGGCGAAAGTGAACCATGTCGCGCACACGATTACCGCCAGCCAGTGCGCGCCCGTGAGCGTAAGGTAGGTTCCACCGAAGGGCGTCTTAGGCCCGAGCTCCACTAAATACACCATTCGCACCCACTCCACGCATTCGAGGAACAGGAATACCAGCCAGCTCGAGATCGCGATTGCGATCCAGCGCACCGCCTCATCCCACTTATCCTGCGCCGCGCTGTTTGCGCCCACAGCCATGGTGACGCTGGCGCACAGCGCCGACATTGCCATTGCCGCCACCATGAGCAGCGATCCGAATTCGAACGGCACCGGCCAGTCCCTCGACCCGGAACGAATGTAAAACATGACGGCCAGCAACGCGGCGAAGAAGGCGAAATTCGCGGCGATCAGCACCACAGTACGTCGGCGGGTCGAGGTCGCCACGTGCGACCGCGCGTATTCGATTACTCTCGGGTGCATATTTAAGACCAGAAGGCGAAGATCGCCATCAGAAACAGCCACATTACGTCCAGAAAATGCCAGAAGATCACGCTCACTTCCAGCACGTTGCGATTGAGCGGCGCAAAAGGCCGCGCCAGCAGGCACCAGGTCACATAGTAAAGTCCCGCGATTGCGCCAATCACGTGCGCCGCATGAGCCCAGGTCAATACATAGAAAAAAGCGCTGGCCGGATTCTCCCTCAGGTAAAAGCCCTGATCTGCCAGAAACTTCCAGTTGATTGCCTGGCCGATCAGGAACCAGGTCCCGAGCGCGGTTCCGGTGAACCACAATATACGTAATCTCGGGCGAAGTCCCGCGCGAAATGCCCTGCCTGCCATAGCGAGCACTACGCTGCTGAGCACCAGCGCGGCTGTGTTCCACCACAGCAGCGGGGGTACCGGCAACTTATGCCAATCCATAGGATTGAGGCCGCGCCGCACCACCATCGCGCTGGCGAGCGCGGCAAAAGTCATTGTGCTCGCACACATCCCGATATACACCGCAATCCGGACAGTTGTGGCCGACGCAGCGGCCTTGGAGTCTCCGGTGTTGTCGTTGTGGTCTCCGCCCCCGTAGCCGCGAGGTGGACTGGGCACGATCGGTGGCGGCGCGCCGATGGACGGTTCTGTCAGGGTAGGCATCTAATTCGCATCCGCTCCGGCATCCGGGTATTCGTACGGGCCACGATCCGCAATCTCTGCATCGGCGTTCCATTCCAGCGTAGGCCCGTTCCAGGGGTTGGCCCCCGCTTTCGCGCCGCTGAAAATGCTGCGGAACAGATTTCCGATGAAAATCAACTGTACCGCACCCATCGCGAACGCCGTCACTGTGATCCAGCGCTGTAGAGGCATTCCTGCCTGAAAGAAATCGAAATTCGTGAAATCGGCGTAGCGCCGCGGATTGCCGGCGAAGCCCGCAAAATGCATTGGCAGGAAAAGCGCGTAAGCTCCGATAAACGTCAGGTAGAAGTGCAGTTTCCCCAGGCGCTCGTCCAGCATGCGGCCAAACATCAGCGGAAACCAGTAGAACGTCGCGGCGAAGACTGCGAACAATGCAGCCATCCCCATGATCATGTGGAAGTGCGCGACCACGAACGCAGTGTCGTGAAAGTAGGCGTCGATCTCAGGCTGCCCAAGGAAGAGTCCCGTCAATCCGCCCGTGACGAACAGGGACACGAAACCCATGCAGAACAGCATTGCAGTCGTGAACTCCAGCTTCACGGCCTGATAGGCAGTGCCCAGCCAGTTGAGCACCAGCACAGCGGAGGGCGCGCCGATCGACATCGTGATCAGCGAAAACGTCATCGCACTGTAAGGGCTGATGCCGCTGATGAACATATGATGGCCCCATACCAACATACCGAGAAACGCGATCGCCACCGGCGCCCAGACGCACGCGCGATACGAAAATGGCGCTCGCCGCGAGAAGTTTGAAATGATGTGCGACACGATGCCCATGCCCGGCAGAATCGCGATATAAACCTCCGGGTGTCCGAAGAACCAAAACAAGTGCTGCCAGAGCAACGGTGAACCGCCCGCGTGAGGCGAATGCTGTTCGGCGATGAGTAAGTCTCCCGGCACAAAGAAGCTCGTTCCGGCCAGGCGATCCAGCAGTATCAGCAGCCCCGCCGCCAACAGCACCGGGAACGAAAGCACGCTCAGGATCGACGTGACGAACCAGTTCCAACTCGTGAGCGGCATCTGCATGAGGGACATGCCGGGACGCCGGCATTCGATCACCGTGGAAATGATGTTCATCGCCGAGAGCAGCGACGCTATGCAAAAGATCCCGATGCTGACGAACCAAAGCGTCTGTCCCAGGCCCTCGCCCGGCCCCGAGACTGCTCCCACTGCGCTGAGCGGCGGATACGCCGTCCAACCCGCAATCGGACCGCCTTCATCGAATACGCACGCGCTCAGCAGCGTCAGGAAAGACGCCACGGTAATCCAGAAAGACAGCATGTTCATGCGGGGGAACGCCATCTCCTTCCCGCCCAATTGCTCCGGCAATACCAGATTGGCGAAAGCGTTCAACGGCGCGAGCGTTAATACAAAGAAAACCATGATGGTGCCATGCAACGTCATGAGCGACAGGTAAAGTTCCTCCGTCATGATGCCGCCCTCGGCGCGTACGCTCCAGATGGCCTCAAACCACGCAACCTTTTCCCGCGGCCAAACCAGGTGAAAGCGCATCAACAGCGACAGGCAAACGCCCACGACCACCGCAAACAGCGAGAGGAAAAAGTACTGCCGTGCAATCGTTCTGTGATCGGTGCTGAAAATGCGGCGAAGTAAAGAAGGTCGGGCGATCAATGTTGTAGCTTCCATCGGTCGTACTCCTCTCCCGGCATCACAACCAGGATGCTGTGCATTTGGTTATGCCCAAGTCCGCAAAGTTCCGCACATGCGATCTCATACTGCCCGATGCGGTCGGCATGAATATCGAGCGGTATCACCATGCCTGGCACAATATCCTGTTTTGTTCGCAGTTCGCGAACAAAAAAATCATGGATCACATCGCGCGAGTGCAGGAGCAGACGAACGTCCCGGCCAGCCGGAATGCGCAGTACCGGCGTCACGATATCGTCGTTGCCACGTGAGTCTGACGGGTCGATGCCCACCGGATTTCCCGCTGCATCCGCGATGAATTCCGTCCCGACGCGCCCAAAGACGCCGTCGGCTCCCGGGTAGCGGAAATTCCATGCGAACTGATGCGCGTAGACCTCTATGGTCTCGGCATCCTTGGGTTCGGAGTGGGAGAGCGGACCGTTCCCATGTGCGGCGAGCGCGATCTCGACCGCGATCATCGCAACCGCCGCGAACAAACTGGCGCGAACGCCGCTCGACGTCGCCGGACGCGTGACTGATTTGCGCCGACGAATCACGATCCATGCCAACAATAGTTGCGCCGCAATAAAGAGGCTGCCCGTGACCCAGAGCGTCCACGAAAACTGGCGATCGTAAGCGACGGCAGCGGAGGTAATCGCAACCGGAAACCAGACAGGCGGGTGAAGAATGAGCAAACAGGCAGCGACGACAGTGGCGAGAAGGATGAGGCCGAGAAGCATCTTAATGAAGCGTTGAAGACTAAGCAATTCTATTATCGCGCTGGTACCTCCACGCGCTTACGGTAATACTACCTCAAAATCGCGAAGACATATTTACAGCCCGCCCAACAATCCCGTACGATACAGATTCTACGGTCGCGGAATCGCAGAGTCGCCGTTTGCGGGGAGAATTTGAACTCCCAAATGCAAAACCCCGCATTGAGGGCGGGGTCTGCACATTCTACGGAGTAGAAAGGAGGTGCTTCTATGTACCTTCTGATGCTGTTCGTCTTACTGATACTGCTACTCGTCAGGAAACGACGGACCAAACTGAAGATCGACCTCGATCTTTAAGCTGTGAAATGGGGGCTGTCAGCGCGAACTGCCAGCCTCCACAGCATCAATATATCATATCCGCCCGGCACACTTCCAGGCAAAAACGGCCCAAAAACAACGCGTGTGGCGCTTCCGGCCCCACCGCCTCAAGACCGGCTAGGCCGCTTCTGGAAAAGCGTAGCCCGACTTACTCAAAGACTTCTGCAGTAATAAGATTGATTCCGATTCCCGGATTCCCCGCGCCTGCGCCACTTCACCAATCAGCATGGCCCGCGCACGATCCAGCATTTTTTTCTCTCGGAACGACAAAGGCTTCTCGCCCTGCAGTCGCACCAGTTGCTTGAAGACTTCGGCAATCTGAAGTAAGCTCCCGGTGAGCATCTTATCGCTGTTGATTCGAAAACGAACCTTCCAGTCCGACAAGCTCTCAATATCGGGACCCGCCAGGTAGGCCAATACCTTGGCTACGTCCCCATTCCGGGAAAGTTTTCGCAGACCGATGGATTGCGCGTTTGCGAACGGCACCATTACGGTCATGCTGGAGCAGATGAGTCGGAGAAGATAAAACTTCTCGGGCTTCTGCGAAAAAAAACGAGTGCTTATATTCTCGATGGTCCCAACACCCTGGTTGGGGTACACCACTTTTTCGCCTACAGCGAAGGTCATCATACGTTGAGCCTCCCACCTGACTGCCGGTGTGATGATTAACAATAATTTAACAACCGAGCAATTCATGATAGGCTCGCCGAAAATATTTGTCAAGGGGTCTTGCAAAGATATTGTTTCTAATGAAATAGAGATATGGTCCGGTCGCTAACCTGCGCTAACTCAGACCTGCGCCTGATAGCTCTAACTGTGTGAAATCGCCCTACAACCACCTGCGCGAGGTGGCTGTTTCTTCGGCTAGCTGGAGACCCTCAGATGTAGTCCGCGCAGCTCATATAATACCCGCATTTGGCACAGAAAAGCTTACACTTACGTGCTTCGAGGTGCGTCGAACAGACAGGACAGTAAAGCATAGGCTCGTCTGCCGACTCTCGCACGGGCGACGCAGCGGGCTGAGTCTGATCCTGCGTTGAAATATCCTGCGATTTTAGCGGTGGCACGGGACTATGATCATAATACGGGACTCGTTGAGTGTCCGGAAACAGGGGGCAAAGGAAACCCGAAATGAAAAACTCTTTGTTAGCTTTGGTGGCCATCCTCGCAATCGTCGGCACCGGTATCGCCCAGCGGCGTGCTCCCGAGCCTCTCGTGAGGCAGCCCGTCCGGGGCACCCGCGGTGCCGTTGCAGCCGGTAGCGACTATGCCACGGGTGCCGGTATGCGCATGCTGGTCGCTGGCGGGAACGCGGTCGATGCCGGTGTTGCCTCCATCTTCGCGGCGGCCACCACCGAGTATTCCCATGTTGGCTGGGGCGGGGAAGCGCCCATCCTGATCCGCACCAAAGACGGCAAAGTCCACGCCATCGCGGGGGTCGGGACGATGCCGAACCTCGCGACCGCCGACTTCTTCCGCAATCGGCCCCTCCAGGTCGGCGAAATACTCGAAAAACCCGAGCCTAATGGCCTCAAAGGTATGGTCCCTGTTGCCGGGATCATGTGCGCTCTGGTTCCAGGTATGCCCGATGCCACGCTTGTGGCTCTTCGCGAATACGGGACCAAAAGCTTCGCCGAGGCCATCGCCCCCGCGCTGGAATTTGCCGACGGTACCGCCATCGATGAAATGCGCTCTCAGTCGATCCAGAACAGCTTGCCTTTCTTCACCCTTTGGCCGAGCTCAATGCTGCATTTTGCGCCAGGAGGCCACGCCGCCCTCACCGGAGAAATCTTCCGCCAGCCCGACTTGGCCCGCACGCTCCGTTCCATGGTCGAGGCCGAAAAGAACGCCCTCGCCAAAGGCGCCACCCGCGGCGTTGCCATCGACGCCGTTCGCGACCAGTTCTACCGCGGCGAAATTGCCCGCAAGATCGACGCCTTTAGCCGCGCCAACAACGGCCTTCTTCGCTATGAAGACATGGCAGCCTTTCACCTTGCTCCCGAGGACGCGCTCTCCACTCAGTTCCATGGCATGACCGTGTACAAGCCAGGCTTCTGGAGCCAGGGTCCCGCCATGATCGAGGCGCTCAACCTGCTGAGTACTTACAACCTCACAGCGATGCAACACAATTCCACCGAGTACATCAATACACTCGTCGAAGCGCTGAAACTGGCCTACGCCGATCGAGATACCTATTACGGTGACCCCAAATTCGTCAAAGTCCCGTCCGATACCCTGCTCTCCGACAAGTACGCCGATGAGCGCCGCGCCCTGATTGGCCACAATGCCTCCCAGGAATTTCTCCCCGGCAAGATCGATGGCAAAGTAGGCCTGCACCCTTCCAAATCTGAAATCGTCCGCGCGAAGCGCATCGACGACTTTCTCATGGCGCACGACACCACCTGCGTTGACGTCATCGACAAGGACGGCATCATGTTCTCTGCTACCCCCTCCGGCGCCTGGCTCCCCAGTGTAATCGCGGGCGATACCGGTATTCCTCTTACCGAACGCGCGCAGAGTTTCCTCCTGGTCAAAGGACACCCCAACGAACTGGCGGGCGGCAAGCGCCCCCGCGTGACCCTCAGTCCGACGCTCGTCACCGGTCCGGACGGCAAGCCGTTCATGGCATTCTCCACCCCCGGCGGCGACAATCAGGAGCAGTCCCTGATCCAGATTTTCTTCAACGCGGCGTTGTTCGGCATGAATCCCGAGCAGGCCATCGAATCGCCGCGCTTCCAGACACGCCACCTGGTTTCGAGCTTCGACAACCATGCCATGAACCCCGGCGATCTTCTCCTGGATGACCGCATCCCTTCCCAAACCATGCAAGAGCTGGCTGATCGCGGCCACAAAGTAGAGACCCGCCCACGCACCAACAGCGGCGCCGCGCCAGTGATGATCAAAGTCTCCCCTTCCGGCGTGTTCGAAGCGGGCGCCGACCCCTGGTTCAACCGCCAGATGCAGGCCTGGTGAGGGTGAGGTCCTGACGCTGCTTACCCTTTTCGACACTCCCGACCCTCACGCCTTAGACCGCGACGCCCTCCGCAATCGCCTCGCCACGCTCGCCGCGCGCGGCGTTTATATCGGCGGCAGTTCCTGGAAATACGAAGGCTGGCTCGACCAGATCTACTCCCGCGATCTCTACCAAACGCGAGGCAAGTTCTCAAAGAAGCGCTTCGAAGACACCTGCCTCTCCGAGTACGCCACCGTCTTCCCGGCCGTCTGCGGCGATTTCGCCTTCTATCAGTTCCCGTCCGACGCGCTCTGGAGCAAACTTTTCCGCCAGACTCCGCCCAAATTTCGCTGGGGCCTGAAAGCGCCCGAGCAGATTACGACCCCTCAATGGCCGGTGCATCCCCGCTATGGCGCGCAGGCTGGCCTTGAAAACCACACTTTCCTCGACGCCGAACTGTTCGGTCAATCCTTTCTTGGGCCACTTGCGCCTTATCGCCTGCAAGTCGGCGTGCTCATCTTCGAATTTAACTCCCTGCGGGCCAAAGGCGATGCCACAGAATTTGTCTCGAAACTGGACCCCTTCCTCGGCGCGCTCCCGCAAGGCTGGCGCTACGCGGTCGAAGTTCGTAATGCCGACCTCCTCGTCCCGCGCTATTTCGATTGCCTCCGAGCCCACAACGTCCCGCACGTCTACAACGCGTGGACGCGGATGCCGGAAATTCGCGAGCAGATAGCCATCCCTGGCTCGCGCACGTCGGACCTGATCGTCTCCCGCGCGCTGCTGAAACGCGGACGCCTCTATGAGGAGGCGGTGAAGAGGTTCGAACCTTATACCGCTGTGCAGGAAGTAAACCAGCCGGTGCGGGAGGGTCTGCGCGAACTGGTAGACATGGCGATTGTCGACGGCACACCGGCGTTTATTTTCGTGAACAACCGGCTGGAGGGCAACTCGCCCGGCACTATCGTCGCAATTACGGAGTGATTGGTATACTGGTTATTCCCGCCGGTTGTGGGCTCGTAGCTCAGTTGGTTAGAGCGCTTCCTTGACACGGAAGAGGTCGGATGTTCGAGTCATCTCGAGCCCACCATATTCTTAAAATGGTTATTCTGCTGGTATAGCTCACTTAATGGGGCTCTCGTCGCTCGGTTCGGTCTTCAGTTCGCCCGCGCATCTATGTGTTGTCCCGTGGTATTCATCGCCGGAGCAAACGTCTTGGCCCATCCCGGTGGTCTCACAGCGGCGTTTGTCGAAAATAAGGAGGGCCCCCGTCCGCAGAACGTCTCTACTCAGATTCGGGCGGTGAACAGGCAGGCCAATGTTCCGGCTGCGATAGCCAGACCATAAGGCACGTTTAACGCATGAGCGGACTTAACGTCGAGGTCCCTGCGTCGCACAAACGGCGCCCGCAACCGCACCAGTTCATTGATGATGAAAAACGTGTTCCAGAGCGTCTGCTGTACTCGGCCGTTCCGGATCATCGTGCCGACGGCGAGTAAACCTCCCGCGAGCGCCGTAGCGAGGAAGACCAGTAACCATCCCGCAGGTCCTGTCAGTGCGCCGATCGCGGCCATGAGTTTGACGTCGCCCGCTCCCATAGCTCGCAAACAATAGAGCGACACGAAGACACCAAACGCCAGCAGTGCCCCGAGCGCCGAAGACCGCAGGCCGGCGAACCCTCCGGTGAAACCGTTCAGCACCAGGCCCGCGCCGAAACCCGAGAACGTCAACCAGTTCGGAATTCTTCGGGATCGGCAATCGGTAAACGCAGCCAGGATTACCAGCACGGCAACTGCGATATGAGATGGAGTGTAGAAGACCATAAGAGGCTCCCCGTTAGTGTTTCCCGGTCAAGGCCGGTACCAGTTCTTTCACAATAATCAGCACCGCGGGACCCACTGTTACCAGCATCATGCACGGCATGATGAAGAAGAAAATCGGGAAAATCATCTTCACGCCCACCTTCGCGGCCTTTTCTTCGGCTATTTGACGTCGGCGCGTGCGCATGTAGTCGGCGTGGGCGCGCAGGGCTTCGCCCACGCTGGTCCCGAAGCGGTCTGCCTGCATCACAACGCCGACGAACTTCCGGATCTCCGGCTCCTGCGTGCGTATCGCCAGATTCTCCAGTGCCTCCTTCCGTCGCAATCCGGCACTGACTTCCGCAGTGAAGAGATTCAGCTCTTCGCAGAGTTCGCGATGCACGGTGGCAAGCTGGGTCGATACCACACGGAACGAGCGTTCGATCGTCAGCCCCGCCTCCGCGCACACAATAATCAGATCGAGGGCATCCGGCAACGCGCGGCAGAGTTGCTTCTTCCGGCGGGTGACCCGCGTGGCCAGAACGTAGTCCGGCAGCCGAAAGCCCGCCATTGCGCCCACCGCGACTTCGAGCGCACGCATAGCCGGGGCGCCCCCGGCATTCCACTCAATCGCCATCAACGCCAACGCCGTTGCGCCCATGCCGATGAGCTTCAATCCGTAAAGCACGGCAAGTGCGTTCGGCTGCCGGTATCCGCCGGCAAGCAGTTTCATTTCGAGGGCGGCCGTGGCGGAGGACGGCGCTGAGATCCGGCCCGAAGCGAGCTTGCCCGCAACCAGTTGAGCCAGCCGCGCGAGGCTGAAGTTACTGAAGCCGCCGAACTCGCACGCATCGCCCGGCACCGGCTCGATCGGGCCAGCCGGCGCATCCAGATTTTCGTAAGTACGTCCGGCGACCACGTAGCGCCGGTACCCGAAGATCATAATGATCCCGCCGACGAACAGAAAGGCCAGCAGTGGCAGTAACAGGGTCATGCGATCAAACCTCTATATCCACGATCTTCTTCATACACAGATAGCCGAGCAATTGAGAGAACGCCGCGCCCGCCAGAAGATTCCGCCCGACGGGATCGCTGGTGAGGGACGCTGCGTACGAGGGCGAAAGCAGATTCAGCAGTAGCAGGGTTGCGATAGGCAGGATGGTCAGCACCGACGCGGTCAACCGTCCCTGGCCGCTGGCCGCGTGCACCTGCCCGCGCAGCCGCAGACGCTCCCGGACTGAAATCGAAAGCTTTCCCAGAATTTCGCTCAGATTGCCGCCCGTTTCCCGCTGCAACAATACCGCAGATACGAAGAACCGAATTTCGAGCAGCGGCACGCGTCGGGCGAAACCCTCAAGCGAGTCCTGGAGCGAACCGCCCAACGCCATTTCATGGGTGACCCGGGCGATTTCGGCCCTCAGCGGCTCCGTTGTTTCGGCTGCCAGCAGTTCCACGCTGACCGAGAAGGCATTCCCGGCCCGCATCGAGCGCGAAAGAAAGTCGAGCGCATCCGGGAACTGGAATTCGTACAGCGCGAGTTGCTTCCGGCGGCGCTTATTTCGCAGGACTCGCGGGATGACCGCGCAACCTCCGCCCGCGAGGACGGGCGCCGCCGGGCCGAGCACGCTCATCAGGCGAATGCCCAGCATGATTCCGGCGGCCGCCATGCCCGCTGTGAGCCACAGGAATCCGCGCTGGCTCCAGCCCCGCGTCTCCGTCGTGGAAGACTCCCTCGAAGCGAGCCACTGCGCCATCGGGCTCCGGAACTCCGGCGACTCCGTAAGCACGACGGGCGCTGCACCTCCGGATTCTGTCTCGTGCGCCACTTCCCTTGCGAGGTTCTGAATGCGCTTCTCTTTCGCGATATACCACCACAACCAGGCCGTCGATCCGAAGACGGAAAGGCAAAGCGTAAAGGCGAGAGTCCAGATCAGCATGATGCGCCCGAATCGACTTCCACTAAGCCACCTCCACCACGGTTTGGTACAACGAATCCGGCAGCTCAAACCCCGCCGTCCGCAGCGTTTCCTGGAATCGCGGCCGGATGCCTGTCGCCCGGAACCTGCCCGTCACCCGCCCATCCGGCAGAAGGCCTTTCCGCTCAAACAGGAAGATGTCCTGGGTAACGATGGAGCCGGCTTCGATGCCAAGACATTCGGTCACGTGGGTGACCCGCCGCGAACCGTCGCTGAAACGGGCCGCGTGAACGAACAGATCCACCGCCGACGTAATCTGTTGCTGGATCGAATGAACGCTCAGGCTCGAATTAGCCATCCCCATCATCACCTCGAGCCTGGCTATCCCGTCGCGCGGAGTATTCGCATGGATCGTGGTCAGCGATCCGTCATGGCCCGTGTTCATGGCCTGCAGCATGTCGAGCGCCTCCTCGCCGCGCACCTCGCCCACCACGATCCGGTCCGGACGCATGCGCAATGCGTTGATCACCAGTTGCCGGATGGGTATGGCGCCATGGCCCTCGATATTAGAGGGACGCGTTTCCATCCGCGCCGTGTGCGTCTGCTGCAGCCTCAGTTCGGCCGCGTCTTCGATCGTTACGATGCGTTCGGTCTCGGGAATGAATGACGAAAGCACGTTGAGTATAGTCGTCTTGCCCGAACCGGTGCCCCCGGAGACGACAATATTGAGTCTCGCCGTCACGCAGGCTTTCAGCAGTTCACTCATGCCCTCAGTCCACGTCAGGCTGCGCACCAGATCCTCGCTCTGGAGAGGCACTCGTCCGAAGCGGCGAATCGACAACATCGGCCCGTCGACAGCGACCGGCGGAATGACGGCATTCACGCGCGAACCATCCGGCAGGCGTGCGTCCACCATCGGGGACGATTCGTCGATGCGGCGGCCCACGCGGCTGACGATTTTTTCGATAATCCGGAGCAGATGCCCCGCATCCTTGAACTCCACGGGCGTCCTGTGCAGTCTGCCCGATCGTTCCACATAGACGAGTTTCGGAGTGGTCACGAGAATGTCCGAAATCGTCGGATCCTGCAGCAGAGGCTCAAGCGGGCCCAGCCCGAAAACCTCGTCCAGAACCTCATCGAGGATTCGCTTCTGCTCCGCTCCATTGAGCGGCGCCGATTCTTCGTCCAGCAAACGCGCGAGCGCGAGGCGGATCTCGCGGCGGACGCGATCGTCCGGGAGTGCCAGCACGGATTCCAGGTGCACCCGGCCGAGGAGCTTGCGGTGCAGGGAAAACTTAAGCTCCTGGTAGGCGGCGCCGTCGACTGCCGGATTCATCAGCCGACTCAGCCAGCCGTTCTCCGGCGCGCGCAGGGCCGAGCCCGCCGGAAGCGGCGGGAACATCGGATTCGAAGGAGAATGCTGAAGAATCGCCATTTTCTTTAGTTGCCTTTCGCGTCGTACCCGAACCAGAATCCGCGGGTCTTCTTCGATGGGGGCTGCAGGCCCGCCATTCGTGCGGCAAAGTTGGCGACGCTGTGGCCGAACGCGCTATCGAAATCCGCCAGCCTCGATTTGGCATAAGCCTCGGTCAGAGTTCGGTAGTCGTTAGGCAGGACGGCGTAGACGGGATGGCCCATCAGTTTTTCGAGTTCCCCCGTCTGGATTTCCGCACGCCTCGGCATGCGGTTGACCAGGAGCCTCAGGCGGTCCTTGCTAAAGCCCCGAAGGGTCAGAGCTTGAATCACGATTCCAGCCTGCCGCAGAGCGGGCAGTTCGGTGGTCGAAACGAGGACCACCCCGTCCAGCGCGTCGAGCACCCCGAGGAGCGAGTGCGAAACGCCCTGGCCCAGGTCGACAAGCGTGAACTCGTAGTGACCGCGCCAGAAACTCAGGAGCCGCCGGGCTCCTGCGGACAGCTCGACTGAGCCCATCGGATCCCGGTTTGCCCCCTGCCGATTTGGCCCGGGCCGATTTGCCCCAAAGAGGGCCGCCGGAATCACGTCCACTCCGGAAGGGGAGTGGGAAGCCAGCGCCCTCCAGAGTTTCAGATCCATGCGATTGACGTGCTGCACGGCATCCTCAAAGCTGTAAGTTGTCGACGCCCGCATCACCTGCCCCACCATCCCCGACGAGGTATCCAGATCCGCCAGCAGAACCGACATTTTTTCACTGCGAAGATAACCTGCCGCATGGCATGCGATTGTGGTAGCCCCGCATCCTCCCTTAGCCGACACAAAACCCACCGCCGCGCCCGCGATCCTCTCCGGCTCCGCAGCCCGGCAATGATCGGAGATGGCCCGGTTGACGGCTTCGCCGAGGCGGGTTTCGAGTGGCGGATAAACGAATTCGGCCGCGCCTGCCCGCATGACCTGCAGGATTAGTTCCGGCTCTGCGGAATCGCTCACCACCACCACGCGCGGCGGATGACGGAGCCTCGCGATCGCTCTGAGAACCACCGCCGGATCTTCCGCCAGGTCGGGCAAGCCCAGCAACAAGATGTCGGGCGAGAGCCGCTCAAGCCATGCCAGCAGTTCCGCCAGAGTGCCGGGATGCCATGGCCCGCCGACCAGAGTGGCCGGAACACTCCCAAGTCCCGCCGTGACCCGGTTCCGGAGATCGGGATCCACGATGGCTACCGCCATGCTGGTCGCCAATGCCGATTCCGTCACCGCAACAATTTCAGTCGGAAGGTTCACTTGTTTCCCTTAATTAGATCCGCCGCGGCATTGACCAGGCCGGGTAAGACGGGCGCAGTTTCGGTATCTTTTTTCTCCGGCTCGAACGGTACCTGCAGGAGTGTCGGCAGCGGGCGCGGATCTTCCGCGGATCCCGACGGCAACTCATCTTCTCCCTGCTTCAGAAACGGCTGAGGCATCGCGGGTGTCTGAACTCCGCCGGGGTTAGGCTGCACGAGCACAGGCGTTACCACCACCATAAGTTCGGACTTCGTCTTGTTCACGGATCGGGATTGAAAGAGCTTCCCGAGAAACGGAATGTTTCCGATGCCCGGTATCTTGCTCAGGTTTTCCGTCACGCGATTGTCCAGCAGCCCGGCGATCGCAAAACTCTGGTTGCTCTGAAGTTCAATCTCGGTTTTCACCTTGCGGACGTCGAGCCCGGGAATGTTGAATCCGTTATATGTGAGGCCATTCGCATAGTCGAGCGAACTTACTTCGGGAGCTACCTCCAGCCGGATCGTGCCGCGCGGAGTAATCGTAGGGGTGAACGTCAGACGTACACCGAATTCGCGAAACTGAATGGTCACGTTGCTCGTACCGTTGCTCGAACTCTGAACGACCGGAAACGGAAACTCTCCCCCCGCGAGAAAACTCGCCGTTTTGCCGTTCGTAGCCAGCACATTCGGCTCTGCCAGAATTTCGACCAGGTTACTTGCCTGCAAGGCTTCTATCGTCGCCCCCAAATTCAGTTTGGGATCGAAAAGGAACAGATTCAACAGGCTCGACAACGTGAAGGAATTCGAGCTCGTACCTCCGATGGACCCCATACTCGGGGGGCTGAATTGCTGCGTGGAAAGCGCTCCGGTCAGGCCGGCAGCACCCAGGGTCTGCAGATTCATGCCGAGTTGGACCCCGGCCGTCCGATCCACATCTGCGAACTTCACTTTCAGCAGGATCTGCGGCGGCGGCGCCGGTGTCGCAATCGTCAACAGGTTAATCGCCTTACCCCATGCCGACGCGATCGCCAGCGCCCGCTCGCCCTCCGCCTGGGACTTCACGGAGCCGCGAAGGAACACCGTCTTATCGTCGACTTCCGCCTCCACGGAATCTCCCACTTCCTGTTTCAGACGATGGCGCAGCGCTTCGATGCGCGTCATCGACGCTTCCACCGTCACGTCATAAGCCAGGCGTCCGCCTCCGTTGCTCAGCCAGATCCGGACCGAAGTCTCCCCGGGAGCTTTCCCGTTCAGAATGATTTCGCGCTTCGTCAGCGCCACGGCCTCTACCGTGCCCTCCGTTGCCACCGCAATCGTCGCAATATCCGAGGTCGTTTCCAGCACGAAGGATTTGCCCTCGGTAATCCGGATTGTCTGCTCGCTGCCGGAAACCGCAGGCACGGGAGTGACCAACATGCCAAGGCTCCAGGCTAGCCAGCCCCAATAGACGATCCGACGGATCACTGGCTCTCCCCTGGCTGGTTGGCCCCAGGATTTGTCGCGCCCACCACGCTCACCACACGCTTCGTGCCGTGAATGATTTCGACCGTGTCTGGCGGCGTGACGACAGCCGCCGCAGGGGAGACACCCTTGGGCTCCCGTGCGGCCTTTGCCATTTCGGTATCTACCCGATGAAAGACCCTTCGCGCGACTGCGGTTGGGGCGTCCGCCGCCGGATTAGGCGGAATCACCGACGAGATAAAATTGCCGGCATCGAGGGGATTTCGCAATTCCAGATCGATCCGGCCCTGAGCCACGGCCATGCTGAGTATTTCGGCTTGTTGCGGCGTCGCCAATAGGGTGACCGAGGGTGGTCCGGCAAATCTATCCTTCAGACCCCGATCGCCCGCCGAAAGAACCTCGACATTCTGCAGAATCGTGTGGGTTCCCGCGACAGTCGGGCCGCCCGAAGTAATGTTCGAGATCACGTCAACGTGCGATCCCGTGGTGATCAGCCCGGATAGTCCGGCGGTATCGTCCACGCGCACCGCAACCGCCCGAAAACCGGCAGGAATCCTCGCCGCGAGTCCGCCGCCCGCGCCTCGCTCAGCCAGGCGGCTTTGCGTGAAAGGCTCGTCCTTGTGGACCGGTTCCAGCAGACCCCGGCCCACGATCTCCTCTCGCGTCCGGATCCACTGAGCTGTGCTTGCGTCCGGCATTTCAATGGCGCGAAGGTCCGTTTCCGAAACCAGAGTGCCGGCTTCGAGATCTTTCGCAGCCACAAACACGTGCGCCGCCGTTACCGGAACCGAACGCTGCGAACGGCCGGCTACGATCTTGTAGAGCACGGTGCTGCACGCGAGCGAGGCCGTCAGCGCGAAAAGCATCACCGTGATCAGCCGCCGTTTCATAGATCGAACTCCCTTTGCCCACCCGTAACAACCCGGCCGCAATGACCGGCGGGTCGCGAAAGGACCCGCTCAGGTCGACAGATTCGTGCTGATCGTCGTCCACGCGCTGGCGATGACTCCCTGGAATGCAACCAGAGCTGTCACCGCCCCGATGGCTACTACCGCCGCCAACAGGGCATACTCCACCAGATCCTGACCGCCATCCTCGCGGAACAACATTTCCCGCACCGAAAGGATCACCGTCTTACTGGGCGTCGTTTTAGTCATCGGCATAACCGGCTGTTTCCTTTAGCTGAGTTTCGCCGGGAAAGCCCTGGTTTCGTCTTTCCCTCACATCCCGCTCGACGAACTACTTGATGTTGGTCGTGACGTCAGTGCCCAGTGCGGTAAACGCCGTGCTGATCTTGCCGTTAAAGGTGGTCAGCAGACCCACGCTGGCAATCACGACCAGCGCGATGACGAGACCATACTCCACCATGTCCTGGCCGTCCTCTTCCTTCAGCACACTGGCGATGAGAGTGTTCTTGAAAAATGACATTGTTTTGTCCTCCGTAATTGAAACTACAAAATGAAAGCTGCGTAGAAAACTGCCCGACTTACTACTTGATGTTGGTCGTCACGTCGGTGCCGATCGCCGTGAACGCCGTGCTGATCTTGCCATTGAAGGTGGTAAGCAGCCCCACGCTCGCGATCACCACGAGCGCGATCACCAAACCGTACTCCACCATGTCCTGCCCGTCCTCTTCCACCATCAGGTTATTGCTGAGTAAGTTCTTGAAAAATGACATTGTTCGATTCTCCTTGTTGTATGAAATGAAATCTAAGTTATGAATACTGCCGCATGTTCCCGCGAACCGCAGCGGACCGTCCGCTTTCGATAATCTTTACGCCGCGAACGTCGGCTATGATCCGCAATCCCGCCTTCACCCGGATGACCCTCGCCACAGTTGCCGCAAACTCCATCACCCGCGGGCCTGCCACGCCCGTGTGCGGCAACTCTACCCCCACCGTCAAACGCATCGCAGCCCTCAGACGGCTGGTATTCCAGTCCGCCGGAAGGACTACCACCAGCCACTTTCGTGACAATTGCTCGGTGGTCCCCCGTACGATCGTTTGCCCCCGGCCATCCATCCGGGCGAAGCAGGCAACCTCCAGTTTTGTCCCGTTAGTGCCCGCCATTTGCATTTGCTCCGTGATTCAACTGTATGGCTTTGCGGATAAATAACATAGATTGAGGATTGATAGTATCGAACACACATACGAAGTCAGA
>Ga0302319_10009938_pt1 | contig 18203 bp, 16 predicted proteins | sample Bog_T0_2_FD_203319 | JGI IMG/M metagenome (GOLD analysis project Ga0302319, IMG submission 203319) | Peat permafrost microbial communities from Stordalen Mire near Abisko, Sweden - Bog_T0_2 | ecosystem: Environmental > Terrestrial > Soil > Wetlands > Peat | place: Sweden: Abisko, Stordalen Mire...
GCCAAATAGCGGTCACGGCGCGGCTTTTTCTGATGCCGCGCATCGATTTCTAGCAACTCCGGCGGCGCGCTATCGTCTCGGAACTGCAAAGAACCCACCACTTGATAAAAGGAATCCCCATGAAAACCATCCTGATCACCGGATGCTCGTCCGGTTTCGGTCTCGCAACCGCGCAGTACTTCCTCGATCGCGATTGGCAGGTCATCGCCTCGATGCGCTCGCCTCGTGAGGACCTTTTGCCCCGTTCCGAGCGTCTGCGCGTAATTGCGCTCGACGTCACCGATTCGGAGAGTATCCGTAACGCAGTGGATGCCGCGGGACCGATCGACGTTTTGGTCAACAATGCAGGGATCGGGCTCCTGAGTGTCTTCGAAGGCACCTCAATGGAAACTGTCCGCGAAGTCTTCAATACCAACACGTTCGGTACAATGGCGGTGACCCAGGCGGTGCTGCCTCGGTTCAGGCAACAGAAAGCAGGCGTCATCGTCAACGTCACGTCGGCTGTGACGCTGAGTCCGCTGCCACTCCTGTCCGTGTACACCGCAAGCAAGGCGGCAATCACAGCATTCACCGAGTGCCTTGCAATCGAACTGCAGCAATTCAACGTGAGAGTGAGATTGGTGATCCCGGGACGGGCTCCGGAGACCCGATTCGCTGAAAGCGCCCAGTCCCGGCGGATTCAATTTGGCCCCGAAGCCTATGCGGAATTCGCGAAGAGTGTCTTCGCACGGATGGGACAGGCATCATCCGCCGTCACTCACGCGATCGACGTAGCAGAATCGGTGTGGCGCGCGGCAAACGACCCATCGTGCCCGGCTCGCATGGCTGCTGGGGCAGACGCTGTGGCGCTGGCCGAGTCTTTGTAGTCCTCAGTGAGTGTCTGCCAGCAGTGGGCGCGCTATGTCTGTCGCGCGCGGCGCTTGCGTCTCGCGAGGACCGGCTTGCGCGGGCGTTTGCCTGAGGTGCGCGCCGCCTTGCGGACGGGCGAACCGGCACGCTGAGTGCTTGCAGTTTTGGCGCCTTTGCTCTTCAGTGCCGCGGTGAGGGCATCGCTCGCCTGACTCACCGTTGCGGTGAGCTGAGGGAGCAGCTCCGGGCTCTGGTCCAGCAGCCGGGCGCGGATGACCAGGCCGAAGCTGCCAAGAATTTCCTCGTCCGGCCCGAACACGGGTCCGGAAATGCCGACGAAGCCGCGGTCCACCTCGCCGTGGCTGACGCAGACCACGGCTTTGCGCAGCTTGCGCAAGGTGCTCTGAAAAACCTTCCAGGTCGGTCCCAGCCCGGCGGCGGTGATCGCCGTGCTGTTGTCGTCGTAGTAGCGGCGCAGGATGCGCGGCGGCAGATGAGCGAGGATGACCTTCGAGTGGGCACCGCGGATGAGCGGCATCGGCCTGCCACGTTCGTAGCTCACAGCGAAACCGCATTGCGCGAGCGCGTGCTGGTCGACGCACATCACCGTGCGGCCGTAGATCCGGCACAGCAGGATCAATCCCTCGATCGGCAACGACTCGCTGAGCGATTGTATCGTCGGCGCGGCGCCGCCGATGAGCGGGTCGAGCGCGCGCATCTGGCGGTCGAGTTCGATGATCGCGGGTCCGATCACGTAGCGTCCCGTCTTGAACGCAACCAGCAGCCGCGCTTTGACCAGGCTGCGGAAATATTGATAAGCCGTGCTCTGGGACAGATCCAATTCGCGCGCGGCGGTCTCCACGGTCCATTCCGGCCGTTCCATCGTGAACAGGTTCAAAACCGCCAGAACGCGGTCAGCAGTCGTCAAAGATTCCTCCCCGACATCCCTTGCCAAATCGTCAGGCCCGTCGAACCACCAGGCCGGGCTAATCGCGTGGTGTCATGCCAGGGCGAAATTATCCTGGTCGCGCCGCACTCTCACCGCGTAAGGGGCGGCAAAGTGGGCGGGAAACATGAGATGGCCGTGATCCGCACAATCGCCGAGGACGCGGCGACGCGTAGCGCGGGATTGCTCGGGGACGGCACAGTGCATGCTGTTCCAATCGGGTCGGTAAACCTGCAACGGATGTTGCACGACATCGCCCACGAACAGCGCCGTCTCACCCCGCGAGTGCGCACGCAGTATCACATGGCCCGGTGTATGGCCGGGCGAGAATTCAAAATCGAGGCCTGGAAGCCACGGGCCGTCCTCGGTCAGGAGGCGAGATCGGCGCGCCTCGATGACCGGCCGCACGCTGTCTTCGTAGACCATCGAGAACAGGTCCTGCGGACCGCCGGCCTTGGCCGCCGCCTGCACGAATTCCAGTTCGGTCCGGGAAAAGAGGTACGTTGCGCGCGGGAACGTGGGTACCCACCGCCCATTCTCGAGCCGGGTGTTCCACCCGACATGGTCCACGTGCAGGTGGGTGCACAACACGAAGTCCACCTCATCCGGGCGCACCCCGACATCCGCCAGGCGTTCGACATATGGGCCGCTCAACTGGTGAAAAGCAGGATCGTGCGGCCGGTTCTTGTCATTGCCGCAGCAGGTATCGATCAGAATGATCTTGCCGCCGGCGCGAATCACATAGCTCTGCACGGTCCCGATCATGCAGCCGGACTGCGGGTCGTAGAAGCGCGGCACCAGGGCCTCCCAGTGCGCTTCGAGCACGGCGGGATCGAAATCGGGCAGCATCGCGGCCGGCGGAAACAGCGGCCCCTCGATCTCGTTGACGCGGTCGACGCCGATATCGCCGATCATCCAGCGCGTCATGGCTTTGATCCCCAGAACATTTCCAATCCCTTGAAATCGAAGCTTTGCGGGTCGTCGAGGAGTCCGTCGAAGGCCTTGCGCAGATCGGCGGCGCCATGGTACGGAATCTCGCTGAACTTGACGCTCTTGATGCCGGCCAGGAGCTTATCGAGCCAGTACCGCAGATGCAAATCGCAATCCGCGAGCGCTTCGATCCTCGGGCTGAATCCGATTTCACTCATCATGAGAACACCGCCCCGCTTGAGCACGCGCACGAGTTCGGCACCGCATTCGCGCCAGTCATCGCAGTGCTGCACGCCCTGAATGACACCGATCGCGTCGAAGTAGCCGTCAGGCACGTCACTCGTATAGTCGTATTTCCAGGTGCCGATCATGCCGCTGCGGCCACGCCTGCCCGCAGCGATCGTATCGCGCGCCTGCTCGATGACGTCGATCGCACGCAATTCGCCCGTCGGTCCGATGCGTTCTCGCAGGTCGGCGTCGAAGCGGCAGGTCGGCAGGCTCTCACCGAGCAGCAACACACGGTCACCCGGCCGCAGCGACATCTTCTCGTACATCATGTCGCGTACCGGCGCAGCCTTGACGCGCCACATGTAGGGCAGACCGCCGATGAAGACGGCGGTACACCAGCGCGCGCGCTCAGCCGGATCGAGGATTCCCTCGCCGAAGCGCCGCACGTCATGCGCCTGCATCCAATCCCAGGGATCGTCGCCGCTCTCGTTCATGCCTGTCTCCAACCGTTCATGGCGAAATCCCGCACTCATGCCGCAGCCTCGGCGCCGTGCGACCCGGCATCGATGCGATGCGATCTACGCAATTGCGCTTGCACCAAACGCGGCATGACGTCCCGTGTCCAGCGCGCCAACCCGTCATCGAAGTCGATCCAGCACAGCAATACGCCATCGATGCCTGCCATCGACAATCGCGTGAGCGTTTCGACGATCCTGTCGGCGGTGCCCACGAGCGGAAAGCCGCCGGCGCCGCATATGTAGCGGTTGCGTATGGCGTGCAAAGCGGCCGGGGGCATGCTCTGCGACTCCGCCCCGAGCATGGTCAGCATCGCGTCGACGGACTTCGCGTCCGCGTGCTCGTTGATGCGGCGTTCATAGGCATCCGCCTCCGCTTGGCTGTCGCGTTGGATCACATAGGCAATCGTCCACACTTGAATGCTTCGGCCGAAATCCCGGCGCGCCAGATCCCGGTAGGCATCGACGTCGGCCTTGGCGCCGCCGGCATCGCTCGACTTGACGATCGTAAAGCACATGTCCGCATATTTTGCGGCGAAGGCGCGACCCTTGTCGGACCCGCCCGCGTTCATGATCGGCGGCGGTGACTGCAGCGGCTTGGGGAAGGACTCGCCCTTCTTGATCGAGTAGAACCGGCCTTCGTAATCGAAATCATCCTGTTCGCGCCAGAGTCTTTGCAGCACTTCCATCCATTCGGCGGCCTGAGCATAGCGGTCCGCATGAGCCGCCATGGCGCCTCCGAACATGCGAAATTCCGGCTCATTCCAGCCCGCGACGACATTCAGGGCGAAGCGCCCGCCGCTCACGTGGTCGACCGTGGCGCCTTGCTTGGCGACGATCACCGGGTGCACGAGCGACATGTGCGCGGTGGCCATCACCGTGCAGGCCGAAGTCGCCTGACCGAGGCCGGCCGCCCAGACGAACGGATCGTAGACATCGAGGCGCCCAAGATTCGGCGAATCGCTGGCCCGCCCGGTCTTCCAGCGGGCGAACGGCACGAGCGCCTCGAAGCCGGCCGCATCGGCGGTGCGGCCGATATCGAGGATGCCGCGCCATGAGGGCATGTACAGCTCATCGAGCACGGTGTGGCTCGGCGATCGGCCGTTGAAGCCGAATACGCCGAGTTTCAAGCGATTTTCATTCAAGAGCGGATGAGCGCAATTCACCCAACCAGCATAAGGCGCCGAATGGACGTATGCAATGAAAAAGAACATAATTCTTATAATATGGAAATTAACTACATTTATTAGCGTCCCGAGTCCCGTATGCACACGGCCGATGATTCCCCGCCCCCGCTGCGCGCCACCTTGCACCATCTCGCGATTGCGAGTGAGCGCCCGGCCGCGCTTGCCGATTTCTATGCCGTCGCCCTGGGGATGGAGCTCAGTCCGCAGACTCACGGCATTCTCGCGCGCGGGCCCTCGCGCAGCATCGTGTTCGTCGAGGGTCCGGCGAAATCATTGGGCTTCGCAGCCTATGCGGTCGCGGAGCCTGCCGAACTCGTCGGGCTGCGCCGGCGCTGCGCCACGCACGCAGTGACGGTCGACGAGTGCGCGGATCCTCTGTTCGAGGATGGCGCCATCAGAGTCGTGGACCCGGACGGGAATAGCATGGTGTTTGGCGTCGCGCGGCCGGACGCGGCGCCCGCGCACGGCCTGCCCGCACGCCTGCAGCATGTGGTCGTCGCGAGCACCGACGCCGGGCGCCTTTCGGCCTTCTATCAGTCTGTGTTCGGCTTCGTGCTCTCCGACAATGTCCTGGATGCCGAGGGCGGCTTGCGCACCGCATTCCTCCGGTGCAGCGAAGAGCATCATAGCTTCGCGGTATTTGCGGCGGAGCGGTGCTGGTTCGATCACCACTGCTACGAGGCCGGCGACTGGGGATTGATCCGCGATTGGGGCGATCGGTTTGCCGCCCACCATATTCCCGTGCAGTGGGGGCCGGGGCGCCACGGGCCGGGCAACAATTTATTCTTGTTCGTCCACGATCTCGACGGCAACTGGCTCGAGATTTCCGCCGAACTGGAGCGCGTGCCGCCCGAGCGACCCGTTGGGGTCTGGAAGCATGAGCAGCGAACCCTCAATTCCTGGGGAAGCGCGCCGCTGCGCAGTTGACCGGGCAGCGGGCGGTCGGGCGACGCGGACTCACCCGGTCAGCCTGTTATGATTCACCGATCATGATTCCTCCCCCTCCACTGTCGCGGCGCGCCGCGTTCGCGCGACTCGGCTTCGCCGCCGGATCGCTTCTGGGTCTCCTGCGCTCCGTGAGCCGCCCGGCCTTGGCAGCCGAAATCGCCCCCGCGGTGCCGTCGACGGATTCGCCGCCGACACCGACACCGACACCGACACCGAACCCGACGCCGCCGCCGCCGCCGGCGGTCGGTGCCGAGTCCGCGACTGCCGCTTCGGGCGCGACACCCGAAGGCACCTGTGGCGTGCCGCCCGCTCCCGGTGCGCCGCGGGTACGGCGCGGCTATGTGAACGGGCTGTTCGGCCAGGTTCATTATCGTCTGGTCGACGGCGCGTCACAGCGGCGGCCGCTCCTCCTCATGCATCCAAGTCCGCTGTCGAGCGAAGTATTCGAACTGTTCATGCCGGAGATCGGCCGCGACCGGATCGTACTCGCGCCTGATACGCCGGGCTATGGTCTCTCCGATCCCCCGGCCGCGCCGCCGTCGATTGCCGATTACGCACGCGCCATGCATGCCCTCACGCGCAGCGTCGGCTGGGGCAAGTTCGACGTTCTCGGCTATCACACCGGCTCGAACACCGCGCTCGCGATGGCTCACCAGGAGCCCGGCCGGATCGGTCACGTGATGCTGATCGGCGCCTCGCTCTGGAACCCCGACGAACTCGCCACCATGCGCCGTCAACTCGCGGTGCGGCCCGTCGGGGAACGACCCGCGCTCCTCGCCCGCCGCTGGCCGGTGTTCCGGCAGCAGGCTTGGCGCATGGTCTGTGGGGATGCGCGGGCGCTCAACATCCTGCTCGAGAGCCACCGGAACGCCGATCGATCGCAGTGGGGTTTTCTCGCTTCCCTCGACTTCCCGCTCGAGGAGCGGCTGCGCGAGTGCCGTCAGCCGTTGCTGGTCTTTGCGCCCGAGGATGACCTGTGGGACTACTCGCGGCGGGCCGAAGGCATGGTGCGCAATGGCCGTGTGCAGGAACTACCGGGCTGGACACACGGTTTCCTCGACCTGAAGGCAGCGGAAGTGGCCGGGATGGTTCGTCGGTTTACCGCGACCGGTTGACGAGGAGCGCGAGCCGCATCAGGCGTCGCTTCGACCGTTGCGAGCGAATCGCGCCTGGATTACCGGGAATGCGCGCCGAGTGCTGGCTTCGGAACATCCTCGAAACGCAGCACCGAGGTCGGCGCGGATCAGAGACGCCCGGCAGCCCTCAAGCGCTCGTGCACCGCGCGAATTCCCGCTTCGCCGGCGGCGAGTGCGCTCTGACTCGTGTGCACCGAATAATGGCCGAGTACGAGCGGATGCGGGTGCGGCGCCGCCGAACCCAGCACGAATTCCGTGGCGACCTCGGCCTCGATGCTGACCGGCGCATCCGATGCATCGAACATTGCGAGTTCCACTCCCAGGGTGGTGCCCGAAACGCGGAGCGCGCCGGTGCAGATTGCGAGCCAGAGTACGCTGTGCCCCGGGCGTGGGTGGTAGATAAAGCGCTCGCCGGCTGCGAGCGTGACCTGCAAATAGTTCAGGTCCGCGACCGGCGCCAATGGGCTCGTCGCTGCTGCGTGGCGTCCCAGGATCACGCGCGCGGGTCCGACCTGCGGCACAGCCACGGCATCGACATAGTGGCTTTCAGGTTCGGTCAATTCGAGTGATGACGGCAGCGCGAGCCACAACTGGAAGCCGGCGACACCGTCGCCGTCGCGACCGGACTCACCCTCGGGAGCGGCCACCGGCGACGGGCCGCCCGTATGCCACACTCCGCCGCCGGCCCGCATCCACTCGACGCCTCGCGCTTCGAGCATGCCGGACTTGCCGGTACTGTCCTCGTACCACCCGACGCCGCGAAAAGCGACGGTGATGGTGGCGATGCCCGAGTGCGGATGCCAGCCGAAGCCGCCGCCCTGCGCAGCCGCTCCGGCCGTCACACTGATTCGATCGAGGAACACGAACGGCTTCAGACGCTCGCCGAGATCGCCGGGGCTGATCAAGCGCGTGATGGGGCCATGGCGCACGCCCGACGTTCGATGCACGATCTTGCGCAGCGCCGTGGCTGCTCGCGTCGTGGCTTCGATTGTGGTGGCTTCTCTCACAGCACAGGTTCCCGCAGCGGGAGGAGTTGATCACGCATGACGACGGCCGTGACGAACCGAAACCATTGGCCGAGGCCGATCTGCGCGAAGCTCTGCACCAACATGGGTACGCCGACGATTTTCGCGACGCCAGCGGCGAAAAAGACCACGGCCGGCAGGATGCGCAATCCCCAGCTGACATTTACATAGAAGGCGGGCGTGAGAGACATAGTTCCTCCAAGCAGCACCCGACGAGCATACGCGCAGACCTATCCCCGAAAACAGGCGTTAGAATGTGATTTCACTCATCCATATTTGGACGAATCAATGCTGGACTTGAACGACGTTGCCCTGTTCGTGGAAGTGGTCCGGGCCGGCAGCTTCGCGGCGGCGGCGCGCCGGCTCGGGCTTCCGGCCAACACGATCAGTCGGCGGCTTCAGGAATTCGAACGGTGCGTCGGACAGCGGCTGCTGCAGCGCTCGACCCGCAGGATGGCGCCGACGAGCGCGGGGCAGGCGCTTTTCGCGAAGTGCGCGCACCAGGTCGAGTCCCTGGTGCAATCGGCGCACGAATTGACCGAGGGCGCGCATGAACCGCGGGGCAAGGTCCGCATCGCCGCACCGGCGGACTTTTTCAATTGGTACAGCATGGATTTGGTGTCCGAATTCCTGCGCCTGCACCCGCGAGTATCCCTGGAGTTCGTCTTGAACGATGCCCGCGCGGATCTGCTCGCCGAAGGGATCGACGTCGCCTTTCGGACCGGCAAGATCCTCGAGGCCAATCTCGTCGCACGGCGCATCGGCTCGGCGAGTTCCAGTCTCGTCGCGAGTCCCGCGTATGCCGAAAAACAGGGATTGCCAACGACAACAGCCGACCTGACGACGCACGAGTGCATCGGTGCCCGAAGCGGACCCGCCGACCGGATGATCTGGCACCTGGACGGCCCCGACGGCGAATCACGAGCCGAGGTCGCCGGTCGTTTTCACGCCAACAGCGCGCAGGTGCAACTCAATGCCGCGCTCGCCGGCCTCGGCATCGCGTTCTTGCCGGCACTCATGACGAGGCCGCACCTCGAATCCGGCCGTTTGTTGCAGGTTTTACCGGGATATGGACTGCACGGCGTCGGCGTATATTTCGTCTACATGAGCCGCCGCGAACTGCCGCCCGCCGTCAACGCCTTCATGGATTTCACCGCGGCACAAATTCGGGAGGGCGTCAGAAGCGATCCTCGTCCCCCATTGCGACCGAAGGCGCGTCGGAAGGCGGGACGCGGGGCGCGGTCGCCCACTTGACATCGTGTGTGCGTCGCCGCGTCCTCGGCGGCTAACCCGCCTTCCGCGTGACCTCCGCCCGCTGCTCCGGTTCGCGCCGCTGCCACTTCCACATGCGAATTTCGGGCATGTCCTGGCCATGCCGGTTGATGTAATGTTTGTGTTCGATGAGCTTGTCCCGAAGGGTCTGTTTCAAGTAAGCACCCCGGCTGCCCAGTTGCGGGAGCCGATCGATCACGTCGATCACCAAGTGGAATCTGTCGATGTCGTTCTGCACCCGCATGTCGAATGGCGTGGTGATCGTGCCCTCCTCCTTGTAGCCGCGGACGTGCAGATTGTGATTGGTGCGCCGGTAGGTCAGCCGATGGACGAGCGATGCGTAGCCGTGAAAGGCGAAGATGATGTGCTTGTCCGTGGTGAACAGCGCGTCGTAATCGATCTCGCTCAATCCGTGCGGATGCTCCGAGCAGGACTGCAGCTTCATCAGATCGACGACATTGACCACGCGGATCCGCAGCTCCGGGAAATGACTGTACAGAATCGATACCGCGGCGAGGACTTCCAGTGTCGGCGTGTCCCCGCAACAGCCCATCACCACGTCCGGCTCACCGTCCTGATCGTTGCTGGCCCATTGCCAGATGCCGATTCCCTCCGTGCAATGGATGACGGCCGCGTCCATGGTGAGCCATTGCGGCAGGGCGTGCTTGCCGGCCACCACGACGTTGACGTAATTGCGGCTTCGCAGGCAGTGATCGAAGACCGAGAGCAGGCAATTCGCATCGGGCGGCAGGTAGACCCGCACGATATCGGCTTTCTTGTTGATGACGTGGTCGAGGAATCCGGGATCCTGGTGCGTGAAGCCATTGTGGTCCTGCTGCCAAACGTGCGAGGCGAGCAGATAATTCAACGAAGAAATCTTCCGCCGCCATGGCAGTTCGAGGCAAACCTTGAGCCATTTCGCGTGCTGACTGAACATCGAATCGATGATGCGAATGAAGGCCTCGTAGCTATTGAACAACCCGTGCCGTCCGGTGAGCAGATAGCCCTCCAGCCAGCCCTCGCACTGGTGTTCGCTGAGCATCGAGTCCAGCACCCGTCCGGCCGGCGCCAGGAATTCATCATTATTAACTTGCCGGGCGTCCCACTGACGATTGGTGACTTCGAACACCGAGCCCAGCAGATTCGAGAGCGTCTCGTCGGGACCGAATACGCGAAAGTTGCGCTGCTCCTGATTCAGCGTCGTCACATCACGCAGGAAGCTGCCCAGCACGAGCGTATCCTGCGCGTCCACGGCGCCTGGCGAAGGCACATTGACCGCATGGGCCTGAAAGTCCGGCATCCGCAGGTCGCGCAGTAGCACGCCCCCGTTGGTGTGCGGATTGGCGCCCATGCGCCGCTCGCCCTTGGGCGCGAGCTCGGCCAATTCCGGCATGAGCCGGCCAGCCTCATCGAAGAGCTCCTCTGCCTTGTAGCTCCTCATCCAGGTTTCGAGCTGCTGCACATGCTCCGGATGTTCGGGATCCACCAGCAGTGGCACCTGGTGCGCTCGGAACGTGCCCTCCACCGCCAGGCCATCGACGACTTTCGGTCCCGTCCAGCCCTTGGGCGATCGCAGCACGATCATGGGCCAGCGCGGCCGCGCGGGGTCGCGCGCCGCGCGCGCATGGCTCTGGATGCGCCGGATCTCCTCGATAGCCGTTTCCAGGGCAACGGCCATCAGTTGATGCATGGCTTCCGGCTCATCGCCCTCCACGAAGTAGGGCATCCAGCCGCAACCGCGTATGAATTGCTCCAATTCCTCGTGCTCGATGCGGGCCAGCACCGTCGGATTACTGATCTTGTAGCCGTTCAAATGCAGGATCGGTAGCACGGCACCATCGCTGATCGGATTCAGTAGCTTGTTGGACTGCCACGCGGTCGCCAGAGGCCCCGTTTCCGCTTCTCCATCGCCAATGACGCAGGCAACGACCAGATCAGGATTGTCGAAGGCCGCCCCGAAGGCATGGCTAAGGGAGTAGCCGAGCTCGCCGCCCTCATGAATCGACCCCGGAGTCGTGGGCGCCACATGGCTGGAGATGCCGCCGGGGAATGAGAATTGCTTGAATAGTTCCTTCAGGCCGGCCTCGTCCTGCGTGACATTTGGATACACCTCGCTCCACGTGCCCTCCAGGTAAACGTTGGCGACAATGGCAGGACCACCGTGACCGGGACCTGCGATGTAGAACATATCCAGGTCAAATTTATTGATCACCCGGTTCAAATGAACATAGATGAAATTCTGACCCGGGGTCGTGCCCCAGTGTCCGACCACCAGGGGCTTGACGTCAGACAGGCGCAGTGGGCGTTTCAGCAATGGATTGTCGTAAAGATAGATCTGACCCACCGACAGGTAGTTGGCGGCGCGCCAGTAGGCGTTGATCTTGCGTAGCAGATCGGGCGTGAGGGTATCGGTTGTCATAGCTCAGGGATCCTCGTGTTCCAACGCCTGCAGTTCCGCCAAGCGGCGTAGATGGGTTAGAGCGCCATTAAAGCGCGCGCTCAGAAAGGTCTCGATCATTTCCAATGCCAGGGCGATGCCAATCACCTTCCTGCCCAGACAAAGCACATTCATGTCGTCATCTTCGACGCCCCGACGGGCGGAGAATACGTCATGGATGAGGCCGGCGCGCCATAGCGGATGCGCACCCTGACCGTGCCTTCGATTGATTTGTACCGACCCCGACCGCGGGTAGTCTGTACGACAGCGCACAGAGCTGCGATTGACACAGCGGCGTGCAACGTTTCTGCGAGCATAAAGTCCGCAGAACGATCGCTCATTTGGAGCGGCGAGCTTGGCTCGATATAGCGTGTGACAGCGTACAGAGCACGCCATCGGATGAGCGCATCATCCCACTTGGCTGGCAGCGGCTACGCCGCCGTGTAGTCGGCTTCGCAGCAGGCTATCAAGTTAATGCAATGGAGAATTGGCAATGACTCATCCGTATTGGAACGATTGGTATTTCAGTTGGGGATGGTTTCTTTGGTTCGGCTTCATTTTTCTGATGTTCTCGAGCATCGGGAACTGGGGTTACACCTATCGAGCGCACCAGAAATACGGTGATGCGCCACGAAAGGACGCGTTCGATATTCTGGCTGCGCGATACGCGCGAGGAGAGATCACCCGGGAAGAATACGGCCAGATGAAATCCGAGATATCAAAGCCCTAAAGGACTGGCGTGTCGTTGATTTCCCGGTCCCCAGCTGTCGCGTCGGAACAGGGTTTGCCCCATGGTGATTCTTCACCTTGGGGGGAAGAGCCCACAGCGAAAACAGTTACCCGTCCCGGATGCGGGCGCCCAAGGCACCCTTTGCGTGCCCAACGAGGCCGTTGGTAGCGCGGAAGACGTAACTTTGCAGAGCGCCACGCACCCGAAGGGCAAGTTCCGCTCGGTTGCGTCGTCAACTGTTTTTGTGCCGGCCGTTGAGCCTCAGCAGTACTACGCGAGATAAACTTTGTTGTGAAAGGCACATCTCTCTATCCACTGCGATTCGAACCGATCTGCCAGTATCGGCTTTGGGGTGGTCGTCGCTTGGGCACTGTTCTCTCCACGCCACTTCCGGGCGACGGTCCAATCGGCGAAGCGTGGGTTTTGAGCGACCGCGACGAACATTCCAGCATGGTCGCTGATGGACCTCTCAAAGGAAGGACCATCCGTGAATTGATGCAGCAGTCTCCGGAGCGGCTGCTCGGCAAACTGTCCCCAGAGTTCACACGTTTCCCGGTACTCTTGAAGTTCCTGGATGTGACAAAACGACTCTCTGTTCAGGTGCACCCCTCCGATGTCCACACGGCTCTCATACCGTCGGGCGAGACCGGAAAAGACGAAGCCTGGGTGGTGCTTTCGGCAGGGCCCGAGGCTCGGATCTACGCAGGCTTGAAAGCCGACAGCAGCGCGCAGGGTCTGCGGCAGGCCATCGCCGATGGAACGGTGCCAGGCCAGTTGATGAGCTTCGTGCCGAAGGCCGGGGATGGTGTCTTCATATCGGCTGGAACGGTTCATTCACTGAACGACGTGGTGGTATTTGAAGTCCAAGAGAATAGCGATGTGACGTTTCGCCTCTACGACTGGGACCATATCGATCCCAGGACGGGCCGGCTGCGGCCATTGCAAGCGGATCAGGCGATAGCCTGCATTGACTTCCAGCACGGTGCCATAGGCCCGGTGACGCCGGTGGTTGAAGAGACCACGCCAGTGCTGCGCGAGAAGCTCATTCATCGCACTCACTTCGGCGTGACGCGCATCATTGCAGGCTTCCCGTTTGTCGTTGGCGAAACGGAGGCGCCGCGGGTTCTGGTATGCCTCGCGGGCAGCGGTCAGCTCGAACACGCCGGCAGCAAGTACGCTTTTCGTAAAGGTGACGTGCTGCTGCTGGCTGCGGAGGTTGGTTCATGTTCCTGCCGGCCGCGGGGCGTCGTGAGCGTATTGGAAGTTTCTCTGCCGGACGCTGCATGACGGCGTGAAAACTCTTGTCGTCTTTGACCTGCGCGGCACGCTGGCCGAAAGCCGATTGCCCCGTTTCTGGTCAATGTGTGCCATCGCACCGACTTCAGCTCATCGCCAGATCAACCTGCCGCAGCACGCCCTATCGATAGGATCACTATTATGTCACGCAGAAACAAATTTGCCTCGTCCGCCTCCGCTGCCGGAGCGCGATCGCGCGCAAACATCACACAGTCAAAGCATCTGCGAGATCTTCGCCATGAACAACCCCAGAGCAACGTATCGCGCCTCCAATCCGATTATCCACTCTCGGCCGACGACATCGACGAGCAGATCCGTTCGTTCTTTGCAAAGGGCCCGGAGTAGGAACCCCGGCAGGCTACGTCGCGCGTCGATCATCATCGCCATGCCTGGCTGAGTCGATCAATCCCTTCGCTCGCGTCCGACGGATATGATCGTTGGCGAGCGGTCATGATCGTTCCGATGTTTGGTTTCAATTGTTCTGGCAACAGACGGCCGATGCGGCGACCGTGTGTGGGTTACCGCACGGAGATCATCAGGTGTTCGTGACATACAGAGTATCAAGGCCGCTGGGACTCCAAACGTGAGTCTGCTATCGCACAGGTCTCAAGTACCCCAACAGCTGGGGCCCACAGGACGCACTCCGGCAGGTTTAATCCAGTGACGACGTTGTTTGACCCGATTCGATTCGGCCATATCGATTGCGGCAATCGCATCGTGATGGCGCCCTTGACGCGTAACCGGGCGGGGCCCGGGCAAGTGCCTACTTCGCTGATGACTACGTATTACGAGCAACGCGCCAGCGCCGGATTGATCGTCACCGAAGCTGCGCAGATTTCACCGGCGGGTCAGGGCTATCTGGATACGCCAGGGATCTACAACGCCGAACAAGTCAGTGGCTGGAGCCGGATTGCCGATGGGGTTCATGTCAAGGGCGGCAAGCTCGTTATGCAGTTGTGGCATGTAGGGCGGATCTCCCACACCTCATTGCAGCCCGACGGCCAGCAACCTGTGTCGAGCACGGCTCGTCGCGCCAACGCCAAAGCTTTCACTTCCAATGGCTTTGAAGACGTGTCGGTTCCGCGGGCGCTGCGGCTTGATGAGCTTCCTGGCATTGTCGACGCATACCGCAAGGCGGCGCGACGCGCCATGCAATCCGGCTGCGACGGCGTTGAGGTGCACGGCGCGAATGGGTATCTGCTCGAACAATTTCTGCGCGACAGCATCAATGACCGCACCGATGACTACGGAGGTTCGAGAGAAAACCGCGTTCGACTTCCTGTGGAGGTGATCACCGCGATCGTCGATGAAATCGGGCCCGGACGTACCGGGCTGCGTCTGTCGCCCGTGACGCCAGTCAACGACGCCGGACAGGACAGCGATGCGCAGGGATTATTCAACCACTTCCTGGAGCAACTCTCGGTATTGAAGCTGGCGTTCATTCATATCATTGAAGGTGCGACCGGCGGCGCGCGCGATATCGCGCCGTTCGACTATGCCTCGCTGCGCAGTCGTTTCAAGCGCGGTAATGAAAGAGGCGCCTGGATCGTCAACAACGGCTATACGCGCACCATGGCGATTGATGTCATAGGCAGCGGCGCGGCCGACATGGTCGCCTTTGGCAGGCCCTTCATCAGTAACCCGGACCTGGTCAATAGGCTGCGTCTCAATGCTCCCTTGTCTGCCGTCAATATCGAGACGCTGTACGGAGGCGGTGCTGCCGGTTATACGGATTACCCGCCGCTGGATTCAGCGATAGCCCGCCGTTTGGAACCCGGCGGACAGCCGCGCACGGACTTCGATTTCCGGTATGGCGCGTGACCTAAGCGCTCACTCCTAAGCAGCACTTTGCTTTGTGCCTCGACCGGCGAGGATCGTTTCGACTACGATGGGCCGACTCTTAGGCGAGGAGACGCCATGCCCAAGGGACGCCGCGACTCCGCGTATCCAGCGTTCGGCGACGAGCTCCTGCGCGGCAAGAAGCGCAGCGAGGTGCCGCACGAGTTCGTGCTCGATGCCCTATCCCCTCTGTCACCGCTCACGCGACCGATGTTCGGCTGCCTGGCGGTGTACGTCGAAGAGAAGATCATGCTGATTCTTCGCGACAACCCCCGCTCGCCGGGCGATAACGGGGTATGGATCGCGACCACCAAGGAACACCACGAGAGCCTGCGAGGAGAATTGCCGCTAATGCGGTCGATTCGAGTATTGAGCAAAGCCACCACAGGCTGGCAGGTACTGCCGGCCGACGCACCCGATTTCGAAGATGCGGCGCGTCGCGCCTGTGAGCTGATCCTCGCCGGCGATGAGCGCATCGGCAAGATTCCGAAGCGTCGAATCACGGGCGAGTCACGCCCAAAGGAACCCAGCAGACCTGCCGCGACACGTCATGGGACGCGATCGGGCGCGAGATAGCTAGCGCCGGCGGGTTCCCCGATCGACTAAACTTGGTGCAGGTGGCTCCCACCTGACGGCCCCACGCGATCGGACTCGTTTCCAACAACCTCTTCTCTATAGCGAAAGATCCAGGCTTTCAGCGTGAACCCGAGCAGAGCCATGCCGGTTCCTATTTCGCCATGATGCTCAATCCCTCCGGCATCGTGAACGGGCGCCGGGCTAGCGGCATGGCGCTCGCGCCATTCTGTGTCCCGATGGCCTGCGTGGTCATGGGCATTGCGGCTTTGGGCTTTCCCTTCCCAGGGGCGCAGGCGCAGCGCGAGGGGCCGGAGATAACGGGCAATGCGCGGGTCGACGGACTGGTGAGCCGGATGACGCTCGCCGAGAAGTTGAGTTTGATTCACGACAGTCTCGAGGATCCGCACACCTATCAGGGTCAGGCGGGATACGTCCGCGGAGTGCCGGGGCTCGGCATTCCCGGTCTACGGCTCGCCGACGGCCCGCCAGGCGTACTCACGCGCCACCCATCACAGGCCGAGACCGCCACCATGGGTGTGGCCGCCAGCTTTGACGTGGATCTGGCCCGACAAAATGGCGTTGCAATCGGGCGGGAAGCGCGTGCGCTCGGTATCGATGTCTCCCTGCAGCCGTTCATCAACATCGATCGCGATCTCGCCTTCCGGCGCGCATACAACACCTTTGGCGAAGACCCCCTGCTCACCGGCCGCATGGGCGCGGCTGTCATACAGGGCATCCAGTCGCAGCGTGTCATGGCAATGGCCAAGCATTTTGTCGGCTACGACACGGCCGGTACCGATGTGTGGGTGGACGAGCAGACGCTTCGCGAGGTCTATATGGCACCCTTCGAGGCGGCTATCCAGGCTGGGGTTGCCTCGGTGATGTGCTCCTACAACCACATCAACGGTCGCTACGCGTGCGGCAACAGTTCCATACTGACCGGAATACTGCGTGACGAAATGGGTTTCAAGGGTTTCGTAACCTCCGACTGGGGCGCGACCCACTCGGCGCTCTTCATGAATGCCGGGCTCGACATGGAGATGATCGACGGGCCGGACAGCTCGGGCTATCAGGAGCCTGCTTTTCTCGGTGCGGAAGCGGCCGCGCGGGCTCCCCCAGCGGAGCCAAACGCCGACAGCATGGGCGATATCTATGGAGGGAACATCCCAGAGGAGCCCGCTTGGCCGGCGACCGGCGACCTCGATTGGGGCGAGAAGGTCCAGCCGGTAACGATCGCCGAGGCGCTCAAGAACGGCTCGGTCAGCGAGACCGCCGTGACTCGCGCTGCAGGCCATGTCCTGTACGAGATGGACCGGTTCGGCTTCCTGGACGGCCGATCGAAACACGCGGTGACCGCACAATCGATGGAGGCCAATGCCGGCATCATCGAGCGGACCGGCGAGGAGGCCGCGGTGCTGCTGAAGAACGAAGGCGCTGCCTTACCCTTGAAGTCCGCCGATCTCGATTCGATCGTGCTGATTGGCCCCACAGCGGGCCAGGTGGACGCTATCGGCATCAGCGGCGAGCGCTCGCTCGGAATGCCGCAGCGGCAGACAGGTCCGCTCGATGCCATGAAGAGGCTCTCGGGAAACGCTCGGATTGAGTTTGCCGTCGATGACGATATGACCGGTACACCCGTTCCCGCCGCTGCCTTGAGCCACGCGGGCAAACCGGGGCTCGAGCGCACCGGGCCGGCCGGCCGGCACATCGACGCGGTCCTGAACTTCACCGCCAAGGGCGGCAATGCCCTGGCGCCCAACACCAGGGCCACATGGGACGGCGTGCTCAAAGTTTCGCAAAGCGGCAGCTACTGGCTCTACCTTCAGGCCCTCGGCACGGACGCCAGCCTCTTCATTGACGGCAAACGCGTGGGCGTGACGGGCACCTATCAAGGCGATGTTCACGGGGATATTCTGCAATCGAACCAGGACTCCGCTCTTCCCACAACCGACGGTCTCGACAATGTGCGCCACGCGGTTGAACTCAACGCCGGCTCACACCCGATCAGCCTGCGAATCAGTCCCGACACCTCGAACGCGCCCGTGCAGGTGCGGCTGAACTGGTATACGCCACTACAGCGCAAGCTGGATCACGCAGCGGCCATCGCCGCAGCCCGGAACGCCAAGGCCGCCGTGGTCTTCGTGTGGGCGCGTCGCCAGCCGGCCTTTGTCTTGCCCGGGGAGCAGAACAGGCTCGTGGCCGAGATCTGCGCGGTGAATCCAAGGACCATAGTAGTGCTCAATACCAGTCAGCCGGTGGCACTGCCCTGGGCGGATCGCGTCAAGGCGA
>Ga0302319_10009941_pt1 | contig 18200 bp, 12 predicted proteins | sample Bog_T0_2_FD_203319 | JGI IMG/M metagenome (GOLD analysis project Ga0302319, IMG submission 203319) | Peat permafrost microbial communities from Stordalen Mire near Abisko, Sweden - Bog_T0_2 | ecosystem: Environmental > Terrestrial > Soil > Wetlands > Peat | place: Sweden: Abisko, Stordalen Mire...
GAATATTCCGGAACACGCATCACGGCGCGGTGCGCTCTCGAGCAAAATCGCGATGTTTACGCGGTTCCGGGTAACGTGACGAATAAAAATTCGTGGGGCCCGAACACGTTGATAAAGCAGGGCGCGAAGCTGGTTGCGACCTGGGAAGATGTGTGGGAAGATCTGCCACCGGAGGTGAAACTCGTGCTGACGCCAACTTCCTCGCCTGAATCCGGCAAGGCGACTTCCGCATCTCTATTCCCGGACGAAGGGCTTCCGCCGCATGAGCAGAAAATCTTGAGGCTGTTGAAGGCGGATGAGGCAACGCAAATCGATGAGATTGTAGAAAAGTTAGAGAACGAAATGTCGTCCTCGGAAATCTTCGCGGCGCTGTTTGAGTTGGAGTTGACGGGCAAAGTGCGGCAGATGCCGGGGAAGAATTTTGTAAAAAGCTTCTGAGCTAACAGCTTTCAGCTATCAGCTTATGGGCGGAGGCTGGCGATGCAAAGCTTTAGGAATTTGAAGGTCTGGGAAAAAGCACACGCTTTGACGCTTGACGTTTACCAGTCGAGCAAAGCTTTTCCGCGGGAGGAAATGTACGGACTGACAAGCCAGATGCGGAGAGCCTCGTCCTCCATAGGAGCCAACATCGCGGAAGGAACATGTCGTAGAGGGGATGTCGAGTTTGCCCGATTTCTCCAGATCGCTACTGGTTCCGCCAGTGAATTGGAGTATCACTTGCTTCTTGCCCGCGATCTCAACTTGTTGCAGAAGCCAGACTACGAGCGGCTATCCGGCGGAGCAGTAGAGGGAAAGCGAATGCTCGTGTCGCTCATGCAACAGCTGAGAGCTGTCAACTGATAGCTAATAGCCTTCTCTCGGTAACTTGTTGCTTTCGTCCCGTTCGTGCTAGGTTCAAAGCGAAATCCTAAGAACTGAGGTTCCATTGTTAAAGAGTTTAGTCATTGTCGAATCGCCGGCGAAGGCGAAGACCATCCAGAAATATCTGGGAAAGGGATTTACTGTCGAGGCTTCGCTCGGCCACGTGAAAGATCTGCCCAAGAGCACGCTCGGTGTGGATACGAGCCACGATTTTGAGACCGACTATGTCGTGATCCCGGGCAAAGAAAAAGTGTTGGCCAAGCTGAAGAAGCTGGCGGGGCCGATGGACGCGATCTACTTGGCGCCTGACCCGGACCGCGAAGGCGAGGCTATTGCCGCTCATCTGGCCTTTGAACTGGGCGACGAAAACGGGCTTGGTTCGAAGAAAAAAAAGAAGAAGAAAGAGGATACCGACGGGCCGCCGCGCATTCAGCGCGTGACCTTCAACGAAATCACCAAACGGGCGGTGCAGGCGGCGTTCGAACATCCGCGGGCGATCGATCAGAATTTAGTGGACGCACAGCAGGCGCGGCGGGTACTGGACCGGCTGGTCGGTTATCAAGTTTCTCCGCTGCTGTGGGATAAAGTCCGGCGCGGGCTTTCCGCCGGACGGGTACAGACGGTTGCGTTGCGGTTGATTGTGGAGCGCGAACGCGAGATCAAGGCTTTCGAGAAAAAGGAATATTGGACGATCGATGCGCACCTGGCGGCGAACAAGCCTCCGGCGTTTGATGCGCGGTTTGTGGGCAAGGGCGAAGAGAAGATCGAAGTCACGAACGGCGAGGATGCGGAGAAGATCCGTGCGGCGTTGGAAGCGGCGGATTGGGTCGTCCGGACGGTCGATAAAAAAGAGCGGCGCCGGAATGCCGCGCCCCCGTTCACGACCAGCAAACTGCAGCAGGATTCTTCGCGCAAGCTGCGTTTCAGCGTGAAGCGCACCATGATGATCGCGCAGCGCTTGTATGAAGGTGTGGAACTCGGTGAAGAAGGCCTCATCGGTCTGATCACCTACATGCGTACGGACTCGACGCGAGTTGCGCCTGAGGCCATTCAGGAAGTCCGCGAATATGTGGGCAAAGAGTACGGCGCGGCCTATCTGCCGGAAACTCCCAACACATATAAAGAGAAGAAGGATTCGCAGGGCGCTCACGAAGCGATCCGTCCGACTTCGGCAATGCGGCATCCCGATCAGGTGAAGCAGTATTTAAAAGAGGATGAGTTCAAAGTCTACAAGCTGATCTGGCAACGCTTTGTGGCATCGCAGATTATGCCCGCGGTGTTTGACCAGACCACGGTCGACATCGACGCGAAGGGCAAGAACGAGACGTTCTGGTTCCGCGTGACCGGATCGGTGTTGAAATTCGATGGCTTTCTGCGAGTTTACGAAGAATCGAAGGAAGGCAAAGACGAGGAAGACGAAGAACTCAAGCACAAGCTGCCCGCGCTGGAAGCTGGCCAAAAGCTGGCTTTGAAAGAACTGAAGCCCGAGCAGCATTTCACCGAGCCGCCGCCGCGTTACAACGAAGCGTCGTTGGTGAAAGAGTTGGAAGAGCGCGGGATTGGGCGTCCATCCACCTATTCGGCGATTTTGTCGACCATCCAGGAGCGGCAGTACGTGCAGAAGCTCGGCGGGAAATTTACTCCGACTGAGATTGGACTGGTCGTCACCGATCTGCTGGTGGAGAACTTCCGCGACATTTTCGACGTGGCGTACACGGCCGGCCTGGAAGAAAAACTCGACGACGTCGAAGAGGGCAAGGAGAAGTGGACCGACACTCTGGCCGACTTCTACAAGAAATTCACGAAAGATCTCAAATATGCCGAAAAGCATATGGAGAACATCAAGCGGATGGAGAAGCCCACGGACGAGAAGTGCGAGAAGTGTGGCGCTCCGCTGGTGATCAAGTGGGGGCGGCACGGATCGTTCTATGCGTGCAGCACTTACGATAAAGAGGATCCGAACACCTGCACGTTTACGAAAGAAAATCCCATTAACCTGCCCGATCTTGATTCGGCCGATGTGCAGGAGACCACCCAGGAAGAATATTGTGAGAACTGCGGCCGCGTGATGGTACTGAAGCGCGGGCGCTTCGGGCAGTTCATGGCATGCACCGGATATCCCGATTGCAAGACGACGCGTCGGCTCGATCAAGGCAAGAAGGTTCCTGACATTCCTCTGGATGAAAAGTGCCCCAAGTGCGACCGCAATATGATGATTCGCCACGGACGCTTTGGGGAATTCACCGCTTGCAGCGGATATCCCGAATGCAAGTATGTGAAGCAGAATTACATTGGCGTGAAGTGCCCGGAGTGCAAAGAGGGCGACCTGGTCGAGAAGAAAGCACGCAAGGGCAATACGTTCTACGGATGCGGAAATTATCCGAAGTGCAAATTCACGTCGGCGCACCGGCCGATTCCAGAGAAATGCACGAGTTGCGGCAGCGAATATCTGGTGCAGAAATTTTTGAAGAATGGTCCGGTGATCGCGTGCCCGAATAAAGAGTGCGACTACGAGCGTCCCGCGCCGGAGTTGGCGGATGGAATGAACGGGGCAGGAACGACCGCCGCAGGAACGACCGCATAGGCTGCCGGGTCACGCCCACAACTAATTAAAGGAGACGTTATGGCGAAAAAAGCTACGCCGATGGATGCCCAATTAATTCTTCACTTATACGAATTGCGTCGCGAAGCGGAAATGCGCAAGGCCCGGAGCTGGTGGCTCGGCGAATTTTGGCCGGAGAATGCGGACGATTTCCTGAAAGTTCAATCGAACATGGGTTCGCAGGAGAACAACTGGCTGCGCCAGGTCGGGGGGTATTGGAGCATGGCTGCGTCGTTTGTTTTGCAAGGCGCGCTGAACGAAGAGATGTTCATTCAACCGGCGGTGAGTGGAGAAATGTATTTTCTTTTCGCGAAGGTTCATCCGTTTCTGAAAGAGCTGCGCGAAAAATTGGGCGATCCAAATTTCCTGGGGACCATCGAGAAGGTGATCAATCATTCCAAGTTCGGCCGGGATCGGTTGCAGTTCACGCTGAAGCGCGTATCCATGATGCGCGAGAAGAGAGCGGCGGCGAAGGCGAGCTAAGCTGTAACGGCGGATGCCTTTGTCCGACCGAGCCTGCAACGAACACGCATTAGGCGCTGTCTGCACAGCCCCACCGGACGAATGCGTCCGGGGCTACGTGTCCAGATCAGCTTTCTTGCGGCACAGCATCTGTTATCCTAGTGCGTTGTGCGGATGATCTGGTGGTTCCTGATCCTGGGTTGCAGTACGCTGGTGGTGGTGTGCGTTGCGATTGCCTTGTACATGCGCTTGCGGCGGCACTTGCAGGCCGCCCACGCAACGCGGGACGCCAGCGTCAGCGAAACAGCGCGCGGTTCCGGCGACATTGAGCCGTGACTCTTCGTCTACGTGCTTTAAGATTCGGAGAAAATCCATGGAAAAAGCAGCAATTCAAACAGCAGGCGCTTCTCAGGAACGTGGTTTCGAAATTGCACGCAACATTGCCCTGATCGTGGGTGGAAGTCTGGTGGTGGCCCTGTGCGCGCGCGTAGCGATTCCTTTGCCTGGCACACCGGTTCCGCTCACGGTACAAAATCTTGGCGTATTGCTGGTGGGACTGATGCTGGGCAGCCGGCGCGGATTTGCGGCGCTCGCTTTGTATCTGGCTGAGGGTGCGATGGGCATGCCGGTGTTTAGTCCTACGGGCCCGGGTGGAATTGCACAGCTGCTCGGGCCGACAGGCGGATTTCTGCTGGCGTATCCGCTGGTGGCATTCATTGCCGGATATATTTTCGAGCATGGACGAAAGAGTTTCGCGAGCGCGGCGGTCGCGGGATTTCTGGCCGAGATTTTGTTGTTTGCCAGCGGCCTCACCTGGCTTGCGTTGCTGACGCATTCCGTCTCGGCGGCATTCCGACTGGGCTTCTATTGGTTTGTGTTTGCCGAGGTGATCAAGATCATGGTGGCGGCGGGAGTGGCGTCACGGTGGCAGCGGCGTCCGACCAAGCATTAATGCAGTAAACGTTTTTGGAGTGCAATCATGACCGTAATTTCGGAGCAGGAAACAAAATATTCCGGCGGCAACCCTTCTTCGCAGGTTCGCGAGATCACCATTGCGCACAGTCCGGATTCGGACGACGCGTTTATGTTCTACGGGCTGGCCACGAATAAGGTGCGGGTGCCGGGGCTGCGCTTCACGCATACGCTGTGCGACATCGAAACGCTGAATCAGAAGGCGCGCCAGGCCGTTTACGATGTCACCGCGATTTCATTTCACGCTTATCCTTATATTCAGGATTTATATGCGTTGATGTCGTGCGGGGGCAGCGTAGGTGAAGGCTACGGGCCAATGATTGTTGCGCCGCGTCCGTTTACGCAGGTGGAGATCAAAGATAAAAAGATTGCGGTTCCGGGCACGCTGACGACGGCGTATCTCGCCTTACAGCTTTTTGCGCCGGGAGTCGAAACCGAAGTGGTTCCGTTCGATCAGATTATCCCGCAGGTTCTTGAGGGGAAGTACGAAGCTGGATTGATTATTCACGAAGGCCAACTGACCTACGACAAGGCCGGCCTGCATCGAATTGTGGACCTGGGCCGCTGGTGGCAGAAAATGACGGGACTGCCGCTGCCGCTGGGTGGAAATGCGATCCGGCGCGCGCTGGGGCCGCAGTTGATGTCCGCGGTCACGACCGCGTTGCGCGACAGCATTCAATATGCGCTTGAGCATCGCGAGGAAGCTTTGTCGTACGCGATGCAATTTGCTCGAGACCTGGATACGTCGACGGCCGATCGTTTTGTCGGGATGTATGTGAACGAGCGCACGCTGGATTACGGTCCGGACGGGCGCGAAGCCGTGGTAAGGCTGCTGGACATGGGTCACACGGCGGGAATTATTGGGCCTGAGGCCAGAGTGGAGTGGGTGTGAGCTACTAGCTTTTGAGCTACGAGCTTTGGGCTTCCGGCTACGAGCTTTGAGCCTCGAGCTCCAGCCATCCGTGCCTGCAGCTCGTAGCTCATAGCTCGAAGCTCACAGCTCGTAGCTTCCTAGAATATTCACAGCGAGATGCCGACGCAGAAAAGCTCATCCCCTCAGACTCTACTCATTGATGCGGACGACACACTCTGGGAAAACAACGTTTATTTCGAGCGTGCGATTGCGCGCTTTATTTCCTTTCTGAATCATCACGAGTTTTCTCCCGAGCAGGTACGAGAAGTGTTGAACGATGTGGAGCGGGATTGCGTGGTGAAGCACGGGTACGGGCTGCACAGTTTTTCGCACGCGTTGGTGGATACGTTTGAGCAGCTCAGCGCCGATCCGGTTACGCCGGAGTTGCACGCGCAGGTCAAAAGCTTCGCGCTTTTGATCGAAAATCATCCCATTGAGTTTCTGCCAGAGGTCCCGCAGACTTTGGAATATCTTTGCAAGCGGCACCGCCTGATTCTGGTAACGAAGGGAGCGCAGGAAGAGCAGGCGGGCAAGATCTCGCGGTCCGGCTTGCAGAAATATTTTGCTGCGACCGAAATCATTCCGGAAAAAAATGCCGCCGCGTACCACGTGCTGGTGGAAAAGCATGCAATGGTTTGCGAATCGACCTGGATGATTGGGAACAGCCCGCGGTCGGATATAAATCCCGCGCTGGCAGCGGGTTTGCACGCTGTGTTTGTTCCTCATGGCGATACCTGGATATTGGAACATGAAGAAGTAAACGCGGCCCCGCCTCCGCAACAGTTGTTGATCGTGGGACGGTTTGCTGAGTTGCGCGAACATTTTTGAGAGTAAATCCTCGTAACGTCAAAATCCTGTGCATGTTACGTTTATGGGATCCCACCCGTTCGACAGGCCCAGGCCAGGCTCTTGGGCAAAGAACGTGCAAGAATGCGCGCTCATCTTTGTCACACTCCGCGCGCATCTTTTGTCACACTCCCCTCCGCGCCAGCACCAAACTAACCAACAACCCGCTCTCGCTGCGCGGGTTTGCGCGTGCTACGCTCAAGGCTGTTCAGGTTTATCGAACCAGTCTATCGAACCAGGTTAACGAACCGCTCATCGTGGCCGTGGAGACAAATAATTTCCGCAGGCTGTTGCGCACCGTGGAAGCTCTTTCCGAACTGGGGCCGGAGCTAACGGCGGAGCGCGAATTTTCCGACACCTCGCGCCGCATGCTGACCGCGGTGATGGAGGCGGCTGGCGCGCGCGAGGGTGCGCTTTTTGTTTTTAACGAAAAGCCCACCATGCTCACTTCGGTGGCGGCGGATGGTTTCGCCATGCTGCCTGAGCCTGCCTTTATCCCGCTGCTGCCCAAGCACGCACACGCGCTCGCAGCAGCACGCGGGCCGATCGTTCTGAATGCTTCCACGTATTCGGTTTTTCTGAGTTCCAACGGAAATGTCGCTCCCGAACTTTTCAAATGCCTGGCGCCGCTCAAGGCTGCGGGAAAACTTGCCGGAGTGGTCGCTCTGGGCCGGCGCCCGGGCGATGCGGCATACGAAGAAGCCGAACTGGACGCGATGGATTTGCTGTGCAACTACATTGGCCTCGCGGTACAGAACCATGCGTTGACGCAAACTCTGGCGCAGCGGGTCACAGAAAATTTACGGCTGATGGCTTCCCTGCACGGATTTTACGACACCGCGCTTGAGGCGTTTGCGACGGCGATCGACGTGAAGCATGTAAATATCCATGGCCACTCGTTGCGCGTTGGCCGCTATGCCGCGGCGATCGGCGAAGCGATGGGCGTGGAGCCGGGGGAAGCTGCCGCTTTAAGGAGTGCCGGATATCTGCACGACATCGGCAAGGTTGCTGTCGATCGCCGCCTCTTCAGCAAGGCCACGGCGCTGAATCCGGAAGAGTTTCGCGAAATGGCGGACCACACGGTCGTAGGCCACCAGATTGTGAGCAGCGTTGAGTTCCCCTGGCCGAAAATTCATGAAGCGGTGCGCTGGCATCATGAGCGCAGCGACGGCTCCGGGTATCCCGATGCCCTGGCCGGTGAGGAGTTGCCCATGCCCGTGCGCATCATGGCTCTGGCGGATACGTTCGACGCCATGACCAGCAAGCGTCCCTATCGCGAGTCGCTTTCGCTGGGGAATGCGCTGAGCGATCTGGTGCGCCTTAGTCCGCAGAAGTATGACCCGGAGGTCGTGCAGGCTTTTCTGATTCAAGTACGCCGCGACGCTGTGGGCAGCAGCCGGATGCCGCTATTGGCGGACCATATGGCGGTCAACATTTCTCCCGCCGATGTGGACCAACTGGCGGCGACGCTGCAGCATAAGGTCACGCGAGGCAAGATGTATTTGACGTAGAACCGCTTTCAGCTCTCAGCTCTTAGCTTTAAGCTTTTAGGGTTCTTCCGCTTCTACGCGACAATCGAAGCGCTACTTTCCGCCGAATCCCTCCAATGCCCTTGGTAACTATGGCCAGCAACCTTTTCCTGGGGTCCGGGTTGATAATTAGGAGAGTCTGTCGTCGTCGTTCCCTGGGGAGTACTCATGCGTTTGGGCCGCGCCAAAGTCGCCACATTTCTCGTGTGTTTCAGCCTGGCGTGTGCCGCCCCGCAATTGGTGGCCAAGAAGAAAGAAAAGCAGGCAGCTACCAGCCCCACCGACCCCAGGCGCGCATTGCACGCTTTGAATCGCCTGACGTTCGGGCCGCGACCCGGCGATCTGCAGCAAGTGATGTCGACGGGCGTCGACCAGTGGATTGATCTGCAACTGCATCCCGAAAAGATTGACGACGCTGCGCTAAACGCCCGGCTGGAGCCGCTGCGCACGTTGCGTATGAGCTCCCATGAAATTGCAGAAGAGTTCCCCGATCCGCAGGAAATACGGCAAGTAATGAACGGCAAGAAATCGATGCCGTCGGATCCGGCGCGCCGTGCGGTGTATCAGGTGCAACTGGCGCGTCTTGAAGATAAAAAAGAACGCAAGGAAGAGGCTGGAAAGAATCTCGTCGCAACGTCGGCGCCGGAGAAGGCCCCAGAAAAGATGAGCCGGTCATCCGAGGCGCGTTCGGCGCAATCGATGGCCAGCAATCAAGCGGGCGATTCTACAGGCGCGGAGAATCCGGTTTCGAACTCCGGGAGCAACGGCAGCATGAGTACTGAGAGCAGCGACACGATGAACGGCGGAAGCACGGAAGCTGCGATGGCCCCAGTAGTTCCGCTCGCCATGACGCCCGAAGAAAAAGAGCAAGCCCGGCTGCGCGAGGAACAACTCTACACCGACCTCGAAGTGCAACAACTGCCGAGCCTGCCTCCGGACCAGCGGTACAGGAAAGTACTCGCCATGTCGACACAGGCGCAGCTTACCTTTGCCGATTCGTTAAAAGGCGGCAAGGGACAGGAATTTCTGCAAGGTCTGGCGCCGAAACAGAAAGAAACACTGCTCGCCATGAACAATCCCTCGCAGGTCGTGATGAGTGAACTGATGCAGGCGAAGCTGTTGCGCGCGATCTACAGCCAGCGCCAGTTTGAAGAAGTGATGACCGATTTCTGGTTCAACCACTTCAATGTGTTTGTCGACAAGGGGCTCGACCGCGTGATGCTGACCAGCTACGAGCGCGACGTGATTCGTCCGCACGCTCTGGGCAAGTTCGAAGATCTTCTGGTAGCCACAGCAAAAAGTCCGGCAATGTTGTTTTATCTGGATAACTTTTTGAGTGTGGGACCGGATTCAGCCCAGGCTTTGGGACTGCCAGCGCACCCCGGCGGACGAGGGCCTTACGGGATGCGTTATCCGCCGCGGCCGCGGCCGAATCCGGCAAAAGCCCGCAGCGGATTGAACGAAAATTACGGGCGCGAGTTGCTCGAACTGCACACGCTTAGCGTGAACGGCGGCTACACGCAGCACGACGTTACAGAAGCGGCCAAGATTTTTACGGGATGGACGATCGACAAGCCCGCCGAAGGCGGCGGCTTCAAGTTCGATCCACGGATGCACGAGCCTGGGCCGAAGCTGGTGATGGGGCATAAATTTAAGGCGAAGGGCGAAGGCGAAGGACTGGAGTTGCTGCATCGGTTGGCGACGAGTCCGCAGACGGCGCACTTTATTTCGCTGAAGCTGGCCGAACGTTTTGTCTCGGACGATCCCCCGGCGGACTTGGTAGATCGCATGGCGAAGACTTTTCTAAAGAAAAAGGGCGAAATACGCGAAGTTCTGGAGACGATGTTCTATTCTCCGGAGTTCTGGGATGACGCCACTTATCGCGCGAAAGTGAAAACGCCGCTGGAGTTCGTGGCCTCGGCGGTACGGGCCACAGGCGCGGAGATTGACGATCCGCAACCGCTGGTGGGGCAACTCAACCGCATGGGCATGCCGCTTTACGGAGCGCAGCCGCCGACGGGATATTCGATGAAGGCGGAGACCTGGGTGAGCTCCTCGTCGCTGCTCAACCGCATGAATTTTGCCTTGGCCTTGACCAGCGGAAAAATAAAAGGCGTGACGGTAGACACGGCGCAATTAGCCGGGAGCGCAGCCGTTCCGCCGAATGCGGATGCGGCGCTCTCCGCGCTGGAAGCGGAGTTGGTTGCGGGAGGCGTCTCGCAGCAAACGCACGATTCGATCGTGGCGCAGGTGGCCGCGGAAAAAAATAGCTCTCCGCAAAAGCCGAACGGTAAATCAGATCCGCGCAAGCCCGTGAATCCACCGCGTTCTCCAGATGTATGTGCGATCGCAGGTTTATTGCTGGGTTCGCCAGAGTTTCAAAGAAGGTAGTCAGGAGCGGTTCATGTCGATCACTCGCCGAGTTTTTCTTCGTAACAGTGCGCTTACCGTTGTCGGCACGGCAGCGGTGCCAGGCTTTCTCGCTCGTGCGGCCATGGGCGCAGCGGCTCAGACAGGAGCGCGCACCAAGCGCCTGGTGGTTATTTTTCAGCGCGGCGCGGCCGATGGATTGAACATTGTGGTGCCTCACGGCGAGGCGCAGTACTACGCCATGCGGCCCAGCATTAACATTCCGCGGAAATCGGTGCTCGATCTCGATGGATTTTTCGGCTTACACCCCTCGCTGGCATCGTTTCAGCCCTTGTGGGACCAGCGGCACCTTGCTATCGTGCACGCGGCAGGATCGCCGGACCCGACGCGTTCGCACTTCGACGCGCAGGATTTTATGGAGGCGGGCACTCCGGGATTAAAAGCTACGGAAGATGGATGGCTGAATCGCTCGCTACGCAACCTGCCGCAACCGGGACAGAAAACTCCCTTCCAGGCCATTGCCATGGGACCATCGATCCCGCGAATTTTAAGTGGTCTTGAGCCGGCCATCGCGATGAATAACGTGAATGACTTTTCGGTCGGTGGCCGCACTGCCAAGCCATCGGCGGCATCGAACGCATTCGAGGCCATGTACAACCACTCCACCGACAGCATTCTTCATGGCACCGGCGAAGAGACGTTTGATGCGGTGAACATGTTGAGGTCCGCCGACCCAAGCAAGTACAAACCCGCAGCCGGTGCGGATTATCCCAAGGGCAGATTCGGCGACAGCATGAAGCAACTGGCGCAGATGATCAAAGCAAATCTCGGCGTGCAGGTCGCGTTCGCGGATATCGGAGGTTGGGACCATCACGTGAACGAAGGGGCGACCGAGGGACAAATTGCGAACGTGCTGCGCGAGTTCTCGCAGTCGATCTCGGCATTTTGGACGGACCTGGGCGACCTGGGCGAAGACACGGTGGTGGTGAGCATGTCGGAATTCGGGCGAACCGCGCGCGAGAACGGCAATCGCGGAACCGACCACGGGCACGCGAACGTGATGTTCGTGCTCGGTGGTCCGGTAAGGGGCGGAAGAGTTTACGGGCGCTGGCCGGGGCTCGATCAGTCGCAGCTTTATGAAGGGCGCGATCTGGCGTTGACGACGGATTTCCGGCAGGTGCTGGGTGAAGCTGTGCTGCGGCACATGGGGAATAAGAATTTGAATGAAGTTTTTCCGGGGTATGAGAACCAGCCGGGAAAATTTCTGCGGTTGCTGGGGTAGGCGGCAACGTCTAAAGGCCAATCAGGAATTGCGGTCCAAGAATTTTCTGATCAGAATAGCGGCCGAAGCCGTCGGTTCAGCTGGCGATTCCCCGCTGCAACGCGCTCAGCAGTTCGGAACTCCCAGTTGACCGGAGAAATTCGTAATCTTCGATCATGGCCGCGGTTCCGATACGCAGCGAGGGTAGCGGAGCTTCCACGCGGATCACACGGGCGGTAAAGCGGACACGAACAGCGTCCGTGAGCGTGATGTGAGGCGGAAAGGTCAGAGTGACTTCACAGCGGGTTCCGGCTGGAACCGGCTGATCGAGGTAGAAAAAAACTCCGCGGGCGCTGACGTTTTGAGTTTCGGTGTGGAACTCGCTTTCCGGGTCGTCGTTGGTACGTTCCAGGCGGACGATCGCCGGCAGGCGCATATCGAAGCGCCGCATCATCCGCCGTTCATCCGAGCCGGGTTGCATTCGTGATGTGCTTTCGGAAAGCATTGGCATGGCACCGCGCTTTCTGAACACGATCCTTGAATACGATCTTTGAATCCGACTGCTTTGGAATCCGACTGCTTAAACCGAAACTTCGCAACCAGGGCAGGAATAAGGCGCTACGGAATCAACTTAGGCTGGGGATGCCGAGCGTCCGCCGCCCCCGGCGTGCGCTCAACTTGCTCGTCAACTCTAGTTAATGTATAGAATTACCGGCGTTTTGCAAGAGCAAAAAGGCTCTGGGGAACTGATTCTGTAAATGTGGAGCATCCCATTTGCTCGGCCGGGGCGCAGCGCAAATTGCTTCATCCCACTTTCGGGCCACTTGCGGCATCTTTCAGAGTGTTCCGGCGCATCTGACAACTGCGGGAGCGGTATTGTGGCGGAGCTTGGCTGCACTTGCATGCGGCCGGCTCGACTGGGCTGGCTTGACTTGGCTATCCGCCAGATGTTTAAGTAGTTAATTGTTTTCCGCCAGTTTTATTAAGTGCCATCAGCAGCGGGCGGTTTCGCCGGCGCCGGGCAGAGTACTGACTCGCGCCGTTTCTACTCTCTCCAAATAATCGGTAAGAGCGATCGGGATTGCATCGGAGGAAAGCGTAATGGGAAATGGCCGTCGGATGGGAAGAAGGTTGGGAAAGGCCCTAGGGGCGCTGTTTATCCTGGTTTTGGCCGGCACGGTTTTGCTGGCAACGGCGGCGCGTCACTCCCACAAAAACACGGCAGAACTTAGCCTGTCTCCCGCTTCTTCCTCCGGCAAGGTTTCCCAGCACACCAAACCGAACGCCAATACCATTCTGGGAGAGCTGCCGCTAATCTTCGAACCGAACCAGGGGCAAGCGGATTCCAAAATAAAATTTCTGGCTCGCGGCTCGGGCTATAGCATTTTTTTGGATGCCACTGGAGCTACCCTCGCTCTGCAGAGTGGGTCCCGGCCGGAAGCGAAAATCCGATCCGGAGTTCGAGCAAATATCCGCGATCAGTTTGTCAGCATGAAGTTGGTCGGCGCGAATTTATCCTCCGCCACCAGCGGAACGGAACCACTCCCGGGCAAGAGCAATTACATCCTTGGAAATGACCCGCGCCGTTGGCACAGCGGGATTCCGCAGTTTGCCGGAGTTCACTACGCCAGCGTCTATCCCGGAATCGATCTGGTTTTTTACGGCAATCAAGGCCGCCTGGAATATGACTTCAAAGTTGCTCCGGGCGCGGACGCATCGCAGCCGGAAATGCAGTTCAGCGGAGCGAAGGGTCTGAAGCTGAGCGATGGAAACTTGATCCTTACCGGAGCCAACGTTCGCGGCCTGCGTCTGCATGCGCCCGAGATTTATCAGCGCAACGGAGATCGCCGCGAGCCGGTTGCAGGGCGTTTCATTCTTCGCGCCGGTAACCGGGTCGGCCTCGAAATAGGTGCGTACGATCACAGCCGCGAATTGATCATCGATCCGCGCCTGGAATTTTCTTCCTACTTCGGTGGCAATGGCGCAATCACTTCCCCATCGCTTGCGGTGAACGGGAACGGCAACATCTATCTCACGGGCACCACGACATCGACGGCTGGGTTCCCGGCAGCCTCGACGACCGTCGGCCTTGCATCCGGCGCCTCTGCCGTTTTTGTGGCTGAAATCAATCCCTCGCAACCGCCCTCAGTTGCATACCTGACTTTTATCGGCGGAAGCGGCACCGACAGTTCCGTTGGAATCGGCGTGGATAATGGTGGCCGGGCTTATATCGCGGGCAACACTACCTCCACTGACTTCCCCACCAGCAACACCAGCGTTTCCGGCTACCAGACTGGACCTGAGGCCAAGGGGGCGCAGTGCGCCAACATTACTTGCTCGTCGGTTTTTGTGGCAGTGCTGAATTCTTCCGGCGCGGCGCCCCTGCAATACTCTTCGTATCTCTCCGGTAACGGCAATGACGTGGCCAGCTCCATGACCATCGATGCGAGTGGCGATGTCTTTGTCACCGGAACCACGACGTCGAATGACGTGCCCTCGATTTCGCCGGCGGACGATTTTCCGGCGACCTACTTGCCCACGCCATTTCAGTCGCAGCCCGTTTCGAGTCCCCAGTTCTTCGTCACCAAAGTCAACACGGGTATAGATGGGCCCGGCGGGATCGCGTACTCCACATACTTTGGCGGAGGCGCTTCGCCGGGGGGTACGAGTGCGACCGGCGGCGGCATCGCCGTCGACTCCAACGGCAACATTTATTTCAGCGGAACCACCAATTTTTTCAATAGCGGGTCGGGACAATACGGCGCCAGCGGGCAGTCCACGGACTTCCCGATCCTGAATGCGTATCAACCTTGCCTGAATACGCCTCCGCCAATCACGATCGGCGTTTCGAACCAATGCTCGGCCACGGGCTTCACGACCCCTTATCCCACCGACGCGTTCGTGGCGAAACTAAATCCCAACGCTGCCGTCGGGTCACAGCTGCTATTCTCGACCTACCTCGGCGCGGAGAATAACGATTCCAGTACGGCTCTTGCCCTCGATACGGGCGCAGCCAATATCTACGTCACAGGATCAACGAACTCTACGAATTTCGTCCTGCCGACTGGCAGCGGCGCGTTCCAAACCTGCTTGAACAACACGAATATCCCCAACCCCATTCCGGCAACGACGGCCTGTACCTCTGGCGGCACAACCAATAGCGATGCCTACGTGGCGCGTTTCGGGAATCCCACGCTGAGCACTACGGGCACTCCAAATTTGGTGCCTCTCACCTACTTTTCGTACCTGGGCGGATCGGGCAACGACAGCGGACTGGCGATCGCGGTTTTAAACTCAACCACGACGACGTTGGGCGATATCAGTGTGACCGGAAGCACAAATTCCGTGAATTTCCCCTTGAGCAGCGACGCGATTCAGACTACGCTTGGCACCGGCGCCACGGGGAATGCTTTCCTGGCGCAGATCAATACGACGACGGCCGCGGGCGCCAACCAGTCCGGATCCTACGCCACATACTTCGGCGGCAGCGGCCTTGACCGCGGCACCAGCATTGCAGTCGATAGCAATCAAAACACCTACATAGCCGGAGACACGACCTCGAACAATCTACAGTTGATTAATCCTCTGCCCAATGCGGGCGGAAGCACATTTAGCGGAACCCAGGACGCCTTCGTCCTGAAGCTGGGCTCGACAACAACTCTGTGTATTACTTGCATAGCGCCCACAGTCTCGACTTCGGGAACGGTGAGCGCGGGCACTGCGGTCACCGTCACGTTCACCGTGGAGAACGAAGGCCCCGATCCAGCCACCAACGTCATCGTCACAGGATCCTCTTCCTCGGGGATGGTCCTGGATTCCGCTACGGCGGGTTCGGGCACGTGCAGCACGGCGACTGGGAACTCCTCCGTCTGCACGATTCCGGCGCTGCAAGCGGGAGCCACAGCGACGGTCGCTTTCTCGGTGACGCCCTCCGCCAAGGGCAACTATACTGTGACGGCGCTGGTTTCCGACACTAACAACATCAATACAGTGAACTCGGCGCAGCAATCCATTACGGCGGGCGGCTTTAATTTTTCTGTCAGCCCCCCAGCGCGCAGCGTATCCGCGGGAACTACTGCAACGTATTCGTTGTTGTTGAATCCCAACCCGGTGTTTGGAGTTCAAGTGTCCCTCAGTTGCGGTTCGCTTCCCGGCGGGGCGGCCTGCAACTTCGCTCCCAGTAATGCTGTCACGTTGAATGGGCCGGTGTCTGTGACTTTGAACCTGACGACGACCGCGCAACCGGTGAATACGGCGAGCGCAGGCGCGCTGCGGCCGCTGAGTGCTCTCTGGCTGGCGATTCCGGGCATGGCTGTTCTCGGATTGGGAACCCGCGGCAAACGCGGAAAAGCGAAATTAAGCCGAGTTCTTGGCTTGTTGTCGCTCTCCGTCCTCTTCGCCCTGGTTCTGCTGCAGCCTTCGTGCAGCAGCGGAAAAACCCAGCCCACCGTTAGTGGAACTCCGACGGGAACTTATTCTCTGACTGTGACCGCTACGTCAGGGACGCTCTCCCAGAGCCAGCCCATCAGCCTCACGGTGACGCCGTAGGCTCACGCCGGTTTCGGTGTACGTGATATGGGAAGTTACGAGTAGGGAGCTGCTGACAACGGCCGCTAGGCCCCGGCTGAGAGCTTGTGGTGGCTCTTGGCCTCGGCAATCCCGTATTGCCGGATCTTATAGAGCAGAGCTTTGTAGCTGATCTGCAAAAGCGCCGCCGCCTGCTTGCGGTTCCAGTTTGTCGTTTCAAGCGCTTGCCGGATGGCTTCGCCTTCGGCTTCATCCTTGGCAGAGCGTGCCAGGGATTTCAATCCTCCCGCGGCATCGCCTTTTCCAGACTCGCTGCGCGCGCCGATGCCACCATTGCCGTCAATGCGCGGCTGCAATTCAGCCACGGCAAGGTTCTCATCCCCGAGGATCAGATAGCGCTTCAGAAAGTTGTTGAGCTCACGCAGATTGCCGGGCCACGGATGCGCCTGGCAAGCCTCCAGTAATTGCGGAGAAAGCGGAAGCTGCGGCCGCGCATAGCGCTCCGCCATGCGGGTCATGAAATGCTTGAGCAGGATCGGAATCTCTTCTTTGCGCTCGCGCAGTGGCGGCAACTGCAACGTAAACGCATTGAGACGGTAGTAGAGATCTTCCCGCAAACGCTTGGCAGCGAGGGCTTGCGGAATATCGATATTCGTTGCGGCTAGAATGCGTACATCCACTCTAATCACGGACCGGCTTCCCAGCCGGGAAAATTGCTGATCCTGCAAAACGTGCAGCAGCTTGGCCTGCAACTGCGGCGGCATTTCGCCGATTTCATCCAGCAGGATGGTGCCCTTGTTGCACAGTTCGAACTTGCCCGGCTTGGCGTGCGTAGCGCCCGTGAAGGCTCCAGGCTCGTAACCGAACAATTCGCTCTCCAGCAAATCGGCGGGAACCGCGGCGCAATTCACTTTTAAGAAGGTGCGATGCGCGCGAGCCGAAAGCTTGTGAATCAGCCGGGCTAGAACTTCTTTTCCCGTGCCGCTTTCGCCGAGCAGCAGAACGGGAATATCCACATGCGCGACCAATGCAGCCTGCGAGCGGATTTTGCGCATGGCCGGGCTGGCCGCGATGAAAAACGTATCTTCGCCAACTTCTTCGGCTTCGCCGCCGGCCGCAGTTTTGCCTTGGCCGAGGCATTGGTCGATGACCGCATCCAGTTCTGCTTTTTGAAACGGTTTGGTCAGGTAGTCGTGGGCGCCGAGCCGCATTGCCTGCACGACTTTTTTCGTATCGGCCACGCAGGATAACATTACGACTTTCACTCCGGGGCGCTTTTGCCGGAGTTGCTCGAGCGTTTCCAGTCCGTCGATTCCTGGCATGAGCACGTCGAGCAGCACCAGATCTGGTTCCATGCCTTTATCCACCTTCAGCAAAGCTTCTTCGCCGGTGGAGGCAGTCTCTACTTTGTAGTCGTCGACCTCGAGCAGCGTGCGGATATAGCGCAGCATTGCCGGTTCGTCATCTACCAGGAGAATCTTGGCGGTCTCCTTCTTCATCGACTCTTTCCTTTATCGGCGACGCCCGATGAAGGTTTGAACGGAATCAGAAATGAGAACTTACAGCCCGCTCCGGGATCGCTCTCCACCCAGACTTTTCCGCCCATGCCCTGTACCAGCCTGCGCACAATTGACAGACCCAAACCCATACCCTCCTGGTTTTCGTTTCCGGGAAGACGAAAGAAATCGTCGAAAACCTCCTGGTGAAACTCCGCCGGAATTCCCGGACCAGTATCGGATACGCTGACCTTCACGGAATTCGGCTGCGAAAGATCCAAGCGGCGGCGTTCACTGGTAGAGGCCGTCTGCGACGCAGCACGGCGCTCCCACATATACGGTTCTGCATGCAGCCAGACCG
>Ga0302319_10009945_pt1 | contig 18195 bp, 12 predicted proteins | sample Bog_T0_2_FD_203319 | JGI IMG/M metagenome (GOLD analysis project Ga0302319, IMG submission 203319) | Peat permafrost microbial communities from Stordalen Mire near Abisko, Sweden - Bog_T0_2 | ecosystem: Environmental > Terrestrial > Soil > Wetlands > Peat | place: Sweden: Abisko, Stordalen Mire...
TTGATGCCGATCACGACAAGTGGGAATGGCACGGCGATTGGACGCTTGGTGAAACTGGTTTTCCGATTGTCGGCTACGACGTAAACAACGATGGCCGACTTGATCTCATCTACGGGCGCGGTCATAGTTATGGACTCTATTGGCTTGAACAAAAAGCCGATCACACGTGGGAGAAGCACACAATTGACGAATCGTTCTCGCAAGTGCATGTGCTCAAGCTGATTGATATTGATGGCGACGGCCAGATGGAACTGCTGGCCGGCAAACGCTATCGCGGGCATGAAGGGAACGACCCGGGCTCTTATGATCCGCTGGTGATTTACTACTACAAAATTGACCGTGCCACGGCCTCGTTTCATCGGGTGCCCATCTCGGTGGGCGGAACCGCCGGCGGCGGCACTCAGTTTGTAACGGCGGATTTCGATGGTGACGGGGATATCGATATTGCCGTAGCCGGCAAGACCGGCGTCCATTTGCTTGAGAATTTGAAGGTGAGCAACGTGTCCCCGGCAGAGCGCGAAAAGGAAATTCTCCTCGATAAGAATTGGCCTTTTCCCGGCGAGGGCAGCGAACTGCCTCCCAAGAAAAAATAGCGATCAAACTAGAGCGGGGGGCCGATGGGATTTGTGCAGTTCCCTGTCTCCCGCGTATCTGAAATATAGGTGATCTTCCAACCGGCGGCCGTCTTAAGCAGGCTGAAAGAATCGTATCCGCAATGGCTAAACGTGTCCCCGTTATGGAAATCGTAGGGACCCCACACGATCGCAATTGCGCCATGCTCTTTCACTAATTCATCCCACATCCGCTCTTTCCAGGGGGTCTTGCCCGAACCAATCGCATCCAGGAAATCGATCAGAGGCATTTTAACGGCTTTGCCGCTTGCTGTTAATGAAAACAGGCTTGCATCCGGTACAAACAATTCTTTCGCTGCCAGCGCATCACGCGCCTGCATGGCGGCAAACAGTTGTTTCACCACTGCATACGGTCCAGGCGCCGCAACCGGAGGCACAACTGCCGCGGGCTTCTGCCCGGCGAATACAAAAGACGCTGTTGTGAAAAGAAACAGTAGGAAACGGCCCATAGCCGTCAGTGTAACCCCAACGCCTGCAGATAGCCATGGTTCACCGTGCACGCCCGAAACTCGATCTTCTGCAGAAGATCATGCAAAGCCTCTTGCGAGTGTTCAAGTGAAGGCCGGGCCGCTATCCGTTTTTCAGCCGCCCCCGTGCCACCCGCCAGCCGGCCAAAAGCGGTGATTTCATCCCAGTGCGCGGGTTTGCTGATGGACGTCAAACACGAGGTTTTCTCCATCTTTTTGTAAGGCCAAAAACACCAACCTATCTCGTTCTTCTCCAACAAGCGCACGAAGGTCTCCACCCATTGATCCGTGTTTTCACCTGATTCACCCAGCCAAATCGGCACGTTATACCGATCGCGAAAATCAGTATATTCCCGGACGGAGTCCTGATTCGGGTCCGCCCAGTATTTGTGAAATTGATAGAGAGTCTTCGGGTCGAAAGGCGGTCCAAAAACCTGAAAATTGGTGTCCCATTGAGCGCCGCCCAAAATGATCAAGTGATCCTTGTCTACTTCCCGAATAGCGCGAATAATGCGCTTATACAGCGGTTCCAACTTGCGGTTGTATTTCTGTAGTTGCGGAAAGTGAGGTATCGGCTCGTTCAGCAAATCATAGCCGATGATCGTTGTTTCGTCGCTATAGTAATCGGCAATGCCCTTCCACACTTGGCAGGTCAAATCCTGCGCCTCTTCACTCTCGAAAAGCCAAGGGTAGCCCCAACTGTCATCTATGTTGGTCCCAGTCTGGCCGCCGGGCGCGCAGTGCATATCCAGAACCGCCCACAAGCCCGCCTTCTTGCACCATTCCAGCGCCGCATCGAGTAGCTGAAAACCTTCGTCGCCAGTTACGAAGTGTTTGTAATGGAACGGAATGCGCACCGAATTCAGACCAGATTGCCGGATAAACTCAATGTCCGCCTCGGTGATAAAACGCCGCCGGTAATCCCGCCAGAATGTTTCCGCGTCGTTCGGACCAACCAATTCATTAAAGAGACTTTCAATTTCACGGGGCGACTGCGGGCCATCGTCAAAAAGAAACATGTACCCTTCGGGTTCTAACCAATTGCCCAAATTGATGCCGCGTAGCATCAGTCGTTTGCCCTCGGGGTCAACCAGTCGCTTACCCTCTGCACGCACAAATCCCTTGGTCTTCGCCGGTTTTCTCGTTAACTTCTTCGGCCAAACGATGCTAGCCGCCAGCGTGCTCGCAAACTCTCTACGCGTGAATGTCATCTCTGACACATTATCGACGACGCGATGATTGCTACTGCAGCCGCAGGCGCTACGCTATTAATTCGCCGATTGGATCGCCCCCGCGGCTTTGCTCTGCAGCAGAGTTTTGAACTTTTCTGTGAGTCTAAGCAGTTCAATACCCGAATTCTCGTCACCGTATTCGGATTCAAAGAAGTTTACTTGCGGCCGGCGAGATTGCATTCGCTGTCGCGCCCGCTCCATCCCTTCGTCTTCTTGGCAACGCTTACTGAGCACTACTAAGTCAATATCGCCCTCATACAACTCAGAAATCCAGGATGCCTCCTCTGCCGACGCTGCTCCTAAGAGTAAAACGTCTTGGTCCAGATTCGCTCTCATCGACTGAACTGCATTCTCTGGAAAATCGACCAGCATCATCACCTGTGAGTATTCGTTCGCTGCGGCTGCCGCGGAGATTCTTGATTCGTGTCGTGGTAGAAAAACTTCTATTAGCACTGTTAAATCATCCGGTTCGGTAATTCGGACAAAGCCATCTGATGCCAAGGCAATGGTCCTGACAATCGTTAGTCCCAAACCGGGCAAGTCGCTCGGTGGAAGAAGTGTCTCTACTTTTGCCAGCTCCGTTTTTGCTGGTTTTTCAGCGCGCAAAGACAAGCGAACATACGACCCAGCCTTCACCTCAGAAACAGCGAGCGTGTGAATATCCAGCCCGATGGTCAGATTGCCCGGCCCCTCCAGCCGGCGTTTCCCTTCGAGAACCAAATTGACTACGAGTTGTTCAAAATGATTGCCTGTGCTGAGAATATAACCAATATCGAGTTCGGAGGAAATGGTCAGTTTTACATCTTTTCCGCATATGCCCTGCAGCAGCGTTTGCGAGGCTCGAATATATTGCGTCACATTCACAATGTGAGCCGCGCCGTGGCCTTCGTGAAACTCAAGCAGTTGGGTTGCCATCTCGGTCCCCGCATCGCTCACGGTCCGGATCAGATTCACTTCTTCACTGTCGGCGTTCTTGGAAATTCCGTCAACGGCCTCATCAACCAGCCCAAACATGCTATAGAACTCGAGCGCCACACTATGTGCTAATTCGGCCGCTACCTGCATTTGCCGCTCTTGCCGAATTCGTTGCTCTTCGCGGTTTTGCGAAGTCACGTCCTGCAACGTCATGAAAATGCCCGCTGCTCGCCTATCTACGTTCATAACCGACAACTGGCCGGCAATGTCAACTTTTCGGCCGTCTTTCGCGGTGAGTGCGCTCTGCGCCGGTATGCGAATGGGCGTAGTAGACCCATCTGTGTCTCCTCTTAACAACGAATCCAGTTTGAGAGGAACGCCTTCTTGACTCTGAATGTCCGCCACCTCCAAAATATCTCTACCTGCCGCCTCCCGTAGGTTCCAGCCGGTGATTCGTTCGGCCACCTGATTCAAGAACAAAAGTTCTCCAGAAGCGCGCGCTACCAAAACCGCATCCGGCAGGCCGTGCAAAATTGTTGAAAGCAGTTTACGGCTATTCTCCAACTCGCGCTCCATCCGATGCTTGTGCAAAGCCATCGTGATGGCCGCTTTCAAACTGGCGTTCACCAGTGGCTTTACCAGAAACCCAAATGGCTCGGTATCCTGGGCGCGTTTGAGGGTGGCTCCATCTGTGTGCGCGGTGAGATATACCACTGGCAATCCATAACGGCTTCGGATAATGGCCGCCGCCTGAACGCCGTCCATCTCACCTCTAAGCCGAATATCCATCAAAACTATATCCGGATGTTCCCGCTCGATTTCTCGAAAAGCGGCCTCGGCAGTCTGTGCTTTGCCAGCAACTGTAAAGCCGGCAGTTGTTAATTGCCTTTGAATATCTAAGGCAATGATAGCCTCATCTTCAACAACCATTACCTTGGGCGGGTGACTCACAAACACCTTCTCTCTTCATGAATCAAACCTGCGAATACCTGCAAGGACGTTCATTGATTAGGAAATGCCATTTAGGAATCCGTGACGCAGTCTTTGATCCACTGCAGGGAGCCAAACTAGTATGACTACTTGTCGGCTAACTCAACTCACAACAATCCAGTGTGCGAGTGTCACGACCTATCTAGCTAACATAATTATCACCTACTCTCGGTGCATTCCACAAGTGGGCTCGTCACAGGCAGAAGTACTATCAGAGCGCGCTGATGTTTTTTGTCAATTGCAGTTTCGACTATTGATTCACGCCCACTATCTCGCTCACGATTAAAATAGCCTTTGACCTGCTATCATCGCAACCCGCTTGACGCTTCTCCATCAATTTGCTGCTTAACCGCTCGGGCCGTTATGCCCTCGATTTTCTAGGCATAACGCCAATGTAAGCATGCGGTAATCGCGGCACCCACGTAAAACTCCCCACTCACCGATAGCGGTAGCGGGCTTAAAGGAGGTTTAATGCTCACAGACGGGAGGGCTCAAGACGTAGCCTTCCGCGCGATCGTCAATTCTTTTGGCGACGCCTTCATTAATGATGATTTGTCAACGAATTCCCCCGTCTTAGTAACACGTTTCCGAGTTCCGATGACCGAGGTAGACCACTGACCACTAGGCACCTCGCGAACGTACGTCAACTCACCGGTCATCCTCAGACGCATACGAATCACGTTCATCTGGAAGCGGAGATTTCTGAAGGGAAGCAAGCCGAAGAGCGCTGTCGCCTCGTTGTTGAGGCGACCCTTTGGTCAATTCGCAAACCGAAAAGGCCATTTGGATACAATCGCCGCGATTTTCTGGGTCAGCGCATTGCGATGCTGGTGCCGGAACGCTTTCGCGGCACCCATGGCGACCTGCGGTTTTTCAGTGCGCCAGAAGCTCGCGCCATGGGCAGCCGCCGCGATCTGTACGGTCTGCGCAAGAACGGAACCGAGGTCCCAATCGAGATCGGCTTAAATCCGATCAGCGGCCCTGAAGGGGATTTCGTTTTGACTTCTATTATCCGTATCACGGAACGCAAGCGCGCCGAAGACGAGGTGGCCGCGGCCAAGCTGGAAGTTGAATCCCGCAACAAAGGTTTGGAAACGAATGACAAAGTACGGGACTTCGACATCACAGAACGTAAGGCCTCGGAACTGACTGCGCAGCTTGACGGGAAGCTTGAAATCGCAGGTGCCCCCGGTGTATCGTTCACTGTCAACTTCGGTCGGAAGACCGTAATGTAGTCAGCAGTAACCCCACCCAGTGCAAGACCGTCAATTAGGGCATGGTCGTGTCTAGACGCGGTGTGTTTGCTGTAGTCGCAGGATTTTTAGGGGCATCCCTTCAGGCTGAATCGCCCGACGAAGACTTCTGGAATACCAAGCCTCCAGAAAGCTGGTCCACCGAAGAGATCGAAGAACTCACCAACAAATCGCCATGGGCTCGGCCCGTCACCGCTCAGGTCAAAGGGTATTCTCCGCTGTCTGGAGCAGGTGCAGGCGGTGGCGGCAGACGAAGAGGTGGCACTATGAGTCAATCAACCGCGCGCGGTGCGGGAGCAAATTCGGGCGATAGCAGTCCTAAATTCCAAGGTGTCGTTCGTTGGGCGAGTGCCAAGCCGATTCGCCTGGCGCTCAAACTCCAATTTCCAGCTTCGCTAGCGGAGCACTATGTGATCAGCGTAAGTGGGCTGCCGATAGTCTCCGGTCACGGCGGGGATGACGGTTCCACAGCCGATTCCTACGACGGGCTCAAAGCGCAAACTTCTTTGCAAGTGCATGGACAAGAATCCGTTCAACCGGGTGTGATTGAGCCAGACAAGAGTGAGACCTCGACCCTGTATTTTGGATTCCTACCGCAACTAGTTCAATTGGACGGCGACAAGACGGTGACCTTTGCCACCACCATGGCGCCGCTCAATGTGAAAGTAAAGTTCGAGCTCAAACAAATGAAGTTCAAAGGCGACTTAGCTATTTAAATTACTTTTGAATAGCGAAAGCGTAGAGTGAATCGCCGGCACCCACCACTAGGTACTGTATGCCATCCAACGTATAAGTGATCGGACCGTTCGACAGGCTATCGGCTAGACCGGCGTGCCACAGTATGTCGCCGTTTGCTGGGTTGAACGCGATGAGATTCTGCGTGTTATCGCCAGTAAACAGTAACTTGCCGGCGGTTGTCAGCATGCCTACCGGTCCCCAGCCAAAGACGTAGCGATGCCGCCAGACGATCTTCCCAGTTTTGTAATCGATGGCATTCAGGAATGCGCCGAAATAGCCAGCGTCGCGTTCCGCCGCACCCCAGCCTTCCGGGTGAGGGTCGGTGTCTGTGAGATAGAACATACTGAAGTTTTCAGCAGTGCCCACATAAAACAATCCTGTCTCTGGATCGAAGCTCGGTGGCGGCCAGTTAGTGGCGCCGCCCGTATTCGGTGAAACCAAGACTCCTTCGACAGTAGCTTCTTTGTCGGGATCGGGAATTGGTTGACCGGTAGAAGAAATACCCTTTGACCAGTTCATCGTCCGGCTCATCGGAGCCGTCTTAACGCTTTTGCCGTTCGTCCGATCAAGCAGGAAGAAATATCCATTGCGGTTCGCTTGCGCTAACAGTTTGCGCGGCTGTCCATCAATGATGCCATCGATCAGAACGGGTGTCTGCGCTGCATCCCAATCATGTGTGTCGTGCGGAGAAGGTTGGAAATGCCACACCAGTTTGCCCGTGTCAACATTCAACGCCACAATAGAACAAGTGTAGAGATTGTCTCCCAAGCGACTCTTGCCCGTTAGGACAGGATTCGGGTTCCCGGTCCCCAGGTAATAGAGATGGAGTTCAGGATCATAAGTGCCAGGAGCCCAAGTCATGCCGCCCCCGTGGCGCATGGCGTATTCATCGGGCCAAGTTTCCGAACCAGGGTCACCCTTCTTGAGTGGTTCGCTCCACCACTTCCACTGAAGTTTGCCAGTCTCTGGATCGTGCGACTCTAGAAATCCGGCCACGTCGAGTGAGTCGCCGCCGGTCCCTACTATTATGTGATCGCCCACAATGATCGGCGCGGAGGTAGAGAAGTATTCTTGCTTCACATCGGCAATCTCTATGTGCCAGCGTTCTTTGCCTGTGCGCGCATCGAGCGACACCAGATAGTTGTCAGGCGTTTCAAAAAATAGCCAGTTGCCGTACATGCCCATGCCGCGGTTGCCAATGTGAATGCCGCCCTTGGTTTTCCAAAAATAATGCCAGATTTCGCGCCCAGAGTGCGCGTCTACCGCCCAGGCATTATCGGGCGTTGAGAAATAAAGAATGCCATTCACCATCAATGGTGTCGCCTTGATGGTAGATACGCCGGGATCTGTGGGCGGGCCTTCCGGCATAGGACCCACGCCGCCAATAATTGCCCCTGGTGTCGCACCCACCTTCACGCGAAAAATCCAACTCAGTGATAGGCTCTTTACATTCTGCTGGTTGATCTGGCTCAATGTGCTAAAGCGGCGACCCGAATAATCGCCGTTGTATGTCGGCCAAGCGTCAGTGGCCGGCTTTGCGAGTAAGGCCGGATCAAGCATTTGTCCTGGCAGCGTCTCTGGCAATAATGTTAGCGCCAGTATAAGTAAACTGTAAGTCGATTTCATTTGAGGGTCACCAGGTAAGCCGTCAGGTTGTGAATGTCCGCGTCGGCATAGTGCATCAATTGGTCTAAGTGGGCCTGCAAACGGTTCTTGATCTCAACACGCGGAACGTCATTGTGGCGAGCAAACGATCGGTAGGTGCCATCTTCCTGTCGCAACGATACCGTGAAGTCATCCGCATAAATCGGCGTACCGCTGAACGATTCGCCGGAGGGCAGTGTCACGGTCACGCTGATGGCACTCACTTGTTTTGCGGGATTGCCTTCGGTCCAAGCGTAGTCCGGCTGAATCATTTTGCTTTGCAATTTGATTGGGTCGTACTTGGTAGCAATGTTTTTCAAGTCGCCGTCCACTGAATGGCACGATGCGCATTTGCCCGCGCCGTTGAAGTAGGCTTTGCCTTTCGTCGCATCGCCCGTAACGATGTTCAAGATTTTGTAGTTGTCGCGATCCTTAGCCGCCTCAATCGAATTGTGAAGAAAATTCGCAATATCGGTGATCTGCTCGGGCGTCAGCGGGAAGCGCGGCATGCCCTTTTCGGGCCGACCCTTTAATATGACGGGGCCAATACTCTTGCCACCCTCATCATCCAATACAAGAACAGACCGCAGCAGATCTGGCCCTTTCTCGCCGCCCTTGCCAGTGGCACCGTGGCAGAAGCCGCAGGTAGATCCGAAATTCTGTTTGCCACGCTCAACGGAAGCGGGATTATATTTGGGCGGCGCGGTTGGATCGTCCGCCCAAACAGGCATAGTGCCGATAAACAGGATCGTGCACATCACAAGCAGTTTTTTCTGCATCATAGAGTTTTAAGTCCGAATGAAAGTGCCCGCTAGAAGAATGTCCCGAGTGGGCACACCTAGCATAACGAACGCCGGTATACACTGTGACTTGATCCGCTTTTTGGCACTTTTCCTGCTCAGCGCTTTCTTCGCGGAACTGGTTCCGGCGCAGCGCGCAGTGCCTGACCCGGAATTTGCGAAGGTGCCATTTGAGCAATGGTTGAGCGAGCCAGATCAGCTGCATTTCCATTGGACTGTAAAAGTGCCGCATGCGGAACTGTCATTCCACCAGCGGCTGCTGTCCTCCGTGGACGTTGAACTCGACGGCCGCGATCTCGATAACCACCGGCATGACGGAAAAATCATCTTACTCATTCAGATCACCGACGCATTTGGAACGCATTATCAAGAGCACGGCGACGTGGAACTAGATAAACTCGACCCCAACGTCAAAGACGCCAATCTGAATTACTCTCAGCGTGCGTTCCTCTTACCGGGTGATTATCAAATCGCGGTGGCGATTCTCGATGTCGCCACGGGGAAACATGACACCAGCCAACTGAAAGCCCGCGTCTCCGACCCTTTGCACGGGTCGCTGAGCGACGCCTGGCACGCTCTGCCATCGGTGGAATTTATCGGTAACGATGTTTCTCCAGAAAGTTGGTATCTTCCGTATATACACGGCCACGTGCCTTGGGCCGCTGCCGTGCAATCGCCCATTCAACTGAACGTGATCCTGAATGTGACTCCTTCGCGTCGTGCGTCCGGCGGCCTAGCCGCGATGATCCCCTCTCTTAAAGTCATCGCTGCTTCGGGCACGACCTCCGTATCGGAACGTGTCGCCTTGGTGGATCTCTCTCGACACAAAACGGTGTTCGAGCAGAGTGACTCGCGAGACTTAGATTGGGAACGCCTGAAGTCTTCTTTGGGACAAGCAAGCACTGCGTCTATCGATGTCCATTCCCTATCGGACAGCCTAAACGATGCTCAATATTTCGTGTCGGAGGTGCGCCGGCTCATCCGCGCTTCGGGCGACAAGCCATGCGCCCTTGTGGTCTTAACTAAATCAGTTTCGTTTGAGTCGGGTGAGGATTTAGATCCTGTCTCGCTTGAGGCTTTACCTCCCTGCCGTATCATTTATATTCGTTATCATGCCCAGCCCAACGTGAATCCCATGTCTGCGCAAATGGCTGGAGTAGGTCGACGCGGAAGACTAGGTGGCGGCCCTCCTGGAATCGGTAGCCCACTCATGCAGCCAGCGGGGTTTGATCAGTTAGCATCAACTCTCAAGCCTCTCAGTCCAAAGATCATCGATGTCGCAACGCCCGCTGAAGTAACAAAGGCGCTCTTCGAAATCCAAAAGACAATGCTCAAGCTTGTCGATACCTCGCATTAGTTTTGCAAATTGCCTTCGTACTTCGGTTGACTGGCTGCGGACATTCGCTTACCCTAAGTGAATCTATGCGAGCTTTCCTTTCTTTTCTGGTGCTGTTGTTTTTACTGGTAGCTGATGCGTTTAGTCAAACGCAAGCGATCAACGGAAGTATTCGTGGTCGCGTGCTCGACCAAGCCGGCGCACCAATCGCTGCTGCTCGCGTGGATGTGGTGAACGATGGCACCGGCTTCAATCGATCGCAGGAAACGCAGGAAGACGGTTATTATTCGGTCGCCAACCTTCCCCTCGGTTCCTATACGGTTTCCATTCAGAAGAGCGGATTCACTTCTGAGCGCCACACCTCTGTCGTTCTTGACGCCGGCACAACTGCCACCATCGATGCTCAACTAAAAGTAGGCGAAGTCAGCACTTCAATTGAAGTGACGGGCGGCGCGCCCATTGTTGAGCCCGATCGCGTCAGTACCGGCCGGATCATCACCAATCTGGAAACAGACAACCTGCCGCTCACCTCGCGCAACCCTTACAACTTCATACTGTTTCAGCCAGGCGTGAGCGGGCATCCGAATCCAGAATTGGGCATTCCGCGTTTACTGAATACCAATGGCCTGGTGGATCATGTCAACTATCAATTAGATGGTACGGTCGACACCGAGAGCGACCGCACGGGTCTCCGTCTGTTTGCGATCGCCGATAACTATGTCAGCGAAATGCAGGTTGTCTCCAATAGTTTCTCGCCTGAGTTTGGCCGCATAGCCGGCAACATCTATAACGTCATTACCCAATCCGGCAGCAATCAGTTTCACGGTGAAGGCCAATATTTAGGCCGCCCCTTAGATCTTGTAGCGCGCCCGATTCTAGCTACCCCCAGCACGCTCAAGCCCATCGCCAATGATTATTTTGGCAACGCCGGCGGCAAAATTATCAAAGACAAGCTTTTCTTTTTTGCGTCTTACGAAAACGTCAAGCGCAGCGTGCCTTCACCCTCCACAATTACCGCCGCGAATGCCGCTGCGATTGGCTTGTCACCTAGTTTGCTTGTGAATCCGCCTGCTATCGAACACGCTCAATGGGTTGATGCTCGCTTGGATTGGAGCATCACCCAGAAACACCAGTTTTTCGTCCGCTACAATTATTTCCGCAATCGCTATCCGTTCAATACGAACGATGGCGGTTTGTATGCCTTGGACGCAGCTTCTGATTTTCGCGATCGCGCCCACGTGGCCGGAGCGCAATTGCTCTCCACCTTCTCGCCAACTATTCTGAATGAACTGCGCTTTGGTTGGCCCTATCGGAATGAGCAGCATATTGCGGATCCTCTTACCGGCAAGGGCCCGGAAATTACTATTAGCGGCATTGCCAATTTTGGCGGTAGCACAGCAGTGGGCGACCGCTTTCAAGAGAAGATCCCTAACCTGAATGACAACTTTACGGTCGTTAAAGGCGCGCACACGTTGAAAGCCGGTTTTGGTTTTCAGCAAAACTTGGATACCCAAGCTGCCGACATTTATACGCAGTATGTTTTTCCGACGATTGCCGCTTATCAATCGGCGCTCTCCGGCGTTAATCCCTTCGCGTACAGCACCTTCAACGCCAGCGTGGGCGAACCAGGCGCTTGGTATCACACTTTCTTCTGGGACGCTTTCTTGCAAGACAGCTGGAAAGCTCTGCCCAACCTGCTCGTCATCTATGGCGTTCGTTACGATAAATTTCAAGCTCCTCCCGGCGATACGAAAGCGCTGTTTCCCTGGTCACAGACTTTTCGCACGCCCGGTGCAAACTTCGCTCCCAGATTAGGTATCGCGTGGTCGATCAATCCGAAAACTGTACTACGCGTGAGTTCGGGCATTTTTTATGAGGCGCCCCCCACCAACCTCTGGTATAACGCCCTTTATAACGACGGCGGTTCTTCGTCGTATATAGCGTCCATCGCTTCTACCGCGGCGGGCGCGCCGGCGTTTCCGACGAGCGTAGTGAATGGCACTCTGCCTCGTTCGTCGCAGACTATCTATACCGTCACACCCGGTTTCAAGAACGACTATGCAATCAACTCCAGCTTGCAAATCGCCCGCCAACTTTCCCAGAACGATTCTCTAACAGTGGGTTTCGCCAATGTAAATGGCCGCAATCTAGAATATTTGCGAAACCTGAACTTGATCAATCCCACTGGCTATCTAGCGGACGGGCGACCCATTTTCTCTACCACCGCCAGTGCCGCTACTCGCTTGTTCCCCCAGTTCAATAACATCGCACTGGAAGATATCGGCTCGAACAGTTCTTACAACGCGCTGTTAGCCAGTTATCAACACCGTTTCCAGCGCGGCGTCGCGATTAACGCGTCCTACACGTTCTCACATTCAATCAGTGATTCTCCCGAAGGCAACGCTTATGATCAGGGGTCTAATTTCATTGAAGATCCCACCAACCGCGAGCGCGACCGTGGCAACAGCGTCATCAATCGTCCCCACGCTTTCACCGTGAGCACCGTGTGGCAATCTTCTTTTTCAGGTGTGCAAAATCGTGTGCTGCGTGCGATTCTCAACGGCAACCAAATCGCCGTGTTGGCCAATCTCTCTTCGGGTGATCAACAGAATCTAGTTTCGAACAGAGTTTTAAATGGTGACAGTCTTGCCGGCGCGAGCGTCAATCGGCCCCTCTATGTAGGCCGCAACACACTCCGCACGCCCAGCGTCTACCAGTTCGACGCCCGTTACAATCGTTCCTTCTTCAAGCTTTGGGAGCGCGTATCACCGCAGTTTTTTATCGAAGCTAATAATCTGTTCAACCATCCGAACATCACCAGCATCAATACAACCGCAAGTGTGAATACGGCTGGCGTCATCACAACCGCTCCGACTCTCGCACCCACTTCCACACTTCTGGAAGGACGAATCGTGCAGCTGGGAGTAAAGGTCAATTGGTAGGCAAAGGCGGAGCGGGATCCCGGTAAGTCGCGCCGCTGATCTCTTGCTCCAGCTTATCGCGTGTTTCCTGGCGCAAGCGCTGTACGGTGTCCAACTCGGTTTGCGCCGCGCCTTTGCGTCCCAAGGCTGTCAGAACCTGCGCCCGCAAGTAATGCACGCTGGCGCTTTCCGGGTCGATCCCGCCTGCTTCATCTAATGCTTTGAGAGCCGCCTCGTAGCGTTTTTCCTGCTTATAAATCTTAGCCAGGCCGAACCACGAAGTGCCCAATCGCCGGTCATACTTCACTGCCATCAGAAAATAGTTTTCCGCTTCACGACCCTGACTGAGCATTCCTAACTCTTCATAATTGGAAGCAACCCTCGGCTCAATCGCGACGTCCCGTAAAAACTCGGCGCGAGCGTTTTCCAGTTCGCCATCGTGCCGATAAACAACCCCCAAATGATAGTGGACCGTGGGTAGCTTCTTATCTTGCGCCGCCGCTGTCTCAAACTCGGTTAACGCCTGCGGATATTTCCCATGCGCCAGATGCGCTTTCCCGAGTAACAAGTGGACGAGCGCGGAGTCCTTGCCCACTTCCATCAATCTCGTAAGGGCCCGTTCTTCAAGTTCGGGCTGCTTGCTCTGGCCAGCGGCGACAGCCAGACTATAGAGATAGCTCAGATCACTATCCGCGGAAGCCCACAATGGCTCCAACTCGGTCGCCGCATCGGTATACCGATTTGAGAAAAGATAACAAAGGCCCAGCAAGCGCCGCGCCTGCTGCGAATCGGGTTGATCGCGTAACACCGATTCAAATGGCGGAATCGCTTGTTCGTATTCCGCTTGCCGATAGTAAACAAGCCCGATGTTCAAGCTAATCCCACTCACTTGCGGAGCAAGTCTCTCGGCTTCGCGCAAGTATTGCAAAGCCCGGGCCCACTTTTCCTCACGCATGTAAACCACGCCAAGGTTTGCGCGAGCGCCCACATCACGCGGTACCAGTTCCAGTACTTTCAGGAAGGATTTTTCGGCCAACGCAAGGTTATTCTGCTGCAATGCCTGCTCGCCATCCTGATAGGCTTCACGAACCTGACTCTCAGGAGTGGCGTTCACTAGCAGAAGTAGAAAAATTAACAGCATTGTCAAAAGCCGACTAATCGTTTTACTATAGTGGATCAAATTTCTTTTGGGAGGCAGTCAAATGAAATTCTTGGTTCTGCTGGCAATGACCTTGGTTTTTTGTTCTGTGTCACTTGCGCAGGAAGGTTCCATTACCGGATCGGTGCACGATTCCTCTGGTGCCATCATTCCGAACGCAAACGTCAAAATATCTAATGTCGAACAGGGCTGGGTTCGTACCGCGCAAACAAATTCCGCCGGCGAATATCTTGTTCCCGGTTTGCCTGCTGGCAACTATAACGTTCAGATCGAAGCGTCGGGCTTTGAGCGTTATCAGGTGACGGGCCTCGTTTTACGTGTCGCTGAGAAGGCCCGCGCCGACGCAAGTCTTGTCGTTGGCCAGATCAGTACAGAGGTCTCCGTTGCCGGCACTATGGTTGCGCAAGTTCAGACTGAGTCGGCAGAGTTGTCCGGTGTCGTAACCACCAAGCAAATCGATCAACTCGTACTGAACGGCAGAAACTTTTCCCAACTCATTACCTTGGTTCCTGGCGTCAGCAACCAAACCGGCCAAGACGAAGGCACCGTAGGCGTCTATGGCAGCGTCGCTTTCAGCGTAAATGGCGGCCGTACTGAATACAACAACTGGGAACTGGATGGTGGCGACAACATGGATAACGGCAGCAACGGCACACTGAATACTTACCCAAATGTCGACGCGATTGCGGAGGTAAAAGTTCTCACTTCCAACTATGGCGCCCAGTATGGCAGAAACGGTTCGGCCACGGTTGAAACCATTACCAAGTCGGGCGGCCGCGATTTCCACGGTGATCTGTTCGAATTCTTGCGCAACGAAGACTTCAATGCCCGAAATTTCTTCGCCAGTTCAACGCCTATTTACCGAAAGAACGATTACGGCTTCACCATTGGCGGTCCGGTGATCATTCCACATCTCTACAATCAGGGTCGCCAGAAAACGTTTTTCTTTTTCTCGGAAGACTGGCGCAAAGAATTGGTGCCCGGGACGGTTTTCAACGTGGCCGTACCCTCAGCCGCAGAGCGCAATGGAAACTTCGCGCAGGATTGCCCGGCTGCCGCTGCACCGGTGGACACAACCAACTATCCCAATTGCCCTGTAAACCCGCAAACGAATGCCTACTATCCGAACAACACTGTGCCCGTTAGTTCGCAAGCGCAAATCCTAATGCATCTAATACCCGCCGCCAACACGTCCTCGGGCTTCTTTAACTCTGCCCCTGCGCAAAATACCAATTGGCGCGAGGAACTGGTGCGTGTTGATCACAACATCAGCGACAAGCAGCGCTTCTTCTTTCGCTACATCCACGATTCGTGGAGTACCCAGACGGCCACTCCGCTCTGGGGCACTGGCAGCTTTCCAACCGTTGGTACAAACTTCGTCGGCCCGGGCGTGAGTTTGGTGGCGAATCTAACGTCAACTGTTTCGCCTTCAACTGTGAACGAATTCATGTTCAGTTATACGACCGATCACATCTTTCTGAACGCAGTGGGCAATGTGGCACGGCCGAGCAATTTCGACATGCCCGGTATCTTCAATAACGGATTCCGCGGACTGCTGCCGAATGTCATAATTCAAGGCACCGGAGAATTTAACGGCGGCTTTTCAGCGGGTACTGGCTATTTCCCATGGAACAATGCCAACCCTACGTACACCTTCAAAGACAACGTTACGAAGATCATCGGCGCGCACAATCTCTTCATGGGTGCCTATTACGTAGCGGCGCAGAAGAATGAAGATAGCAGTGGCGACGCGCAAGGCACTCTCACCTTCGGTCCTCCGAGTACATATTCAACCGGCAACGGATTTGCCGATTTCCTGATCGGCAGCATTGCGGCGTTCGATCAAACCACGTCGGTAAACAAATACTATAACCGCTACAAGGTACTTGAAATGTATCTTCAGGACGATTGGCACGTGAACAAGAAACTAACCTTGAACCTTGGTTTACGTGTCAGCTTATTCGGCACGTATCGGGAAAAGTACAAGCAAGCCTACAGTTGGGAATTGAGCGCCTACAACCCGGCCACAGCGCCTGTGTACGGGGACACCGGCTTGATTAGCGGAAATCCGTTCGATGGCATTGTCCAATGTGGTTCAACAGGTGTCCCCGCAGGATGTTTGGCAGGCCATCTGTTTAACCCCGCGCCGCGCGTCGGTTTCGCTTACGACCCGTTTGGCGATGGTAAGACTTCTATTCGCGGCGGTTATGGCGTGTTCTTCGAACATACGAACGGAAATGAGGGTAACAGCGAATCGCTCGAAGGTAGCGCCCCGCTAGTGCAAAACATCACTGAATACAATTTGCCCACTTACACCAGCATCTTCTCAAGCAGTTCGGTATCTGGACCCTTGAACGTGACCGCCATTCCAACCAAAGCCATCTGGCCGTACATCCAGCAATGGAACATTAGCATACAGCGCGATTTACCTTCGAAAACGGTGCTAACCGTGGCGTATGCAGGCAGCAAAGGCACGCACCTGACAGATCAAGGAAATATCAATCAGCTCTTCCCCACGCCCGCGTCGCAGAATCCCTACGCGCCCGGTCAGCCGATCACAGCGAATGACTGTTCCTCTCTTACGGTGAACGGCAAAGCTGTTGCTGGTGGAGTTCTGGAGAACTTGAACGTCGCTTGCGGCAACGTCTCGCCCTCTATTTACCGGCCCTATCAAGGCTTCGGCACAATCTTGCGCTTAGAGGATATGGCGAATTCCATTTATAACTCGCTGCAGATTTCGGGGCGCCGCACGGTGGGCCATTTGACAATGAGCTTGGCGTATACCTGGAGCCACTCTCTGGATGATTCCTCCGATCGTGGTGACGGAAGCTTCGTCAATTCTTACAATTTGGCTGGAACGCGCGCCAGTTCTAATTTTGATCAGCGTCAATTATTCAGTCTGAGCTATGTGTACGATCTCCCATTATTCGCCAAGCGCGGCCTCTTGCATAACACTTTGGGAGGTTGGCAAATATCAGGACTGATTACCGCCCAAACCGGTACGCCGTTTAGTGTTACAAACGGTGTCTATGGCGATAACGCGGGCGTCGCGAATGGAGTCGGTACAGGGTCATTCGTCGACGTTAGCGGAAATCCACATTCGACCCCGGCAGTGTCACAAGTCGCCGGTATTCAAGGGCCACTCCTGTTTAATCCGGCCGCCTATTCCGAGCCGACAGGTCTAACGTTCGGAGATTCTGGACGGAACAGCCTCAACAATCCCGGGCGTACGAACTGGGATATGGGCCTTTTCAAACGGTTTCCGTTGCGTTCCGACGTGCGGTTATTGGAGTTCCGTGCCGAGGGCTTCAACGTGTTGAACCACACGCAGTGGAGCGGCATCAATAACAGCGTGACCTGCTACGGCGGCGCGAATAACTCGGCGGGTGACCCAAGTTGTTTGGCGACGCAAAGCTTCCTGCACCCCAGTGCGGCGCATAATCCGCGCATCTTGCAATTAGGCATGAAGCTAATTTTCTAGTTCCGCTATAACGCCGAGCCGTTCAGTTTGGTCCACAAGCGGGCCGAATAGGCGAGGTTGTCGAAACGAAGGCTGCCCAAATCCGCTGACTCGAAGCGGATTTTAGAGGCGCGGATTTGCCAGCCAGTTCGGATGCGCTGCAACGCGTCCGGCTTGATGTGAAAAACAACCTCCCGCATCTCAGGAGGTCGCAGGGTAAGGACGATCTCCTTTGCTGTTGGGTTATAAACATCGATACGAACCAGCGCGCGCGGGGTAGGGAATTGAAACTCGGCAACCGTGGCGTCGGGCGCGGCGGTGCCCAGGCAGAACGTACTCATACGCTCGTGCGGCGGGAAAACCATCCAATCGGTTTGACCCCAATCGATGACGCCCGATGGATACTGGCCTTGCAATCGTACACGCGCTCCCACATGCGGTGTGTCGAAATCAACGACAGTCGGAACCGGTTCGGCAGAGATTTGCTTTTCAGCTGAATTAGGATCGATCTGAATGTCCACGTCACGGGCCTGATCATGGCGAATACGCAGTATGTTCTTTGACTCATCGAGCGTAAAGCCTTCCTGGTCCAGATCCATGCGCCGAGTCAGTGGCCGACCTCCCACCGTCACAAAGTCGGGACGAAAG
>Ga0302319_10009948_pt1 | contig 18194 bp, 20 predicted proteins | sample Bog_T0_2_FD_203319 | JGI IMG/M metagenome (GOLD analysis project Ga0302319, IMG submission 203319) | Peat permafrost microbial communities from Stordalen Mire near Abisko, Sweden - Bog_T0_2 | ecosystem: Environmental > Terrestrial > Soil > Wetlands > Peat | place: Sweden: Abisko, Stordalen Mire...
TCTATGGCCATGAAATCGAAGTGCTGCCCGGCGGGCTGACGCGGGTGGCGCTGAGAAAAGGATCGCTGGTAGTGAACTCGTCGCAGGGTGGAGGAAGCAAAGACACATGGGTTCTGGCGGGAGAGGCGGAGTGATTATGGGCGAAACCAGATCCCTGAGGGACAGCGCGTTGAGAAAGATCTCGACTTTGTCTCCCATAGGCGACACTGTTGGAGCGCGGCGTTGCGATGTGGCGGCGGCGGGGCGAAGCATCGAAGCAAGCACGAGCGTAGTCGGGCGAGTCGGAAATTCGCACCCGTGTGGACAGTGGCGGCAAAAGCGCCGAGATGAGTCTCAGCGCGGCACGCGGTTAGTATCTGCGCCACGATTCGATACGGCGGTAGCGCGGCCTCGCGCCCGGGCGCGGGTTCCCGGGGAGCGAGGGAGCGTGGTGACAGACACGAGATTAACCTCCGGCGAGGCCGGATTGAACAGGGGAGTGACTGGCGTGAGGTCGAAAGCTGTACTGGCCGTTGAGCTTCGCTCGACTGGGCCGATTAGCAATCGGCCCGCAGGTTGCCAACCTGCCCCACAGCTACCAGGTAAATTCCTACTCCACGTGGCTGGCACCGGGATTGAAAATAAACGACTTGACGGGAAGCCACAGATCAGCTTTGTCCGACGAGCCGGAAACTCGCACAGGCATGGACAGGGGCGGCAAAAGCGCCGGGATGAGTCTCGGCGCGACACGCGGTTAGTATCTGCGTCACGAATCGTTTTGGCGGTAGCGCGGCCTGGCGGCCTCGCGCGGGTTCTGGCGGGAGAGGCGGAATAAGCATGGACGAAACAAGACCATTACTAAGCCGCGTCGCCGATGCGGTCTATTGGATGGCGCGCTATATCGAGCGCGCGGAAAACGTTGCCCGCTACATCGGAGTGAATCTCAACCTGCAGCTGGACCTGCCGGGGGATCCGTCGCAGCACTGGCAGTCGCTCATCGATACCAGCGGCGATGGAGCAGACTTTCTGAAGCGGTACGGCGAACCCTCGGAGGGTGCGCTGACGGCGAACGGAGCGCCTGGCTTTGCCACGCAAGCCACCGTGGTGGACTTCCTGACGTTCGATACCGAGAACCCGAACTCGATCTTTTCGTGCATGAGGTCGGCGCGCGAGAATGCCCGCAGCGTCCGCGAAACCATATCGTCGGAAATGTGGGAGCAGGTCAACGACATGTACCTGCACATGGCTTCGCGGAAGCTCGCACCGGGCGCGGAATGGTTGCCGGAGTTCTTTCGCCAGCTGCGCATGAGTTCGCATCTGTTCCAGGGCATCACCGATGCCACGATGACGCACAATGAAGCGTGGCATTTCGTACGCCTGGGCCGTAAGCTGGAACGGGCAGACAAGACGTCGCGCATCCTCGACGTTAAATACTTCATGCTCCTGCCTTCGCTGAGCGATGTGGGAACGCCTTACGACGACATTCACTGGTCGGCCGTGCTGAAGTCGGTCAGCGGGCTCGAAATGTACCGCAAGAAGTACGGACGGCTGGAGCCGCGGGACATCGTGAACTTTCTGGTGATGGACCGGGATTTTCCGCGCGCGATCCACTACTGCATTACGCGCGCCGACGCTTCGCTGCGCGCCATCACCGGCACCGAACCGGGAACTTTTCACTATCCTTCGGAGCGGCTGATGGGGCTGCTCCGATCCGATCTGGATTTCACTCCGGTGGATCAGATTCTGAATAACGGACTCCACGGATATCTGGACGCCCTCCAGCAGAAGGTCAACGAGATCGACAACGCGCTGCTTTCCGATTTTGTGGATAAGCGCCCGCCCACGCAGAGCCAGTCACAGACCAGCTCTGCAGTTTCACGGTAGCCGGTTAGACAGGAATCCGCTCAATGGGAATAAAAGTCGCGCTGCATCATAAGACGATCTACCACTATGACCGGCTGGTCACGCCGGGGCCGCAGGTGGTTCGCCGGCGGCCCGCGCTTCACAGCCGCACGCCGGGACTCAGTTACTCGCTGCGCACAGAACCCGCCGCGCACTTCATCCACCGGCACCCGGATCCCCAGAGCAACTCCGCAGTACGCATGATGGAGGGCTCCGCTCCATGGGAATAAAAGTCGCGCTGCATCATAAGACGATCTACCACTATGACCGACTGGTCACGCTGGGGCCGCAGGTGGTTCGCCTGCGACCGGCGCCTCACAGCCGCACGCCGGTACTCAGTTACTCGCTGCGCGTAGAACCCGCCGCGCACTTCATCAACTGGCAGCAGGATCCACAGAGCAACTATGTAGCGCGCATCGTGGTGCCCGATCCGACAAAGATCTTTTCGCTCGAAGTGGATCTGGTGGCCGAGATGACGGTCCTGAATCCGTTCGACTTTTTTCTGGAGCCGTACGCCGACCGCTTTCCGTTTACCTACGAAAAAGCGCTGGCGCGGGAGTTACTGCCGTTTCTGGAGTTGATCCCGTGCGGCGAGAACTTCGACCGGTTCATGAAGTCGCTGGACCGCACCGAGAAACAGACGATCGACTTTCTGGTGGATCTGAATCGCAGGGTCCAGGAGGCGGTCGGTTATTTAATCCGCATGGAACCCGGGGTGCAGACACCGGAGGAGACGCTGACGTTGTGCACGGGATCGTGCCGCGACTCCAGTTGGCTGCTGGTGCAGGTACTGCGCCATCTGGGCCTTGCGGCGCGCTTTGTCTCGGGATATCTTATTCAGCTCAAGCCCGACGTAAAGGCGCTGGACGGCCCTTCGGGAACGGATCACGATTTTACCGATCTGCATGCATGGGCCGAGGTCTATCTGCCGGGCGCCGGTTGGGTGGGACTGGATCCGACGTCGGGATTGTTCGCGGGGGAAGGCCACATTCCGGTGGCGGCTACACCCGACCCGCAATCGGCCGCGCCGGTATCGGGCGGGGTAACGCCGAGCGAAGTGGAGTTCGATCACCAGATGACGGTGACGCGAATTCACGAAGATCCGCGGGTGACGAAGCCTTATTCGGACGCTCAATGGGAAAAAATTCTCACGCTGGGCGATCAGATCGACGCCGATCTGAATGCAGGCGACGTGAGACTCACGATGGGCGGCGAGCCTACGTTCGTATCGATTGACGACGTGGATGGCGATGAGTGGAACACCGCGGCGATGGGTCCGAACAAGCGCCGGCTGGCGGGGAATCTGCTGTGCCGGTTGCGCGACCAGTTCGCGCCGGGCGGGCTGCTGCATTTCGGGCAGGGGAAATGGTATCCGGGCGAATCGTTGCCGCGCTGGGCGTTTACCTGTTACTGGCGCACGGATGGGTATCCTCTCTGGCAGGATCCGCAGTGGGTGGGCGAGCCGGATAAAGATTACGGTTACGGCCTGGAGAATGCGGAAGACTTTGCGATCGAGTTGGCGAAACGGCTGCGGATCGACGAAGAGTATCTGATCACGGCTTACGAAGATCCGCTCGAGTATCTGCACGCTGAACGAAAGTTGCCGATCAATGTGGATCCGATCGACAATCATCTGGAAGATCCGGAAGAGCGGGAACGGCTGCGCAAGACTTATGAACGCGGGCTGAATGTTCCCACCGGTTTCGTGCTGCCGCTGCAGTGCATGCGGCGCAAGAATGGCGTGGAGTGGCAATCCGGATTGTGGATGCTGCGCGCGCAGCATTTGTATCTGGTGCCCGGCGATTCTCCGATCGGCTTTCGTTTGCCGGTGGCGGCGCTTCCCTGGGAACCCGTCAGCAAGCGGCGGCAGATTTTCGCGGTGGATCCGATGGCTCCGCTGGGTCCGCTGCCGGTCCCGCGTGAGATCGATCACGCGGCGCTCCGAAAACAGGCAACGAAGCGCGCGGCGGCACGAGCGAAGGCTGCGCAACCTCGGGGGCCGGTTGTGCGGACGGCGCTGGCAATTGAGGCACGGGAAGGGCGATTGTACGTTTTCCTGCCGCCGGTGGACACAACCGAGGGATATGTCGAGTTAGTGGCGGCGATCGAGGATACGGCGGCGCGGCTTGAGATGCCGGTGCTGATGGAGGGCTACACGCCTCCGTCCGATCCGCGGCTGAAGCGGCTCGGCGTTACGCCCGATCCCGGGGTGATTGAGGTGAATACGGCGCCCGCTTCGCAATGGCAGGAACTGGTAGCGAGTACGGTGGAGCTTTACGAGCAGGCCCGGCTGACGCGACTGGGCACGGAGAAGTTCATGCTGGATGGCCGCCATACGGGCACCGGCGGCGGCAATCACGTGGTGCTGGGCGGCCATACGCCGGCGGATAGTCCTTTTCTGCGGAGGCCGGATCTGCTGAAGAGCCTGCTCGGATATTGGGTGAATCATCCGTCGCTGTCTTACCTGTTTTCAGGTGTCTTTATCGGGCCGACGAGCCAGGCGCCTCGTCTGGATGAAACGCGCCTCGATGCGGTGTATGAGCTGGAGATCGCGTTTGCGGCGCTGGAAGACGAGCTGAAAAGCAACGTGAAACGCGAGAGTCTGCCGTGGCTGGTGGATCGGCTGTTCCGGGATTTGCTGGCCGATGGAAGCGGCAATACGCATCGGGCGGAGTTCTGCATCGACAAGCTGTTTTCGCCGGATACTTCGAGCGGCCGCCTGGGGTTGCTGGAACTGCGGGCGTTCGAGATGCCGCCTCACGCGCGGATGAGCCTGGCGCAGCAATTGCTGGTGCGCGCTTTGGTGGCGCGGTTCTGGAAGAAGCCGTACGCCGATCCGCCGATTCGCTGGGGCACCCGGCTGCACGACCATTACCTGTTGCCGTATTACGTGGAGAAGGATTTTGGGCTGGTGACGCGGGAGTTGCGCGACACCGGGTACGCGATGGAGACGGAGTGGTTTGCGCCGCACATCGAGTTCCGGTTTCCGGTTTATGGGCGGGTGAATTACGAAGGCATTGAGATCGAACTGCGACAGGCAATCGAGCCGTGGTACGTGCTGGGCGAGGAGCCGGGGGGCGGCGGAGTGGCCCGTTACGTGGACTCTTCGGTAGAACGAATGCAGGTTCGGGTGACGGGACTGATCGGCGAACGGTATTGCGTAACGTGCAATGGCCGGAGGCTCCCGTTGCAATCGACGGGGACGCAGGGGGACTATGTTTGCGGCGTCCGGTATCGCGCCTGGCAGCCGCCGCGTTGCATGCATCCGACGATACCGGTGCACACGCCGCTGGTGTTCGATCTGGTGGATCTGGCGGCGGGGCGGTCGCTCGGTGGCTGCACATATCATGTGGGACATCCGGGGGGGAGGAACTACGATACCTTCGCGGTAAACTCGAACGAGGCGGAAGCACGGCGCAGGGCACGATTCCTTGCGTTCGGGCATACGCCGGGCGCCATGACTGCGCCGCCGGTGGAAGAAAACCCCGAGTTTCCGGCTACTTTGGATTTGCGGCGCAAACGGGTTTAGAGCAAAGGCTGTAACGATGGCTGTGCTTCATGAGATTTACGACGTTTTCGGCTGGCTCCACGTGGATAGCCTGGCCGCTCCGCACCCTTCCGGGGAGGCGGGGTTGTTGACGCGCGCGGCGAGGCTCCCTCAGGACTCCGTCATTCGGAGTTTCACGCGGAGAACGCGGAGGGACGACGCAGAGAACGCAGAGACTGCAGGGCCGGGCCGGGAGTTGGAGGCACACACAGGCGTTGCCGTACCGCTCCTTTACAGTCGCGGCTCGGTAGCGTTGCCGGATCATCGATGGGCGAGTTCGTCGGTAGAATGCGGCGAGCGTTTTCGCCAGGACGCCCACAATGAGGTGCCGCGCGTACTGTTTGCGGGAGAGTTTCCGATCATGCAGGTGACGGCTTGCTGAAGGACGAGCCAGTGAGGGGAGACTTCAAACCGCCGGCCGGTATCCAAGGCACGGTGCGGCAGTATGTGCCGCACGAAGGCCATTGGGACGAGGCGTTGCTCGAATCTGGCTTGCCCAGGCGGCACTGGCGGCAACTCTCGGTTGCACTGGGCCGGATGGGGTTCCGGCAGCTGAGCAATCGCTGGCGTACCGGGCAGCAGCTCATCCAGGCGAACGGCGTTACCTATAACGTCTACGGGGATCCACAGGGGAAGGAACGCCCGTGGCTGATGGATCCGATTCCGCTGCTGATCGATGAGGCGGAGTGGGCGCACATCGAACTCGCGATCATCCAGCGGGCGAATCTGCTGAACAGTATGCTGGCCGACCTTTACGGGGAGCAGAAGCTGATCCGCAGCGGTACAATCCCGGCGCCGATGTTGTTTGCGAATCCGAATTTTCTGCGGCCGTGCCATGGAATTAAGCCGCCGGGCGGGGTTTTTCTGCATAGCTACGCGGCGGATCTGGCGCGTTCGCCGGATGGCACCTGGTGGGTGATTTCGGATCGAACGCAGGCTCCTTCGGGTGTGGGTTACGCGCTGGAGAATCGGCTGGTGAGCGCGCGCACGCTGCCCTCGGTTTTCAATCTGTGCCAGGTTCGGCAGCTAAATAGGTTTTTTGAGCTGCAGCGCGAGGGATTGCTGAAGCTGGCACCGCATTCGGCGGTGAATCCGCGGAGGAGTCCGCGGGTGGTGCTGCTGACGCCGGGTCCGCATAACGAGACTTACTTCGAGCATTCATTCCTGGCCCGGCACTGGGGCTTTCCGCTGGTGGAAGGGGCGGATCTGATTGCGCGCAACGATCAGGTGTTTCTGAAGACGCTGGCGGGTCTGGAGCCGGTGGATCTGATCCTGCGGCGGGTGGACGACGATTTCTGCGATCCGCTGGAACTGCGCGGCGAATCGTTGCTGGGCGTGCCGGGCCTGCTACAGGCGGTACGCGCCGGCAATGTTGTAGTGGCGAACGCGCTGGGCAGCGGTTTGCTGGAAACTCCCGCCCACATGGCGTTTCTGCCAGGCTTGTGCCGCGAGTTGCTGGGCGAGAAGCTGCGGATGCCTTCGGTGGCCACATGGTGGTGCGGGCAGGAAGGCCCTCGAAAGTACGTGCTGGAACATCTGGACGAGGTGGTGATCAAGCCGGCGTTTCCGCGCTTCGGAAAGAAGGTGGAGTTTCCGGCGATGCTGAAGCGGGCGGAACTGGCGGATCTGGCGCGGCGCATTGAGGCGCACCCCGAACAGTTTGTGGCGCAGGAACAGGTGGCACTTTCCACCGCGCCGGTGCGGACGGAGTATGGAATCGCTCCTCGCCATGTGGTGGTGCGCGTGTTTGCGGCGTGGGATGGCGAAAAGTATGTGGTGCTGCCCGGCGGACTGACGCGTGTTTCCACGGCAGATAAGTCGCTGGTGGTTTCGATGCAACTGGGCGGCGGCAGCAAAGATACGTGGGTGCTGGGCAAGGACGAGGAAGAAGAGGCACCTGCGCGGCCAACGGTGGCTGAGCCGACTGTCGCGCCGAGGGGAGCGGGCGAACTTCCGAGCCGCGCGGCTGACAACCTCTTCTGGCTGGGCCGCTACGCGGAGCGCGTGGAAGACAGCGTGCGGCTGGTGCGGACACTATTACCGGGGCTTTCCGGCGAGGCGGATTTTGGACGCTCGGCGTCGCTCGAAACCGTGACCGAATTGCTGGCAAACCTGCGATATCTGCCGGATGCCCAGGGCCCCGCTTCGCTCGCGCAACAGCGCTGGCAGCTGCAGCGATTGCTGACCGGCATGGTTTACGACCCTTCGAGAACGACGGGGATCGGGTGGAACCTGAAGCAGATTCGACGCGTGGCGTGGCCGTTGAAAGAGCGCCTCTCGCAGGACACGTGGCGCGTCCTGCAACAGCTGGATCTGGAGTTTTCGAGCGCGGCGCCCGCACATGCCGATCAGACTTTCGTGGCGGAAATGAATCTGCTGGATCGGGCGATTGTGACGCTTTCGGCTTTCGCGGGATTGCTGATGGAGAATACGACGCGCGGTTATGGCTGGCGTTTTCTTGAGATCGGGAGGCGCCTGGAGCGGGCGCTGCAGACGGCGAACGTGCTGGACGCCGCGCTATCGCGCGCGGAGCTCAAAGACGATGGCGGCGATCTGGAATCGTGCCTCGAAGTGCTGCTGCAGATTGCGGACAGTTCGATTACGTATCGCACTCGACATCTGACGGCGATGCGGACGGACTACGTGCTGGAGTTGCTGCTGGCGGATGAGGCGAACCCGCGCTCGGTGGCGTTCCAGCTGGTGGCGCTGCTCGAACAGATTCAGCATTTGCCGGGACGCGATACGGATGACAGCGCGTCACCCGAAGAGAAGCTGATTTCGAAGGCGCTCGGGGCGATTCGGCAGGCATGGATGGAGGATCTGGCGCGCCGCGACGATGAAGGCAATCTGAGCGCGCTCGGCGAACTCACGCAGCAAGTGCGCGGCTGGCTTTACGATTTTTCGGATGCGCTGACCGCGCGGTATCTCAGTCACCTGACGCAATCGCGGCTGCATTCTTCGTAATTTTTTAATGATCTACAAGACCATTCACACGACGACGTATCGGTATGAGGGCTCGGTCTCGCAGAGCATCAGCGAAGCGAGGCTGAAGCCGCGTTCGTTTGCGAGACAGAGGGTGCTTGAGGCGGGAATCGTGGTGCTGCCGGCGTTCGCTACACAGGAATCGCGTACGGATTATTTCGGCAACGAAGTGACGACCATCGCGGTGTTCGGCTCTCACGATCGGTTCATCGTGACTTCCGGCAGCCTCGTGGAAGTGATGGCCCGACCCGCACCCGAGGGGTTGCCAACGATTGCCTGGGAAGCGGCGCGGGATTGTTTTGTGGCGCCCGGAAGCCAGGAAAGACTGGCGGCGTCGGAGTTTGTTTTCGATTCGCCTTACGTGCCTTCGGTGAAAGCGGTGGCGGAATATGCGCGGGCGAGTTTTCCGGCGGGCCGCCCGCTGGTGGAAGGTCTGCGGGAACTGAAGCATCGGATTCACGGGGAGTTTGCCTACGAACCAGAATCGACATCGATCGAGATCCCGCTGCAGGAAGTGATGGATAAGCGACACGGGGTTTGCCAGGATTTTGCGCACGTGATGATTGGCGCACTGCGGAGTTTGGGGCTGGCGGCTCGTTATGTGAGCGGGTACCTGCGGAGCGGCGCGGACGTGCAGGGCGCGGAGGCGTCGCACGCGTGGGTCTCGGCGTACGTGCCGGGAGCGGGCTGGGTGGATTTCGATCCGACTAACGACGTGATGCCGAGCGAGGGGCACGTGACCGTGGGTTGGGGGCGGGACTTCGGCGATGTGACGCCGGTGAAGGGCGTGGCGCTGGGCGGGGGCGGGCAGACAGTCGATGTAGAGGTTCGGGTCACGCCGGTCGCGTGAGCGGTCAGGCAGGCTGGTTTTCGGACGGTCTCTCGCCGTGGTCGACGACCAGATGCTCGCGCGGGTCTGTGTCGGATTTCAACTGCAGGCCGAGTTGCTCCTGAAGGGCCGTGAAAATCGTCGGGCGGCTATCGTCGGGGTTGGAGCCGGAGGCAGCCGCAAAACCTGCGGTGGCCTGATCGATGCCGTACTCCAGATGGAAATCGAATCGCCCAGGCAGCCCGGTCTTGTCGGCAACGGGCCGGCCCATGATCGACGAAAGGAAATCCGCAAGGGTCGCAACCGATACACCATGAGCGTCGAGGGTGCCCAGTCCCGGGCGGTAACCGCACCCGATCATCCCGGGTTCCAGCGGCTTACAAGACTACGACGATCTCCGTATTTCAAGCCGGTGCGATGGGCGTCGCGATGTACCACTTGTTGCCGAAGGCTTCGACGGCGGCGGTGCGTTCGCCGTAGGATTGGACGGCTGGTTCGGAGAGCGTGGTCGCACCGGCTGCGAGGGCGCGGTTGTATGCGGTGTCGACGTCGGGCAGATAGAGATAGAACATGCCGGGCATCGGCTGGTAGATGCCGATGGCGTCGACAAATTCGATGGTGGCGTCGCCGATTTTTACCTGCGTGTGCAGGATGACGCCTTCGGGCGATGTGGCACGGCCGGATTCCTCACCGTGGAATGCGCGCGTCAGGAAGTCGACGACGGGGGCGGAGTTCGGAGGGTGGAGGTACGGCTGGATGGTGGGCGCACCTTCGGAGAAGTAGTTTTCGCCGTTGAAAGTGGCGATGTACCAGTTGTTGCCGAAGGGATCTTTGACGTTGGCGGTGCGTTCGCCCCAGGGTTGATCGGTGGGTGGCAGGAGCGAAGTCGCGCGGGCCGCGAGGGCGCGCTGGTATGTGGCGTCGATATCGGGCACGTAGATGTGGAAGGCCATAGGCCGGGGTTCGCCCTTCCATGAGACTTCGGCGCCGCCACCGCCGAGCATCATCATGCAATCGCCGATGCGGACTTCGGAATGATAGCCACCCGCGGAGCCGACGGCGCGGAAGGTTTCTTCCACGTGGTGGCAGGGGCCGAAGACCTGTTTGAGGAAGTCTATCTGGCCGGGGACGTTTTGGACGACGGGGTAGGGGGTGATTGTGCGGAAGCCGCGGGGGTTGTCCATAGCTCCAGTCTAGTGGAATTGGCGGGCAACAGGTGTGTATTTAAAGTAGATACATATGCAGAGCGAAACCACAGTGTCCGCATGGGGCAACAGCCTGGCGGTGCGAATACCGCAATCGATCATCAAGCAGGCCAGGCTCGCCGAGGGTGATCGTCTGGCCGTGGATATCGACGCTGAGGGCGGCATCGTCCTGCGCCCGGCCAAACGCAAATACGAACTCGCGGATCTCGTATCGAAGATCACGCCGCGGAATCGGCATCGCGCGACGGATTGGGGAACGCGGCAGGGCGGAGAGGCCTGGTGAGCGTCGGGTACGTGCCGGATGCCAACGATCTGATCTGGCTGACGTTTGATCCGCAGGCGGGGAGGGAGCAGGCTGGAAGGCGTCCGGCGCTGGTGCTGAGTCCGCGTATATACAATGCGCGATCGGGGCTTGCGATTGTGTGCCCGATTACGCATCAGGCGAAGGGTTATCCGTTCGAAGTGACCGTTCCGGCTGGTGCCGCCACGACTGGTGTAATTCTTGCGGACCATGTCCGCAGCGTCGAATGGAAAGCGCGGCGCGCGGAGAGCGCAGGGAAGTGTCCACAGGAAGTCGCCGACGAGGTTCGGGCCAGAATCGCTCCGCTGTTTGGCTACTAAGCCTTACCGCGACCAGGCTCAGATAAATTCTTTGAACAGTTCCTTCGCCGGGCGCGGAATCACCTGGCGATCCACCAGAATTCCGTCTTCGCCGGCGACGTCCGACCCTACCTGTACCGCCGTCTCCACACTGGCGACGTCGCCCGTCATCAGCACAAAGCCCTTGCCGCCGAGCGCCATCGCGAGGTGCACGCGGAAGAGGATGACATTCGCGGATTTCACTGCCGCATCTGCCACGTCAATAATGCTCGACGCCGAAAACGTTTCGATGATACCGAGCGCACCTGTGGTCTCCGGATCGAGGGCGACGTTGCCCATGATGGCGGGGAAGATGGAGGGATGCACGCGATGAATGTGGCGCTTCTCGATGATTGCCCCACGCCCGGCTTTGGCGGCGGAATCGAGGGCTGCCCCCACGGCATCGGAATCGCCCGCTACGGCGACGAGGAACTTGCCGGAGCAGATCGTGCGCGCCATGATGATCTTGACGTTCGCAGCCTTGATCATCGCGTCTTCCACGGTGTAGCCGCGGGCCACGCTCGAGAGTTCCACTAAGCCGATTGAATCGAAGTCTTCCATTTTTCGTGCTCCTTACCGATGTCGACCGGTTCCGCGTATTGTTACCGCTCCCTGACGGTCGCGGCTCGGAAACGGGGAGGGTTATGCCGTGATCGTTACTGAACTGTTGACTGTTGTTACCGTGCCCGCAATGCTGGCATGAATACGTGCGCCGAGCGCCTTCTCCGCGGGCTTGCCGATCAGATCGCCCACGCGCACTTTATCGCCCACCTTCACCGTTGCAATGGCCGGAGCGCCCGTATGTTGCTTCAGCGGCAGCACCACTTTCTTCGGGTTGAAATCGACCTTCGTCAGCGGGCCTACGTTGCGATAGTTGTCGAGCCCGAGCTTCAGGATCAGGCGTTTCGTCGAGACCCGGCGGTAATCCTTCATCGGATGCGTTTCGACGTCGTTGGGATCGCCCTTAAACTTCAGCCCAAACTCGCGCGCGGCGGGCTTGCCCTGCACGCAGACGTTCTTGGGATCGAGATCTTCCGGGCAGGAGAACAACGAACAAAGATTGCACTCGCAGCAGTAGAGCGTGGCGGCAGTGAGCTGTTCGTTCGATTGCCCGAACATCAGCGCGCGCATGGCGGCATGGGGTTCGATGGGATGGCCCAGCAGATAACGCGGGCAAAGGTCGGTGCAGAAGCGGCACTGATCGCAGGCCGATTTGCCGATCTGATGGATCTCCGCCCACGGCATGCGGTAGCGCTTAATGAGCGAATGATCGGCCGGCAGGACGATGATGCCGCCCAGGGTTTTCGTCACCACCTGATCCAGGCTTTGCGCGATGTTGCCCATCATGGCGCCGCCGAGGAGAACGCCGTAATCCGCAACCGTCGCGCCGCCCGCAGCCTCAATCACTTCGCCGATGGTGACGCCGATCGGCACCGCAACCGTGATGGGATCGGCAACTGCGCCGGCGACGGTGAGGAATTTGTCGGTTACCGGTTTATCAATCCCGATGTTCATGAGCGTTTCCACGTTCATGACCACCGCGCCTACGTCTTTGGGCAGGCCGCCGGGGGGGATGATGCGCTTCGTGATGTCGTTGACGAGGACAAATTCGTCGCCCGCGGGGTAGGAATCCGAAAGCGGGAAGATGCGCATATCGGGCGGCAGTTTGGGCTGCAGCGCGTCCATCACGCCGTGATATTTGTTCTTGATGCCAATCACAGCTTCGGTGCAGCCGGCCAATTCCATGGAGATGCGAATGCCGCGCAGCATGTCGTCGGCATGGTGCAGCAGCAGCTCCTTGTCTTTATGGAGCAGCGGTTCGCACTCAGCGCCGTTGACCAGCAGCTGCGGAACTTTGGTGTTTAATTTGACGGATGTTGGAAAACCGGCGCCACCAGCACCCACGATCCCCAGCTCGGCAATTCGGTCTAAGGTCATTTTGAAGGATTTTGATTGACTCTGACTGAAAGTATATATAAAATGACGAAGGATAGTCAATTACTTCCAATGAAGATTCTGGTCGTCAACATCGGGACCACCTCGCTGAAGTACCGACTCTACGATATGGAGTCGGGCGCGGTGATGGCAAAGGGTTTAGTCGAGCGGATTGGCCAGGCCGGTTCCTGCCCGAACTATGAGGCGGCGATTGGGCAGTGCCTGGGCGATCTTCCGATCAGCCTCGCGGAGTTGAGCGCGATCGGGTTCAAGGCCGTTCACGCGGGGCCGGTTACCGGCGCGCGGCTGGTGGATGACGTGGTCCTCAACGCGATGGAGGAATTCACGTTCCTCGCGCCGGCGCACAACCCTCCTTATATCGCTGCGATGAAGGCCTTTCAGAGCCAGGTCCCGACGGTGCCACTGGTGGCGCTGTTCGAAACCGCGTTCTTCGGGCAGGTGCCGGAGCGCGCGATCACCTATTCGCTGCCTTATGAATGGAAGGAACTCGGTATCCGGCGGTATGGCTTCCACGGTGCCAGCCATCGTGCGGCGAGCGAGCGGGCGCAGGAGTTGATGGGGCGTAAAGACGTTCGCCACATTTCGTGCCACCTCGGCGGCAGTTCCAGTCTCGCGGCGATCCGCGACGGCGTGGCGATCGATTGCAGTTTCGGAATCTCTCCGCAATCGGGAATCCCGCATAACAACCGCACCGGCGATGTGGATGGCTATGCCGTGCTCTTCGCTATGAAGCGGCTGAAGCTGGGCGTGGACGAAATGGCTGCGATCATGTCGTCGAAATCCGGCCTTGCGGGTTTGAGCGGCGGGACGGGCGACATGCGCGACATCGAAGCGGGCATTGCGGCCGGCGATCATCGTTCGCAACTTGCGATGGATGTGTTCGTCCGCGCGATCCGGAATTATATCGGCGCGTTTCTGGTGGAACTGGGCGGGATCGACGTGCTGACGTTTTCGGGTGGCATCGGCGAAAACGGCGCTGCCACGCGGGCCGCGGTTTGCAAGGGTCTGGAAGTGTTTGGCATCGAACTGGACGCGGCGAAAAACGCGGCGGCGCGCAACGAGGCGAAGCTCTCCACGGAAACCTCGAAGGTGGGGATCTACATCGTGCCGGCGGATGAAGAACGGATCGTCGCACGCGCGGCGGCCGAGGTGGTGGCGAAATGATCTCGCGCGAAATCGTGGAAAGCGTAGTTCGGGATGTGGTGACGCGGCGTTTGACCGTGCCGCGGACGGGTGTCGGCGGCAAGACGCGCTCCGGCCCGCCTTTGCGCGTGGACGCTTCGGCGCGCCATATGCACTTATGCCGCGCCGATATTGACGCGCTGTTCGGCCCCGGCTATGAGCTGACCGAATACCGTCCGCTCTATCAGCCGGGCAATTTCGCGGCTAAGGAAATGGTCACGCTGATCGGCCCGCGCAGCCGCGTGATTTCTAATCTGCGCATTCTGGGCCCGCTGCGGCCGGAATCGCAAATCGAACTGGCCTATACGGACGTCATCAGCCTCGGCCTGGAAGACGTGCCGGTGCGGCTTTCGGGAAACGTGAAAGACACGCCGGGCGCGTGGATCATGGGGCCGAAGGGGATGATTCAGCTGAAGCAGGGTATCATCCGCGCGGCGATTCATGTCCACATGAATCCGGAAGACGCCGATTTTTACGGTGTGAAGCAGGGAGATCTGATGAAGTTGCGGGTGGGCGGACCGGCTGCCGTGACTTTCGAAAAAGTCCATGTGCGTATCGATAAAACGGTACTGCTGAATATCCACATGGATACGGATGAAGCAAATGCGTGCGGTCTGCATATGGCGAAAGAGATTGAGTTGTTCCGGTAGCAGGAGAAAACCAAAACTATGAAGCAAGCGTTAGGAATGATCGAAACCAAGGGCTTTGTCGCGCTGTCGGAAGCGACGGATGCCATGTTGAAGGCGGCGAACGTCACGCTCACGGGCTGGGAAAAGGTCGGCAGCGGCCTGGTCACGGCGTTTGTGGAAGGCGACGTGGCTGCGGTGCGGGCGGCAATCGACGCGGGTGCCGCGGCGGCCAAGCGCATCGGCGAAGTGTCTGTAGTGCAGGTAATTCCGCGCCCGCACGACGAACTCGGCTCGTTTGCCCCGGCTCTCAGGAAAGAACCGAGCGCACCGGGCGAAAACGACAAGGCCGGCGCGGTGGGCTTTGTGGAAACGCGCGGCCTGGTGGGCCTCATCGAAGCGAGCGACGCCATGTGCAAGGCGGCCAACGTGCGCCTGGTGAAGCAGATCGAAATCGGCGGCGGCTTTGTGACGGCCGTGATTCGCGGCGACGTGGGCAGTGTCCGTTCGGCGGTGGATGCCGGCGCGGCGGCTGCCAAGCGCGTGGGCGAACTCGTTTCGTCGCACGTGATTCCGCGCCCGAGCGACGGCATGAATGACGGACTTCTGCGCTAACGCCAATAACAAGGAGACATAAGACATGGAAAACCAGGCAATCGGAATGATCGAAACGAAGGGCCTTGTGGCGCTTGTGATCGCGACCGACGCGATGCTGAAGGCGGCCAAGGTTCAGTACAAAGGCTGGAGAAAAGTGGGCAGCGGCTTGTGTACCGCTTTCGTGGCGGGCGACGTATCCAGCGTGAAGGCGGCTGTGGATGCAGGCGCTGCCGCGGCGCGCCCGGTAGGTGAACTGGTCAGCGTGCACGTGATTCCGCGTCCGCACGACGATCTGGGCTCGGTACTGCCGAAGTAGTGAGCGTTGCAAGCGAGGGGGCGCATTGCGTCCCCTCCCGGACTGAAGGGAAAAAATGTTTCTGGCGAAGGTGATCGGCAACGTGGTCGCGACGCAGAAGAGTCCCGAGTTTAACGGGATGACGCTGCTGCTCGTGCAGCCGTATATCAACAAGGACAAAGTGCTGGTGGCCTCGGGCAGTTCCGTGGTCGCGGTGGATAGCGTCGGCGCGGGCATCGGCGAATGCGTGATGTTCACGCAGGGCAGTTCCGCGCGGCTGACGCACAACACCAAGGGCGCGCCGGTGGATGCCGTGATCGTCGGAATTGTGGATTCTGTGGAAGTAGAAGGTGTGACGGTGCCCAAGCCGTGAGGTTAGGCGCTTTTGAGGAACACGCATGACTTTGAATCAGGAATTAGTGGCAGAGATTACGCGGGAAGTGGTGGCGCGCCTTCAGGCCCAAATGCAGGCGGGCAGCGCTGCCGGTCCGGCCGCCGCCGAGATTCGCGACGGCGTTTTCCCCACGGTGGACGATGCGGTGAAAGCCGCCGCCGCCTCGCAGTTGAAGGTGCAGCGCCTGAGCCTGGAAGAACGCGGCAAGGCAGTGAGCATCATCAAGCGGATGTGCGAGCAGAACGCGAATGAGTGGGGCCGGCTGGAACTGGAAGAAAGCAAGATCGGGCGTCTGGACCACAAGATCGACAAGCTCAAGATCGTAAAGAACGTGCTCGGCGTGGAAGCCATGCGCAGTGAAATTCGCGGAGATGCCAGCGGCGTCTGCATGATTGAGCATGCGCCCTGGGGTGTGATCGGCATGGTGCTTCCCGCCACGCATTCCATCCCCACGATGGCCAGCAATGCGATTAACGTGATTTCGGCCGGCAACACGGCGGTGTTCAGTCCGCACCCGGCGGCCGCGGGTTGCGCCACCATGGCGCTGCGAGCCTTCAACCGTGAGATTGATCGCGAACTCGGCATCCCGAACATGATTACGATCATGGCCAACCCCAGCATCAAGGCTGCGGAAGAAGTGTTCCATCACCCCGGCATTGCGCTGTTGTGCGTGACCGGCGGGCCGTTCGTCGTGAAAGCCGCGGCCAAATCCGGCAAGCGCGTCATCGCGGCTGGCCCGGGTAATCCTCCCGTGGTTGTGGATGAAACGGCTGATCTGGATCACGCCGCGAAGTCGATCATCGCCGGCGCGTCGTTCGACAACAATCTGCTCTGCATCAGCGAGAAGGAAATCTTCGTCGTGGAGAGCGTGTTCGACGCGTTCCGTGCGGCAATGCGCAAGGCGAATGCGTTCGAACTCGACGCGGCCGCCGTTGAGCGACTCTCGGACGCGGCGTTTAAATTCGATGGCCCCGGCAAAGGCTGCGGCCGCGCGCATCTCAAACGCGATCTGGTGGGTCGTGATGTGGCGGAACTCGCTGCGGCCGCGGGCGTCCGTGTTCCCGCCGGTACCGACCTGCTCTTTGGCGAAACCAAGGCCGATCACGCCTTTGTGGTCGAAGAACAAATGATGCCGTTCGTCCCGATCGTGCGCGTGCCGAACGTGGACGCCGGTATCGCGGCCTCGGTGATCGCCGAACACGGCTACCGGCACACAGCGATCATCCACTCGCAGGATATGGACAACGTCACCAGGATGGCGCGGGCTATGAATACCACGCTGTTCGTTCACAACGGACCCTGCACGGCGGCGCTCGGCAGCGACAGCCCCGGTTATCTCAGCTTCAGCATTGCGACCCCGACCGGCGAAGGCGTCACCACGCCCATGACTTTCACCCGCGAGCGCCAGATTGTGATCGGCCGCGGGGCCTTGAGGATCGTTTAACGACCTATGTACCTCGCGCGCATCGACGGCACTTTGACCTCAACCATCAAGCACGAGACCCTCGCCGGGTTTCGTTTTCTGATCGCGCAGAGGCTCGAAGGCGATGGCAGCGATAGCGGCGAACCCCAGGTTTTGGTGGATATGATCGGCGCGCGCGTCGGCTCCATCGTGCTGGTGACCACGGATAACGAAGCAGTCCGCAAGGCCTCGGCAAATACGAATCCGGTGCGTCTGGCTGTGATGGGAATTGTGGATTCGGTCTATCCTCAGCTTGGCGAAGGCGGTGCTTCATGAGGCTCGGCATAGTGCGCGGCACGGTCGTCCTGAATCACGCGCTACCGTCGCTTGCGGGTGTGCGCCTGGTGATTCTGGAGCCTGTCACTTCCGAGCGCCTCGCGGCCGGCAATCCCGGCGGCGGAAAATGCCTGATCGCGGCCGATCAGTTGGGGCCAGGCATTGGCCAGATGGTGGGTTTTGCGGAAGGCCGGACTGCCGCAAGCCCCTGGTATCCGAACGATATTCCGGTGGACGCGTACTGCTGCCTGATTGTGGAGAATCTCGAATACACTCCGCCCGCATTGCACCAGGAGCAGCGCGCCAAACCGAACGGTAACAAG
>Ga0302319_10009949_pt1 | contig 18194 bp, 16 predicted proteins | sample Bog_T0_2_FD_203319 | JGI IMG/M metagenome (GOLD analysis project Ga0302319, IMG submission 203319) | Peat permafrost microbial communities from Stordalen Mire near Abisko, Sweden - Bog_T0_2 | ecosystem: Environmental > Terrestrial > Soil > Wetlands > Peat | place: Sweden: Abisko, Stordalen Mire...
CGGCGGCCCCGGAAGCGCTTCACTATGGCTTCACATGGGTGCGCTGGGGCCCAAGCGGGCACCGATGAACGATGATGGCTCGCTGCCTGCTCCGCCCTACCAGGCGATCGATAATGCCGACACGTGGCTGGACTTCACCGATGTTGTGGTGATCGACGCTCCCGCTACCGGCTTCAGCCGCCTCGTCAAGCCCGAACTTGGCCCCAAGTTCTTTGGTGTCCGACCCGATATCGAGGCCTTTACCGCCTTTGTTCGCACCTGGCTTACCAAAGAACATCGCTGGAAGTCTCCCCTCTTTATCGCCGGCGAGAGCTACGGCGGCATCCGAGGTTCGGGTTTGAGCGAGAACCTGTTCCGCTCGGGCATTGCCGTGAGCGGCTTCGTCAGCATCTCGGGCACGAGCAACTTCCTCACCCTCGATAACCTTCGGGGCAACGATTCGAGCTACATCGGCTTTCTGCCTTCCATGGCGGCGGTGGCCTGGTACCACCACAAACTGTCGCCTCGCTTTAAGGACGCCGCTTCGGTGGTTGCGGAATCGCAGAAGTGGATCGATGAGGAGTATGCGGCAGCACTGGAGAGGGGCGACAGCCTCAGCGATTCCGAGAAGGACCACATCGCCGCGAAGCTGTCGGAGTATTTGGGCCTGAGCAAGCAATACTGCCGTGGCTCAAACCTCCGCATCCCGGCCGGCCGGTTCTTTCGGGAGCTTCTGCGAGACCAGGGGCTGACTATTGGCCGCTACGACGGCCGATTGGTCGGCAGGGAAGAGCTGACGGTCGGCGACCGAGGCTCAGGCGACCCGAGCGACGATGCCACCACCTCGCCGTTCGTGACCTCGCTGAACGGCTACCTTGAGGACGATCTTGGTGTGAAGACCGACATGACCTACAACGTGTTCGGGGATGTCGACCCCTGGCACGAAGAAGAGGGAACCTATTCGGAGACCGCATCCGATCTCCGCACCCTCCTTGCGCGCAATACCCACTTCAAGGTGCTCTATTGCTGCGGCTACTTCGACCTCGCTTGCCCCTTGAATGCGACCATCTACACGGTCAACCACATGGGCCTGGACCCGGACAGTCGTTCTCGAGTTTCCTTCGCCTACTTCCCAGCGGGACACATGATGTACATCGAAAAGGTGTCACGCAAAAAGCTCCACGACGACGTGAAGGCGTTCGAGGCAAGCTGCCTTGGGGGTGCCTAATCGCGGGCCCGTACTCCTCCCCACGGGGATGTTTGGCAGAAGAACGTTCAAACCACCGTGATGGTCTGCTCGCCGTCGATCACGACCACGTCGCCGGCCCGCAGTTTTCGCGAACGTCGGTTGTCGGGGATGCCATTGATGGTGACTTGGTGGACGGCAAGGAATGCCTTGGCGTGGCCGCCGGAGGAGATGACGTCGGCGGCCTTTAGGAGCTGCTGCAGCTCGATGATCTCACTTCGGAGTTTGAACTCCACTGGGTCGGCCATGGCCTTCATTATGGAGTCACTTGCCGAGTTCTTTGCGGCGAAGCTCCAAGAGGGTCCAAGCCTGTCCGGCATTATCCAGCACAGAAAGCGTGGAGGCGTTGACCCCCATGGCTTCTAACTCAATTTTCTGCTCCGTTGTGACGGGGGCATTTCGCCACCGGTTCTGGGCGAGGGTGAAGCCCCTGGTGAAGGGCCACCGCTCTCGAACATGCCCGTCTGCCCGTTTGAAGGCGAGGGGCAACTCGCGTCCGCATTCGAATTCGGTAGCGCCCCGCTCGCTGGAGCTGAGGGACAGGTGGCAGAACCCGAGCGCGTCCTCTTCCAGCAGAGCCATGCGGTGGTGCTCGCCCTGCCCTGAACCGACGACCAGCAGATAGCGCCCGTCTCCGATCTTCATCCACGCGTTCTGGCTGACCGAGGAGACCTCGTCCGGGGGCGTCAGCTCGGCCAAGAGATCGACGGCGACGAGCGTCTCGTCCAGATCGTCAAAGTTCACGTTCCGCCGAAACATGTGGGCCTGGGCGCGGGGATCCAGTTTCTCCCACTTCTGGAGTGCCTCAAGAATGGTGTGCCCTTCCAAGTCCAAGTCTTCGGGCAGGCCGACGATGCCCGCCACCGATGGGATCTCCTCCTTCTCGGCCGAGGGCATCCGCACCCGTTTGCCGTTATCGACCACATCGATGACGATGCAGTCGGGTTTATCGCTGGCTCGAATCGCGGAAAGACGGGCGTCTGTGTCCGCCAGTCCCTCGATCGTGTTCGGTAGCACCCGCAGGCCTCGACCGATCATCTGGCAGAAGAGTGCCCAACTCTTCGTGGGCCGGAGCAGGAGGACGCAGCCGGCGTCGGGCACATCGAACCCCTCGGTGGCAATCTCGACGTTCGTGAGGACTTGGGTTCGCCCGCTTAGGAAGCGCCGCATAATGCCTTCCCGCTGTGAGGCTTCCATCTCGCCGTTGACCGCTTCAGCGGAGATACCGTGGTGGCGGAACAACTCGGCTACCGTGTTTGCATGCGCCACCCCCGTACAGAAAACGATGGTCTTACGGTCGCGCGCGATCCGTAGCCAGTTTTCGAGGGCCACATTGTTACGCGCTTCGGTATTGGTGGCGTCCTGAAGCTGCTTGGCGCTGTAATCGCCGCGTACCACTCGCACCTTGGAGAGATCGATTCCGGTTGCCACCCTGAAGCCTTTGAGATCGGCCAGCCATCCATCCTTGATCGCCTCGGTGAGGGTGTAGGTGAAGGCGACCTCCTGGAAAATCGCTTCTTCCTCTCCATGGAGGGGACGATTGTCCATTCGGTGGGGGGTCGCGGTGACTCCGATGGTGAAGCACCGGTCCTCATAGGCGCCGACCGCCTTCATCACATTCTGATAACTCTCAGCCGCGCCGTGGTGGGCCTCGTCGATGATGAGACAGCCCGGACGGAGCAGGTCAAGCCGCCGGGTGCCCGGACGTCCGAGCGACTGCACGCTTCCGATCAGCACGTCCTGCTCATCGGCCCTCAAGCGTCCAAGATCGCTCTCAATGGCCACCTTTAGTTGAGGATTCTGCTGGCGAATGCGATGCGCCGCTTGGGTCAATAGTTCGCGACGATGCGCAAGCACAAGGCAGGAACCGCCCGATTGGCGGTGGAACTCACCGGCCAGGGCGCTAAACAAGGTCGTCTTTCCCGTCCCCGTCGGCATCACCACCAGCGCCCGCCGCACCCCTCGGTCCTGGCAGGCCAAAATCCGGCCAAGGGCTTTGGCTTGGTAGGGACGCAGGATCACCGAATCGACGACAGAACGATCACTCAGCATGGAGAGGGCAAGTCACTAGACGAATCAAGCGCGCTGGGCGTCGCATTATATTGCGTGCTTTGGGGAGCCGCGATGCCGCTTGACTACTCCTCTCTCGGTGGATGTTTACCGGGAGAGAGGACTTCCGGGGTCGGGGCCCATCTCGCGGCGCCAGCGTTTATGGCACCCCTTGATCATCCGCGTAAATAAAGGCTGTTACCAGCCCAACCCTCGATGCCCCGGATGGATGGGAGATAATCCAGAAAGCCCGCGGTCGTCGATCGGGGTTTGTCAGGGCAACGATTGGTGTACCGGAAGCGCTTATGAGATCCATCCGCTTAGATCGACCCTTCGGCCACTCTCTGCCGCTTCAATGGCCCCGTAGACCATCGCCAGGCTCTTGATGTTATCGTGGCACTCGCCCATGGGGGTACTGCCGGAGGATAGGGCGTGAAGGAAATCGTCCAATGCTCCGGAGATGCCCCACGGGCCTTCGCCAGGCGCCTCGGAACGGTCTCTTGTCACCGAGTGAAAACCATCGGGGCCAAAGACGACTGCACCCTGCGGCGAGCTAACGCCATCCCATAGGGCGGTGCCTTGCGGGCCAACAGCCCGCCACTCAGACTCCCACGGCGTCATCTTGCCATCGGCACACCAACAACCTCGGTAATTGAAGCGAAGGCCACCGGTCATCTCAAACAGAGCGTGGACAGAAGCGCCTGCCTGGAACCAACTCCAGGCCGGGTTGAACTCCTCGCATACGACAGATACGGGATCGGCGCCGGTCAGATACCGGGCGGCATCGAACGTATGAATCGCCATCTCGATCAGGAGGATGTGATCCATCTGCTCCCGAAATCCTCCGAAGTGAGCCCCTATAAAGAAGTCGGCGTAGAGCATGCCTGGCGGCCCGATTTGGTCAATCAGCTTTCGGAAGGCGGCAAGCCGAGGATCATAGCGACGACTTTGGCTCACCATATACAGCTTGCCGGCATCCTCTGAGGCGTGCACCATCTCACGTGCCTGGGCCATGCTTGCCGCCATCGGCTTCTCGCCGAGCACCGCCACGCCGGCCCTGAGCGCGGTCAACGTCACCTCGTGGTGTACCTCGGGAGGGGTGACGTCGATGACAAAGTCGGGCTTAAGCAACGCCAGCGCGCTCGCAAGGTCTTCCCCCGTATAAATACCAGGAAATCCGCTGTCCTGCGCTCGCTGAGCGGCTCGCGAGCCGGTGCGCGACACCCAACCCACCAAGTCCACATCATCCCTCTCGCGCAAGCGCTTTCCCCACGCTACGCTAAAATCCCCCGCTCCGGCGAGGACTACCTTCATTCCCGGCATTCATTCGTCCGCATACTTGACCGAACACCCGTAGGAGCGGGTAATTGGGACGGAAACTGATTTTCCGGCCATGGCCTCTTTGAGTGCCTGTAGGGCGTAGTTGGTGGCGCCGTTGAGGCTGTCAGGGTCGGGGGTCGGGCGGTTATCGATGGCGCCGCTGTAGATGATCGTTCCCTTGGGATCGATGATCACGATGTCGGGCGTGCTGCGCGCACCGTAGAGGTGGCCAACCGCCCCGTCAGGATCAAGCAGGGTGGCGACCGATTTCACGCCTTCCTCCTTACGGTAGGCGATGACCTCATCCCTCGTTAGGTAGCCCTGCATGCCGGGAGCCGAGGAGATGATGCTGTACCAGACTGCGCCCATACTCTCTGCCGCCGCCTGGGTCTTTTGCATGTTGCCCGAACCGTAATGCTTGCGCACGAAGGGGCAGTCCTTATTGGTCCACTCCAACACCACATAGTGTCCAAGATCCGACTTGAGCTCGTGGGCCTTGCCATCGGAGCCGGGAAGGGTGAAGTTGGGCGCCGGCTCGCCGACGCGGGCGGGGGCGGCATGGTAATGGGTCGTCGTCAATAGGGTTAGGGCAATCAGGACCGTCATCGAGAACCTCCGACGTGGATGGGAACATCCACCAATAGGGCGCGAGTTCCGCCCGAAAGCGTTTCACCGCGCGGCACAACGAGAATTCCGCCCAGCCATGTGGGGTTTGGCGCAGCGTAAGGGGAGAGCTGAAGGCGCACGTGGTACGAGCTTCCGTCCGACGTCACTTGGGCCGGCTCAGTGGGGTCGATGGTCGCATCGGCGCCAAAAAAGGTGACGTTAGGTGGCGGCTTGATGGGACCGAGGTCGACCACCACACAAGTGCCGTCCCTCCTCGCGGTGAGCGAACTGCTCGGCATCTGCGGCAGGGAAGACTGCACCGCCCGGATGCGACGCCGCGCATCCCGATTGACCCGTAGGTGGCGGCCCACGGCGAGATCGAGGGTCAAATCCGCATGTCCAAATACACATGCCTCCCGGCAGGCCATCCATTGGGTGTCGGCACCAATGGACACGTGACCAGTGAGAAGATTATGGGGAGGGATGAGCATCGCCCGCAGTTCCACTTCGTGCGGATAGCAGTAGTTGGTGCCCGCAGATGTGACCATAAGCTCAGGCACCGGCCATTCAATGGGCCCTACCCTCCAGCCGGAAGGAAGCTCCCACTTGACCGTTGTGGCAAAGCCTGAGTCGCCGGGATTCATCCAATAGGTGTGCCAGCCCGGCTCGGGGGTGAGGCGCACTGCCGCGTAAAACGGGGCGCCCGGCTTGATCTGGGTGACTTCGGCTTCCAGAGCCGCCTGACAATGTAAAGGAGCCCCTGCCCAAAGTGCAAGCACAAGCAAACCGGGAGTCATAGCCGTTTCTACCTTGTCTGGACGGAAATTACCAGGCAGGGTTCATGATGCGGACTGCCATAACGCCACCTTAACCACCTTGGAGGAGCCTTGTTCGCACATCTTCCAACCATGCAATTCGCGCCCGCGCCTCGTAAACAATGCCAAGCCCCGCCATCGCTTCAACGTATTTACCAAGGGCCTCGTCGGTCCGCATGACAGCCTCAGATTTGGCGAGATGCTGTTGCAGGCCAGGTACCACCGAATCGATAAACGCGATCCGCTGGTCCGGCGCCAAAGCACCCAGGAAGAAGAAACGGAGCCGCACCAGGTCCACGGTGTGCTCGATGTCGGCAACGGGAATGGGCGGCGTCATCCACTGGTCAAGACGGCGCTTGCCTTCCTCAGTTAGCCGCAGGGAAGAGTCCTGCCGACGGCCAGGGAGACCCTCCCGTTCCAGCAAGCCTTCCTTGATGAGGCGTCTGACGATGGGGTAGACGGTGCCGGCGCTGCTTCGATAGAAGGTGGACGGCGAGTCCGCAAGTTCCTTCATGATCGCATAGGTCGTGCAACACCCCTTGCTCCAGGCAATTCCGAGAACAGTGAACTCCAGTATGGAGTGGGGCGGGCGTTCGCCCGAATCATGGTTCGAAGGCGATGCGTTGGTTGGCATAATCGAAGATCAGGCTATGAAACTGTCCCAGGAAGCCCATACCGACGTTGCCCCCTTCGTAGGTGCTGCTGAACACGCCTTTGATTGTCGTCTGAAATCCTACCACCGGTTTGAGGAATCGCTTTCCGCATAGTTCGAACCAGCCAATGGTTCCGGAGAAGCTGGCCGCCGATCCTCCCGCGCCGCCGCTCATCGATTTCTTGAGACCCTTGCGATTGAGGAGATGAAACTGGCGAACCGCCGGCGAGAAGAAGTCGACGGTGCTCGCTGAGCCGGTGTCGATCTTGAAGATGCTCGAATGGTCCCCCTCGAAACGACAGGTCAAGCATGGTGTGTTTCCCTCGAATTCGAACGGCGTCCACTCAGCGGCAGCCATCTCGGGAGCACCTGGCCGAAGGACGCGCAGCGTGTTCGCATGCAGGTCAAGCTTGAACGCCGCCCACCCGATCAGGTCGTCATAACCGCAGATACCGCCGATGGGCAGACCGAGCATCTTGGAGAATCCGGCTAGGTCGAGCTCCAGAAAGAGGGGATTCGCCAATGTCATCGGTCCCACTTGCAGGGACTTGGCACGCCCAAACTGGTATTGGGCCACCGCAACCACACCCGCGACCGAAGCGCTTCCGATGGTCTCCAGGCCAAGTTGTTTGGCCACCGTGGAATCGATGCAGGTGGTATCGGCCCCCGTATCGAAGAAGAACCAGCCGACGTCCTTGCCATCGACCTTGGGCTTGATGAAGATCAAACCCGCGATCCGCTTGATCGGCATCGGCTCGCCGTCGGGGCCCGTAAACGACAGATCGGCGGTGTTGGTGGGCGGCATAGCGAAGGAAACGCCAACGGCGCTGGCGTCCGTGATATCCGTCTCGTCCGTCTCTCCCCCCGTGGTGTGGATGATCTTGGTGGGGAACTCGCGGCCACCGAAGGGCCGGTAATCGGCGAACGTCCACACGTCGTCCCCGCTTGTGAGCGATGCCGGAAGCAGGGTGTCGGCGCTCAGAACAAGCGTGCCCTCGCCGGCGCCATCCTTGAGTTTGAGGCTCAGTTCGATCTGGTTGTCGGCGGCCTTGATGCTGGTGTCGACCAAATCCGGCGATACTGCCCACTCGCCGCTCTCGACCCACATGATCAGCCGGTTCATGTCCCGGTCGTAGAACTTCACGCGGTGGCTGAGCCCGGTCGAAATCCCATCCCAAGCATTCTTCCCGTCAAAGCCAAACGACTGCGAGAGGCCATGCGCGGTATCCACCTCCCGAAATCGGAACTCGCCATCGAAGTCGGTCACCGTCGTCGTGGGCGCCCCCCTCTGGACCCCGGTCCCAGTCAGCCGCCAAGACTTCATGTCTCCAGCGACCCCCGTCGCCTGGGCGACCATTCGGCGAAGGGCATCCCAGTTCGGCGGCGGGGCGGCCAAGCACGCCACACCGGTGGCCAGCATCAGCAAACAGGCGATCGGTCGAAAAGGTCGAAGGCAAGTCATCGATATTACGATTCGTAATATACTCGAGTTTTTGGGCGATGACGTTACCAGAAGTAAGTTGGCGGAGCCTTTAGGTAGAGACATCCGCGACAAGCCCCGAATGCGCCGAATCCGAGTTGCTTGGCGAACGCCTTGCGGATCGGCTGTTGAAGTCCGGCGTAGTCTTTGTCGGCACGTTCCGTAAAACGGAGCTTCATTCGCCGGAAGCCTAGAGGTGAGCTGCGCGGGCCTCAAGCGCGGTGATCGCGTCGGTCGCGCTGGCGTAGGGGCCGTGGGTGCGTCCGTCCTTCACGTCCTGCAAGCCTTCCGCAAGATGACGGTCGATGACCGTCTTCGGGGTGAAGGTGATCTTGCCTCCCTCGATGGAGGCTTCGAGTAAGTCGCCGATCCCGATGTGCGCTAGCTCGCGGATGCTTTGCGGGATGACGATCTGAAATTTGTTCTTGACGGTGACGAGTTCCATATGTTCCTTTACGTCGGCATTGGTTGAACTGTTCAACAGATGAACTAGCAGTATACACCGTCTCCGGACGGTCGTCAAGGGCACAGGCAGGGTTCCGAGGGAGGCACTCCTTCGAGCTGGATCGGCAGCTTCACCAACCTCCAAGGCGGCCCGACGGGAGTCGCTGGTGGCAACACCTATCCGGCGATCATCCGCCGAGGCCGTGGCTGGGATGGCAAAGGGCAGCCAAAGCCCTTACGCATCTTTCTCCAGGATGGCGCCAACGACGTGGACAACGCGGCCGGCTGTTGGCCGCTGGCCAACCAAGAAGTGGCGCGAGCTTTGGCGTTTGCCGGCTACGACTTCAAGTTCGTTTTCGGCAACGGCTTCCACTCAGACAAGCAAGGCCGGGCCACACTTCCCGACGCCATGCGCTGGCTCTGGCGCGACCAAAAGTAGCTTCCCACGGGGCTCAGGGCCATCCGTAGCCCGCTCCCCCCGCTCATTGGGCGCCTTGCGGCGTCCGGACGACTCCCCACCTAAATTCAATCCCTGGGAGAGAAGGCGCCTAATGAGATCTTTTGGCTTGATCTTTTTGAAAACTAACCGACACGCAGATTATATCCGAGGAAATCTCGGATCATGCAGACCATTTTCAAACATCCCGGAGTCGCACATACCTTGAATTGTGGACCGGTGAATTGAACTAAGTTCAGGTTCAAACGCACCCACACTCGGACTTTCTGTACACACTTGTAAACATCATCGCGTATACTGTGCATATTGTTCGCTGGCCTGTACAATGACCGTTCAAATTGATCAACGCGCCATCGCCGATATGTCGCCCGTCGTCGCCGAGGCCCTGCGCTGTCTGCATGAGAACGGCGTCGCCAACGACAGCTTCTATGGCGACGATCGCATCAATGTGCGCCGGTTGAGGCTAGAGGGGAAGACCCTCCGACCGGTCACTCTCGCCCGAATTGCGGGCAAGCTAGCGTTGTTTCCCGCCGATCGCATTGGGAACCCAGCGGTGTTGGCGAAGTTCGAGGAGTACCGGACCAAGCTGGCGCAGGTGGCGCCCAACGGTCGGGCCTTCGCGCCGTCCGAAATCGGACCGTTCTGGACTTGGTTTCTGGAGGGACGAGACCTTCAGGTTCTGACTCAATCCCAGGTTCCGGCTGCTCTCCATCGCCTCGGCTTGGGCGCCGAGCCGGCCCCGATGCCTGAGCGCCCCCGCGATTTGATCGAAGGTCCGCCTCTCCTGGTTTGCGGCGCCCTGCCGGAGTTCACCCTCGCCGAAACCTATCGCAACTGGGTTCCGGTCGAGCTGACTTTCTGGTACCCGCTGGCCCAGAAGAACCGCTTTCCCAAGCTCCTCCGCACCGAAGCCGCCCCCATCCAGGCCGAGAGCCTTCGCGGCGACCATGTCGGCCTCCTCACCATCATCGCCGCGCCTCGGCGCATCGTTTACGCCTGCGGCTGCACGGACGCCGGTGTGGAGGTAGCCCTCGCCGCCCTCACCACCCCCAGCGCCCTTGCCCGCCTTTGGGACTTCATGGAGAGCCGCGCTGCCGAAGAGCCGCTGGGATACCAATTCGCCGTGCAATCCACCCCCTCCTCGTCAGCACCCACATTCCTTGACGAGCGGACCCTCTTCTAGGAAGCCTGCCGTGCACCCGTCGATCCAGGGAGTGCGGTGGCTCGCCACCGGACCGAGCGCAGCGAGCGCTCTCCTTCTGGCAAACACTAGACTGGAACTCTCATGATCGGGCACATCAAGTCGCTACGAGTCGAAGGATTTCGCTCCATTCGAGGTTTGGAGGTCAACTTCGGATCGGTGAACCTGATCACGGGACCCAACGGGTGCGGCAAGAGCAACCTATTCAACATTTCAAGCTCATCCAGGCGTCCATGCAGGGGCGTCTCGGCCCGGCAATCGCCGCTGAGGGCGGGATGGAATCGATCAAGATGGCGGGACGCCTCACGTTTGAGAGGAAGACCTCCAAGGCGGACATGCGGGGCCTGAACGGCCCCAAGGAGCTTCGCCTGGACCTCTTGGACTCGAAGTCGATGGCTTCTGATAATATTTATTATGAAAATTCTATCGTTCATTCAAGGAAATGCGAAGCGGGCCCGAACGCGGGCCCATCTGCGGCATGTACCCAGTAGCGACCCAAGACCCGCCACGCATCGCAAACGTAGCGATGAGCTTAGGTAGAACCTAAAGATGATTGCGTCGATCAGTTCCTCAGGCCGAACGCGAATGGCGCTGGTGACCGGCGCTTCTTCGGCCATTGAGAGATCGTAGGGACAGTTTCGAACCTAGCCCTCTCCGAGATCGTTCCGGATAAGGCCCTGGTCCCCTTAACATTGACCGCAACAGTCACTGGATAGAATGGGGCATGGGATGGGAGGACCGTTGCGAACAATCTCCTCGCGGGTGGGCGAGCAAACTGGGGTCTCGCAGGGCGAAGCAAGGGCGAAAACACAGCGGCCAGCAGCGGACCCGGTGCTTTACGGCCCGGCGGGCGTTTGACACGCTTGTTCTTGCCAGCGTCCTTTCGATCGCCGCCTGGGGACAGGATGCGGGACAGAAGGCGGTGGCGGCCGACATGAAGCTGCCGGCGAGCCACCAGGTGGCCGCGCTCACTCGGGATTTTGCGAAGTTCAAGGTCAACTCGCAAATAGACGCAGCCGTCGTCGCCATGTATCTGAGCAAATTACTGGCCCAACAAGGTGATCAAAACAAGGCCGGACCCTACGCCGACTACGTTGCCGACTACTTTACTGCGAATCTTCAGGGTGCCCAGGCCGCAAATGTATTGAAGGGACTCTCGGGCATGTTTTACAAACTTGATGCGCTCGGCCTGGGGAGCGACTATTCTCGTAGGGCTTACAATTTGTACGCAAAGGCCAACGATCCTGCCTCGGCGGTAACCGTGTTGCTGGATTGGGCGACGGGGGACGACGACCAAGACCTGGCAGTTCGCGCCTGGAAGGAGGCGAACGCCCTGGGCAACAAGGACCTGACCGAGAGGGCGATGTTGGTTCTCGGTTCCCTCGCATATAGCAAAGGGAATTACTCGGCCTCCGAAGCCTTCTTCACCGAGGTGCTTCCCTACTGCCGCAGTCGGCAGGATTCGGACGCGATCTACGACATCCTCATACGACTCTCAACCTGCGCCGGCTATCTCTCCGATCCGGCCCTGGCCGAGAAAGTTGGTCCCGAACTCCTAAACCTGGCGTCAATTCGAAAGGACGCCGACACCGCCGCGCTATGCGTCAACAATTGGGGCTATGCCTACCTGCAGACCAAGCGCTACCCGGAGGCGGAGGCGAAGTTCCGGATTGCGCTCTCCCAAGCGAAGGACCTGAGGGACATTCGAGGTGAGTGGACGGCCCTCTCCAACCTCGGTGAAGTCAAGTTCCAGAGCAGCGACTATGTCGGGGCACTTCCCTTCTACCGCGACTCCTCAGGTCTTGCGCGCACTGTATTCCCCGAACTCGCCCAGGACACCGATTGCCGAGAGGCCTTCGCCCTGCAGAAGCTCCAACGCTACGTCGAGGCAGAGAAGCTGATCGAGGGAACCGAGTCCGCCTGGAGCGAGGACAACATTCCCTTCGCGATCGTGGCCGCCGAGCACCTCCTCCAGTGCTACCACCAAATGCATCAGACCTCAAAGATTGCCGCATTGCGGAAAGTAACGGACGATCTGTTCGGCGAGGCCCTCAACACAGCGGAGGTCGTCAATGCGTCGCCGGTCTTTGCCAACAATAGCGGCGGATCCGTTCAGGAAATCGGGTTCCTCCGCACCTGGGCGGCTTGGGACGATATCGACCGCGGTGACTTGAAGAGCGCGCTCCGAGAAATCGAGCTATCGAAGGCTCGGGGCCTCGTTGAGACAACCGATGAGGGCACAAGACTCCACCCAATGGAACGCCAGCTTTATGGCGACATTGCTCGGGAAGCGGTCGGCCTTTCAGGAGATTCCGCAAGAGGCCAACTCCTCGCCGATGAGCTGGACGCCCTGGATCATGCCAAGGCGATCGAGGCGATGAGCGGGAGCGGTGGCGTAACTTCCCTTGAGTCGCTCATGGCTTACAACGACCTCTCGAAGTACCTCGACGCCGCCACCGAGGATGCGCTCGTCCTCGAGTTCAAGGTCCTTCGCACCACCACCATCGACGAGGTGCATGTGATCGCTGTGTTTAAGCAAGGTCCTCAGACTAAACTGCGTGACACCTTACTTCGGGAAGGCGGGCAACCCGTCACGGCTGAACGCCTTGCCGACCTGACCAGGCAGTTTCTTGCCGGTCTCTCCCAGCGACCGGGACCGGCGCGAACAGTAATGGAATCATCCATCCAGCCGGTCAGCGGTGCTACTGCAGGCCCGAAGTTGGCTTCGATCCTCCTCGACCCGATCAAAGAGCTTCTGGCGAAGAATTTAAAGGTTGTCGTTTGCCCGGACGGACCCTTGTGGTCCCTTCCCTTCGAGGCGCTCCCGGTCGGCTCAGGCTCCTACCTCATCGACCAGAACCAGGTGACCTACGCCTACAGCATCTTGGATCTGGTGAAGGCCGAGGGGATGCGCTATGACCGCAAGCGCGCCAAGGCCAGCGCCAACGGCCTCATCATCGCGAACCCCACGTTTGGAGCTGCGGGAACCGACCGATCGGGCGCCATCCGGTTCGACAACCTTCCGTCTCTTCCGGGGGCAGATAGAGAAGCCCGCGCCATTGTGAGCCTTGACCCGGGTGCCACCCTCCTTTCCGGGAATCAGGCCACATCGACGCCGGTGCTGAAGGCGATGCCGGCCGCAAAGTTCATCCATTTCGGCACCCACGGCTTCGCCAACCCGGATTTTCCCATGCTGAGCGGCGTGGTGCTCGCTCAACCGGGTCCCGGCGAGTCGGGATTTCTTACCGCCTTGGACCTGCAATCACTCAAACTGTCAGCCGATCTGGTGGTGTTAAGCGCATGCGAGACCGGCAAGGGCGACTACGAATTGGGCCGCGGGCTCGTCGGCCTCACCTGGGCCTTGTCCGAGGCCGGCGCCTCGACCCAGATCGTCAGCTGCTGGTCGGTCGATGACGCGTCCACAGCCGATCTCATGCAGTCGTTCTACACCGGCTATCTGCGCGCGGGCAAACCCAAGGGCGTTGCGCTTTGCGATGCGATTCGCGAGGTGAAAAAGAAGTGGCCCGATCCCTACTATTGGGCGCCCTTCATTTTGGTCGGCGATCCTCGGTGAACGCGCGACTTCCGGATAGGCGCATTGAGGATGAGCGCGTCAATGCCGCTCTCCAGGAACGGCCGAACGTCGACGCCGATGCAATCGACGACGCCGAGTGGCAGCTTCAAGGCTCTGCCTGTCTTCCAGTTACCCACAATCACGGCGCGGGTGAAAACGACTCTGCCCTTGTAGCCGAGCGAGCTCACGTCCCGCTCGCCAACCGCAGCATAAACGTTCCGGTCGGGCCAGAAGCATTCGTGGCCAACTTCATCGACCACCTGCTTGAAGCGGGCGGTCTTCGGGTCGAAGCGGTAAAGGTACTCGTAGCCCTGAGGAATGCTGGCCCAGCCATCGGTTCGCAAGAATACTTCCCTGCGCACACTGTCATAGATGAGGGCGCTCACCTCGAGGTCAACCTCGGAAGTAGTGGTGTGCCCAGATGGCGAAGTCACGGTCGACTTCATGGAGAACATGTCGGAATCCTCAAGATCGAATTTCCATACCCCGCCCGGCAGCAGGAAGGACGCTGTCAGGTTTGAAGCGTTCTCAGGCCTGGCGAGCCACTGGATTCGAGGGAATGGAGCCCTCTTCAACTGCCACGTCTGGGGATCGAGGGTCCAACGGGAGGCATCCGAAATGCCGTCGTTATGAATGAAGGTGGGCTGTCCTGGAGGGTCGAACCCGTAGGCGGCCAGAAAGCGAGCGGGAATCAGGTCCATGTCCGAGGACGCTAGGGGCGCCCGCGCCGAGGTAAGGAATGGCTCCTCGCTGGTCCAAAGCTCCGTTCTGCCAGTGGGCATCTCTTCGGCCCATAGCAGGCGGTTCCGGCCGAGCCACACCACCCATCCATCGGGCTCGCTTCCGGAAGGGATCGGCACTTCGCGCCGATGCTCACCGCGCAAGTTGCTCACGTACAGCCGGTGCATTGTGCCGACCTTTGGATTTGGTGAGTAAATGCGGGCAACGAATGCCAGCTTTGCGCCCGCGGTGGTCAGCAAGGCCAATTGGACCAGAGGGAAGAGCACGAAGGAAGTGTATCTCCCAGGGCCTTCCTTGCGGCTTCAATGGATGATGATGTCGCCGCCAAACAGTCGAATGATGAGAGAGATCACGATGATCGCGGCAACAATGATGCTGATCATGATTGCACCCGGGAACATGACCATGCAGCAACAGGCCCCGATGAAGGCAAATGTCCAAGCAACTGCCTCCTTCCAATAGATCTCACCATCTTTCAAGCCCCAGCCAACGAGCGGCAGAAACAGAGTGGGAAATACGATCAAATCAAGAGGATAACGAAGATTGCGCAGCCACGGTGGCATGGTCCCGGTCGTATGGAGGCAGCAGCGTTACCGATGGATAGCGTCCCCACCGTCCTAAAGTGTTTGGGCCCACCCGTGTCGGGCATTCAGCAACTCGTCCGGAGCGAGCAACTCCAAGGGTTCAGGACGCCGGGGACGGCTTCCCTACCAAACGCGCGTTACTGAGGAACGCCCCATGTCGCCATATAATCGGACACCCAAGTGCGGACCTATCACAACGTCCAGAATCAGGCACAATACCAAGCGGGACGTGGCCCAGGTAGGATTGCGGTGGCTAGACTTTCCGCGAAGACCAATGAGAATTTCCAAGGCTGACATGGTGGCGTGGCAGAGCGGGGAGCTTGGCTCCATGACCGCCAGCCAGGTGCGCCCAGCAAGTGAGTTGGGGCCCGGGAAATGGACGGGTCTACTCATTGAGGTCCCCCTTGGAGAGCCGGGCGATCCGGCTGCCGAACTCGGTGTTCGCTTTGGTCTTCTCGACCAAGCAAAATCACCGGTGCAGTCCGTTTTCAGTGAATTCGGCCCCCATCAGACCGAGCAGCCCCAGCTGTACTACATCGAAGTGCACTACGGCACCCTTAAACCGGGGCGCTATTGTGCAGAGTGTTACGCCTTTCGCGAGCCACTAAGAACCCTGGCCACCGCGAACGTACATATCATTCCCTGAGATGCCCGCATCTGGGGAAAGTACTAGTTTTGCAGCCTCCCTATAAGGGACTGCCCCTGTACGAGCCGATTAGGAAATACAGGGTTTCCGCTGATCGGAGTATCGGCGCTTGCCCATACGCGAAACTCGCAAGGCGATCATCATGGGCTACGGTAACTTTCTGGAGCGGTCGAGGGGAAAACAGGTCAGCGGCGCATGGGTCGGTGGCTTTGGAGTTTCTCAGCTTGGTCGCGACCCCATCTCACAGTATCCCGGCTGGGTCACATTCCGCGCGAGCGAAGTGTCGTTCGCCAGTTCTGGATTCCATGGCGGTATCTACATTCTCGCGAGCGCGATGGACAAGAGGGCCGGGCTAGACCGACTGGTGGTCGTGGAATCGGAAAACCTCTCGGTTGACCTGTACCGCCTGCTCGCCGATCCCTCAAGACGATCGGGGAGCGGCTATCGGAACCTCCCTACCCACGTCCGGATCGAGGAGATCCTCGATAAGGCAGTACGCGCCAAGCGCGCTCAGTGGTGGGAGTCGCGAGACCCCAACATGCTGACCGCGCCCGACGTCTCTTGGGACATATTCCGGACCGAGGGTTAAGCACCCTTTAGCGGCGTCGCCCCATCAGCCTCAGGATAAAGATGAAGAGGTTGATGAAGTCCAGGTAGAGGCGCAACGCCCCATAGATCCCAAGGTTCTCCCCACCCATCGTCTGCGACATCGCCTTGATGCGCTGAGTGTCGTAGGCGGTCAGTGCGGTGAAGATGATGATCCCAATGAGCGAGATCACATAAGACATCGCGTCGCTGTGGAGAAAGAAGTTGATCACCATCGCGATGATGAGACCGATGAGGCCCATGAAGGCGATGCGGCCCACGCTGGAAAGGTCCTTATTGGTGACGTACCCGTAGCCGGCCATGACCCCAAACATCGCCGATGCGGCGAAGAATGATGCCGCCACCGACTCCGATGTGTAGATCAAGAGCAGAAATGAGAGGGTAATCCCGTTGAGTAGGGCGTAGGCCAAGAAAAGGGCGATTGCGACTGGGTGGGAAAGAGTCGAAATGCGGGCGCTCACAAACCAAACCAGCCCGATCTCAACAATGAACAGACCCATCAGGAGCATCGGGGTGGCGATGAGCATTTGCTCAAATGCGACACTCGACGCAGCGGCCAGGGCGGCGACGCCGGTCACGGCAAGTCCGGCGAACATCCACGCGAATGCCTGCCGCAAAACGCTTGTGGCGCCCACGGCGGTTGATTGACTGTAGTAATTCGGCTTCATATTTCTTTGTTCTACGACGTGTTATTGCGGCCACGGGGTCGCAGGCCTAGGACCCATTATATACTGCCTTATGGAAAGTGTCCCTAAAGGAGGGGACAGTTTCGATCCAGCGCCCTCTCCCTCGGTTCGCTTAGGCTATGGTAAGCGATCATCTGCACTGCGCGACGCTTACCGGTCCCTCCCGCTGCTGGAAGGGATTTGGTTGTCACGGGAACGGTGGCACCGCGTCCGCATCGGGAGTGACACGGGCGGTTATCAATCATCCATGGCGGAGGCGTTTAGCCTGTAACGCCTTCCCCCGAGGCCACATCCCCCGTATAATGGCGGGCAATGGGCCTGATCATCGATGGGACGATCATCGTCCTCTACTTCTGCTTGATCTCGGCGATCGGCCTTTATATGGGGCGGCGGGAGAAGAGCCTCCTTGACTTCGCCCTTGGCGGGCGCGGGGTTCCTTGGTGGGCGGTGATGGCCAGCATCATCGCAGCAGAGACAAGCGCCGCGACTTTCCTCGGCGCGCCCGAAGAGGGGTTTAGCAAGCAGACCCTTGCCTACGTGCAATTGGCCTTCGGCGCCATCCTCGGCCGCTACGTAGTGGCCAACTTCTTCCTGAAGCCGTACTACGATTACAAGGTCTACACCGTGTATGACTACCTTGGCGCCCGCTTTGGGCCGAGCACGAAGAACCTCGTTTCCGCCCTGTTTCTCGTGATGCGCACCCTTGCTTCGGGCACGCGCTTGTTCATCCCGTCCCTCGTGATGGTCCTTGCATGGAAGCTCTTTACCGAGCACGGCAAGTCCGTGGTCTATGGTCAAGATGCGGTCCACGGGGTGATTCCCTACCTGGTCGCGATCATTTCCCTCACCATTCTCACCTGCATCTACACCGCAAAGGGAGGCATCAAGGCCGTCATTTGGACCGATGTGGCCCAGGCCACACTTATGTTTGGTTCTGCGCTGGTCGTCGTCTTCATGCTCTTCTCCCAAATCGGAGGGGTGGGCGCATTCCTGAAGGCAGTGCCTGACATGCGCACACTTCACGGATATTTCGTGACGGGTTTTGAACCTAGCACGATCCATGCATGGCAGAAGGATGAGCACCTGGCGGTCGGAAGCCCGATGACTT
>Ga0302319_10009953_pt1 | contig 18191 bp, 17 predicted proteins | sample Bog_T0_2_FD_203319 | JGI IMG/M metagenome (GOLD analysis project Ga0302319, IMG submission 203319) | Peat permafrost microbial communities from Stordalen Mire near Abisko, Sweden - Bog_T0_2 | ecosystem: Environmental > Terrestrial > Soil > Wetlands > Peat | place: Sweden: Abisko, Stordalen Mire...
CGCGACGAAAACCCACTCCCACAGGAGCGCGCGGCGACTGAACGCGGGAGCCTTCTGCCAGCAACTTGCCGTGGAAGCCGCCCTGAACAGGCCGTTGCTCCTGCCGCCCGTCGCGCTCGACAAGTTTCTCCTCGGGACGGCGTCCCCCTCCAACGACGGCTTCGGGCAGTGGTGGATGCAGGACGTACAAGTCGAATCGTGCACTTACAAGCCATGGATGCTCAATTTGATGCCCCGGCTCACCGGCCTGCCCATCGAATCGAGGGACGATCTCGTCGCCTATGTGCGGAAGAAATTCCCCCCATTGCAGCCCGATTGGTTTGGCGGGTTGCAGCGGGTCTGGTTCCTCGCCACCACCGGGGCCCGGATTCCGTGCCCCGGTCTGCCGGCAAACACGCCCGGGTTCCCGCTCTTTTATCTGCTGGCCACCGCCGGAATGGCGGTGGGAATGCTGCGCCCTGGACCGATGCAAAAGGTTCACATCGCGTGGGTGATCACGCTCGGCTTTACGGCTTCGGTGGTGATGCTGACCGGGGTCGTGAACCCGCGATATCGTTTTGTGTTCGAGCCGTTTGCGCTGTTGTATCTGTTTGTCCTCGCGGATGCCTTAGCCGCCGCGATTCGACGCCCTCCACAGAAATCATGAGTAGTGAAACCCCTGCGCGATGGCTGCGATGGCTGCGCATCGCCGGTCATATCCTGACGGCCGGGTACGTGATCGCGGCGGCGGCGTTGCTCGGCTGGGGGGCGTGGCGGCGGTTTCAACTGCCGCAGGCCCCGCTGATCGATCCGGATATCGAAGGCTATCTCGGGCCGGCCATCTCCGCGCTGGCCGGCAAGCCGTTTCTTCACCTGGTCGGGCGCAGCTTCCCCTACCCTGCGTTCGTCTATTTTATTTTGCGAATCTTCGGCGATTTCCGTGCCATCGCGGTCACGCAGCATCTGCTCGGAGTCGGCGCGGGCGCGCTCCTGCTCATGGCTTGGAATGCGGCGGCCAGGCTGGTCCCGGCCGGCGGCATCCCGCGGCCGCTGGCCCGTTACATGGGGCTGGCGCCAGCGTATGTCTTCCTCGGGTCGGCGACTGCGATATCCTTTGAACATCAGATAAGGCCGGAAGGGATTTTCCCGTTCCTCGCCATCCTGAATATTTGGATTTCGTTCAGGTTTCTCGAAGTGCGGTTTATTCGGAGAAGGCCGTCGTTCGTTTTGCTGGGCGGGCTGAATGTTTTCATCGCGTTTTTGATTTACATGGCCAAACCGAGCTTTGGGTTCGCCACTTTCTTTTGCACGCTGCCGGTCTGGCTCTCGCTGGTGTTGAAGGGAGCCTCGGGCCGGGAAAAAGCAGTGCTTGCGGCGGCGGCCATCCTGCCGGCGTTGCTGCTGCTATATCTGCCCGAACAGATTCTGAAGGCGCGCGACGTATGGGGGCCGTTGTTCCTGCCCGAGACGCTGCTGTCGGTGCACGCGCCAATGGTGGAAGAGCAAATGACCAAGGACCTCGCCGGGACCGCGCCGCTCCCCTTTGAGAGGAGCATCGTCGAGGCCGCGCGGGACATGCTGGGATCGGAGTTGAAGAAGGCCGCCCTGATCACAACTCCAAAGGCGTACAACTCGCTTGGATTCAATCCCGATTATCTGATGTACGACGATTCCTTCTGCATCCGGTTCGCGCAGGAGAGGCACTGGGACGTCCCGCAAATGGCCAACTTCTGCATGACGTACTACCGCCGGGCGCTGTGGCATCATCCCGCGGAGATGGCGAAGAAAGCAAAGGGGCAACTGGCGTTGTTCTATACGGGCAAGAATCCCGTTTATTGGCTGGGCAAGAACATGGACCTCTCGGGGCTCCAGTACTCGAGGGTGGCCCGGCTGATGCCGCTGACGAGCGCGCTCGGCCCGGGCAATCCGGCGGTGGATCGCTATGTCGACGCCTGCAACCGGCTGGCGGGTGCGGCGGTGGCCATCCCGCAGGCGCGGCGGTTCGTCGAGTGGCTGCAGTTTTTCGCGGCGCATTATCTCGACCTGCTCGGGGTGGCGCTGCTGAGCCCGCTGCTGCTTGTCACGCGGCCGCTGCGGGAACATTTTCTCTGGCTGGTGGCGGCCGTTTGGCTGACTTACAGTTATAACTTCGGCAACTGCCTGACCATCGCCATTGTGCATTCGCTGGAGGTTACGCGCTACGTGCGCATTCAATTGATTTTTACGGTGCTCGCGCAATGCCTCTCGATTTACCTGCTACTGGAGCTGGCGTTTTTCGCAATCCGCGCCGGCATCGCGCATTTTCTGCCCAAAGCGGCCCGGGCATGAACGAGCAGCCCGACACCCGGCCCGCTTCGCCCGGTGCAGCCTGGGAGGCGGTTGACAAGGTTGCCGGCCTTATCCTGCTGGCCGTGCTCACGGCAATGAAAGCGGCCGCCGCGAGCCGGTATCGTTTCAACACCGACGAGACGCAGCACCTGCACGTGATCTGGGGCTGGACCCGGGGGCTGATCGAGTACCGCGACCTATACGACAATCATCCGCCGCTCTTCCACATGCTCATGGCGCCGGTGTTCGGCCTCTTCCCGGAACGGGCGGACATCGTAGTGCCGATGCGGCTGCTGATGATTCCCTTTTATCTTGCGAGCCTGGTCGCGGTCTATCGCATCGGCCGCGCGCTCTATTGGCCCCGCGTCGCCGTCTGGGCGGCGCTGATCGCGGGGGTAGTGCCGGCATTCTTCTTTCCCGGGACGGAATTCCGTCCGGATGACCCGTATACGGCGTTATGGCTTTGGGCGCTGGCTGTGGCGGTCGAAAACAGGTTTGCCGCCGGCCGCGCGGCAGTCATGGGACTTCTCCTCGGGTGCTGCGTCGGCATTTCAATGAAAACGGCGCTACTGATCGCGTCGCTGTCGATCGCCACCGGTATTTCGCTTGCCCTTCGCTGGTGGCTCGGACGCTGGCGGCCCTCGGTGCGCGGGCTGTTTTTCAATCTCGTCGCCATCGGGATCGCAGCCGCGCTCATCCCGCTTCTGCTGTGCGTTTATTTTGCGGCGCACCATGCGCTGCCGGCCGCCTACGCTTGCGTGGTGAAAAACAATGTGGTCCCGGGCGGGTACCGCTGGGGCGGTTCGTCGCTGCATTATTTTTTCCTGCCAATAGGGCTGCCCTTTCTACTGGGCGGGGCCTTCTGGATATACAGGAGAGCGCCCGATGGCGGCACGGGGGCGAGGCGGGTGTTCATCGCGCTGCTGCCGGCGGTCTATTGCCTGCTCATGTACGGGTACTGGCCGGAGATTACCGATCACGACTTGCTTCCCGCGATTCCACTGGTCCCGCTCGCGGTGACGGCGCTGATCCTGTCGCTATCGGCAAACCGGAAGGTTCAAGCGATCTGCCAACTGGCGTTGCCGGCCGCCTTCGCCGTGTGCGCGCTGATGATCTGGCGCACGCACGTGCTCCAGCGAGGGTCGGTCACCAAGTATGTCAACCGGATCGCCATCGTGCTGCGGCTCACGAAACCGGAGGAATACGTGATGGATTTGAAAGGCGACGCCATTTACCGGCCGCGCCCGATTTTCACCGCGATTGAGAGTTTCTCGAGGATCCGGATGAGGATGGGCTGGATCAAGAACGACATCGTCGAGCAATTGATCAAGACTCGCACCGCTGTCTGCTTTCACCCGCCCTACCCTGGCGACGAGGCAACGAAATTCGTGAATGCCAATTACCTGCCGCTGACCTCGGGCACGATGATCCGGGTGTTGGGACAAAACCTTCCGGCGCCCGCGGGCGGCACGATCCATTTCACGGTGTCAATCCCGGCCGAATACGTGTTCGTGCAAAAACAGAAGCTGGCCGGGGGAATGCTCGACGGCCATCCGTGCGCAACTGCCCAGGCGCTGGACGCGGGCGATCACCGATTCGCACCGGCGGACTCCGCGGCGCCGGTCGTGCTGTTCTGGGCGCGGGCCTGGGAGCTGGGGTACCGGCCGGCGGATTGACTTCCAGGCTTGCTTTACAGAGAGCCGAATGCAGTTTCTGGCACGAACAGCAACCCGTGAAGACCTCACTAGCCCCCGGCAAATCTTTATGGTCTAGTGGCCCGCAAATGTGGTGTAAACACGCGGGTTCAGCCATCGATGCCATCCGCATCAACGCGATCTCGCGCGAAGTGCGCGACGGGCGCGCCCTGCTGGTGAAACGCCGCCGGCTGACCGGCAGGCCGCTGGCGCAGACGGCCAACCTGTTCTTCCGCGCCGCGGAGTACCCGGCCTTCGTGTGGGTGGACGCCGCAGCATGGCAGCGGTGGGAGGTCAGCTCCTTCAATCTGCTGCACGCGGGACAATTCCGCGCGTTCCCGGACGGGCCGCGTACGGTGTGCACGGACATCCTGCCCGGGACGAGCATCGCGGAGCACTTTGTGAACGGGACGTTCGAGTACGCAATGCTCGAGGCCGCCGGCCTCGAGTTGCGCCGGACCCATCAGTTGCACTCCGCGTTCTTCGGCGGCGCGTGGTCGCATGGCGACCCGAATCTGGCGAATTTTCTCTTCTCGACGCACGAGTGCCACGCGCGGTTGATCGACTTCGAGGTGGTACACGAACAGCGGCTGCCGGCGATGACCCGCCACATCGAGGACGTGCTCTCGTTCCTCCAGGATTTGCTCGGCTGCGCGCCGAAGGGGACATGGCTGACCTCCGCGCAACTCTTCCTGGATGCTTACGGCTGCGACCAGCCATTCCGCGACGCGCTGCGGGCGCGGCTGCGGCTGCCGCGGGGGATACCGCGGGTGTGGTGGTGGATCAGGACCAATTACGTGCCGTTGAACGTGATCCGGCGCAGGCTCAACCGGCTGGCGGAGGCGCTCGAGCCCAAACCGGCGGGTATCTCGCGCCCGTGAACCGGCGATGCGCGATTACAATTTGCGCGGCGGCTTTGCGGGAAACGAGGCGACGTAGGCCGGGTGGCGCGCGATGAGGGTCATTGCGCGGGCGAGCAGGGTCTTGCCCGGTTCGATGCGTGGCCAGGGCGATGCCCCGGAGGGGTGCGGCAGCGGGATGAGATCGAACTCGCGGCCATAGAGCGTGGAACGAAAAAGCTTGCCGATGACCTCGTCCATGCGCGGACAAGGAATGAAACGCTCGATGGCCAGCCGGCCCACGGGGATGACCAGCTCAGGCTCGAGAAGGAGAATTTCCTGGCGCAGCCACTGGGAGCAGGCTTCGACCTCGGCGGGATTCGGCACGCGGTCGCCGCCGGCGGGATTGCGCCCCGGGAAGCAGCGGCAAACAGCGGCCATGTAAACGTGGGTGCGGAACATCTCCTCGGAGACGCCGGTCCATTGCTGGAACCAACTGAAGAGACGCTTGCCGGCGGTCCAGGCGAAAGGCCGCCCGAGGATGGGCTCGCGCACACCCGGAGCCTGGCCCACGAGCAGGACGCGGCTGAGTACGGCGCCGCCCGAGACCGGAGGCTGCTTCATATTCGGGCAAAGCCGGCAAGCGAGAATCTGTGAAACGTGCGCCTGAAGGAGCCGTCGACGCACCATAGGGCCTATATGGCCCATGGGGCCTATCGGGCCTATGGGACGGGTGCGGCTCATTTTGCCAGGGCGTTCCCGAGCATCATGCCCGGCTCTATGTGGTGGCCTGCCAAAAAGTCGCGGACCGGCATACGGCGTTTGCCTTCGGGTTGAACTTCGCGCAGCAAAAGCGCGCCGGAGCCGCAAGCGACAAAAATCCCGACGCTCTCAACCATGAGCACCTGCCCAGCCGGGCCAGAATGCAAACGCGATGTCGCGGCCTTGAAGACCTTGAGCTTGGTTGGCGTCCCGTCCTTGCCAGAGAGGAAGGTAAAAGCACCCGGCCAAGGGTTCATGGCGCGGATGTGGCGGCCGACTTCCACAAAGGATTGATCCCAGCGGATTTCGCCGTCTTCGCGCCCGAGTTTCTTCGCGTAGGTCGACTGCGAGTTATCCTGCGGAATCCGCGGCGCGACGCCGGCCTCGATCACCGCGAGGGCGGCGGCGAGGGCGGTGGGTGCGGCGTCCGCAAGCCGGTCGTGAAGCGTGCCGCCGGTATCGTGGGGATGAATTGCAACCTTCTCGACGAGCAGGATGTCGCCGGTATCGAGGCCCTCGTCCATGTACATGACGGTTATGCCGGTCTCGTTGTCGCCGGACAAAATCGCGGCCTGGATCGGCGCGGCGCCGCGATGCCGGGGGAGGATCGAGGCATGGAGATTGATACAGGCGAGCCGCGCGGCATCGAGCACTGCCTTGGGGAGAATTTGGCCGTAAGCCATGACGACGATCAAATCAGCGGCAACCGACTGGATTTGTGCAACGGAATCCGGCGCGCGGATTTTAGCCGGTTGAAAAACGGGGATACCACGCCCGACGGCGAGCGTCTTGATGGGCGAAGGGCGTAATTCCATCTTCCGGCCCGCGGGCTTGTCGGGCTGGGTGATCACGGCGGCAATATCGTGGCCCGAACCGAGGAGCCAGTTGAGGGCCGGAAGGCCGATGTCGCCGGTGCCGATGAAGAGGATGCGCATGGGCGCCTATGAAAAAACTATGGCAGGAACAATTGCCGGGGAGAACGGGCTTGGCGCGCGCGGGGCTGTTGCTGGAGGCGTTTCTCGCCCATGGTGACCTCGCGCTGGCCCAGGGAGGCGGCGCAGCCGGTGCAGAGGTAATCGTAAATTTCCTTGTCGGGCAGGACCAGGAGCAGCCGCTCGCGGACGGGCATGGCCGCCTGGCATTTCTGGCAATAAAGACTCGATGCGCGAAGATTCTCGAACTGCTGCATGGGATTACCGTGATTCCTTGGGAAAGAGGAATCAAGGTTTCACGAGAGGCGGATGGCGTCAATCCCGGTGTGTTCTTCTCCTCTTGAACCTGCACTTTAACTTGAACATGAACTGCGCCGCAGGCCGAACACGAGGCAGAGGATTCAAGTTCAAGTTAAAGTAGGTTCAAGTAGGGCGCTGAGCGCCTGCGCGACGGTGTCGAGGGTAAGGAGCGCAAGGTCATTGCCGGGAGCGCGGACGATCCTGACCTGGCGCGCAAGGGGCGCCCAGATGTCGGGATCGGTGGGACCGAAGAGGAGCAGGCTCGGGGCGCCGGCGGCGGCGGCAATGTGGGAAATGCCGCTGTCATGGCCGAGGAAAAGGCGGACGCGCTCTAGTATCGCGGCCAGCTCGGGCAGAGGCACATCGAGAGCGGTATGGATGGCGCGGCCACGCCACGCCTCACCCAGATGCGCGAGTTGGGCGTGGTCGGCCTCGCCCCCAACGAGCAACACCCGGGCGGAGGGGACCAGCCGAAAGAGAGCGCCGCCCAGCGCGGACCATTGGACGGCGGGCCAGTTCTTGCCCTCGCCGCCGCTGCCGGGATGGAGGGCGATGAGCGGTCCTTCGCCGCCGGGAAAAGCCCGGTCGAGATACGCGGCGGCGAATTGCCGGTCGGCCTCGGTTGGGAAAAGGACGGACTCCTTCTGGCCGAGATAAAGGGCGAGGCTCTCGAGGGGCTGCGCAAGCTGCTGCGCGGCGTGGGCGCTGTCGTCTAGCTTGGGCGAGCCGTGGAGGAAGTGGCGGACGCCGGCCCGGCGCAGGTTCGCCTCGAAGAAGCGGTCGGGATCATACAGGTAGCTGACGACCTGCTGGAAACTCGCGAAGTATTCGACGAGGTCCTCCGGCAATTCCGCCCCAGGAATGAAGAAGCGGGAGAGACCGCCGTACTCGATCGAGCGGGTGGCGTCCGCGTAGAAGCGCCCCTCGGCCAGGGCGACGATGTGCTTGTAGCCGAGGATCTCGATGCGCGCCTGCGGAAAGTTCTCCCGGAGCAGGCGGATGGCCGGCAGGGTGAGGACGAAATCCCCGATGGCCCCGCCCCGGATGACGAGGATGCGGGGCGTCATGGCGAGGGATCAGTGTCCGGTCGAGCCCTGAGGGCCTTGATTGAAGCCGCCAAGCATGCCCTGGCCTTCCCAGGTTTGCGGGCGGTTCCACGGGATCGAACTCTGGTTCGGGTTCTGCTGAGCTTGATCCTCGCTGGTCGCGCAGCCACCGGCGCAGAGGATGAGGAAAGCGGCGGCGAGGATTCGGGTAGCGGTATTCATCAGCCGCTCAATAAAGCACCGGATCAGCCCCCTGGAAAGATTACACGGTCGCCGGGCTGGACGCGGACGCCGCGGGAGAGGGTGCCGGGTATGATGTCGGCGACAGAGGTGGAAGGCTCGACGGAAGTGATGCGGACCTTGCCGATCTGGCTGTCGCCGCGCTTGAGGATCATCTCGGCGTTAGTGACAGCGCCCTGGTGGTCGCCGATGCTGAGGACGACAAAGTTCCAGCCCTGATTGACGGCGAGGACCTCGCCCTCGAGGCCGTTGCGGACGGTGTGGCTCTTGTAACGGTCGACGTCCTTCTGAAGGTCATTGGCGCGGCTCTCGGCGTCCTGCGCCTTGGTATTAAGGGTGTCCTTGACCTGGTTGAGCTCGGCAATCTGTGCGGTCTCGTCCTTGAGCTGGGCGGTCAGCTTGTCCATGTCCGCCTGGGAGGGGCCGTTCTGAACCACCGGCGCCGGACCTTGGTTGGTGCCGGATTTGGCAAGCTTGGCGGTCAGGTCGGCGATGCTGGTCTTGTCGTCGGCGACCTGCTTGTTGGCGGCGTCGAGGTTGCTCTGGACCGTCGCGAGCTGGGACTTGGCGGAATCGGCGTCGGCTTTTGCCTTGGCGGCATCATCCTGGGCACCCTTCAAATCCGCCTGGGCCTTGGCGACGGCCTGCTTCGAGCTGTTGAGTTGGATCCCCAATTGGCCGAGTTGGTTGTCGAGGTCCTGGACCTTCGAGCGAGTCTCAAATCCGAAAAAACAGGTTGCTAAGAGGAGCAGGAGGGTAATGCCTAGCGGGGCAATTCTGGCCATATCTGGAGGTTAAGGACGGTGGTAGGGGGGTGTGACGCCGGTTGATCCGGGGTCATGCCACGGGTTTGGGCATTAAGTTCTATCCCTCGGGATTTCTCAAAAGCAAGTGCATTGATGAAGATTTTCCGTTGCCTGAGCCTTTTTTCCGTCAGATACTCCCATTTCCGCCAGGGACTATGGACTGAGGGCAAGCGAACCCCGCCAGGGCCGGAAGGCAGCAACGGCAGTTTGACCCTCCTTGCCGTAGCTCTCTGGCGGATTTCCTTTTTCCCCGATGCTCCGCTCCCTCCCACAGTTTATCTTCGCCGCGCTGGTGATCGGGTTTCTGCTGCTGCGGGAGGCGCAGGTACAGCCGCTGGCGGGAATCGAGGAGACGTTTATCAACTGGCTGGCGGCCAATAGCAACGCGGAGCACGCCCCGGCGCCGGTGATGCTGGTGGAGGTCAATGACAATTGCCTGATGAATCACCCGTGGCCGTGGTCGCCGCTCGATTACGCGTCGTTCCTCGACGGGGCGTTGCAATTCCACGCGCGGGCGGCAGCCATCGAGCCGGTACTGGCGTGGGACCGCAAGAACATGACGCCGGCGCAGTTGCTCAAGCAGCCGCAGTTCGAGCAAATCCTGCACGAGCGCATGCGGCGCACTGCCAAGCTGGAACTGGGAGCGGAACTCGGCTATCCGGACGACCCGGACGTGCTCCCGCCCATACAGCCGATGCCGGTGCTGCGGGACGTCGAGGGGGCGATGGCGTCGGTGCCGGATTTCACAATCGTCGACGGGGAGCCGTCGGAGGAGCTGCGGCTGATGACGGCGCTCGGGTTTGCGAACGTGCCGCCATTGGAAACGACGGCGGAGCACGCGCAGCTGGTGTTCCGGTATCGGGGGCAGATCGTGCCGTCGTTCGTGCTCGAGGGGTTGATGCTCTGGAACGGGGTGACGGCGGACGAGGTCGAGGTGCGGCTGGGCTCGGCGATCCGCCTGGGCAAGAAGCTGACCATCCCAGTCAACCGGGCCGGCGCGATGCTGGTGGATTGGAAGCAACCGTACGATCGGGTGGGTTTCGACGATCTGGAACTGGCGATGGATCAAGCCGACCAACTCAAAGGCGGCCACGTGACCGCCATCGACCCGGCAAAAATGAAGGACCGGCTGATGGTGCTCGCGCGGACCGATGCGCAATCGCAAACGCTGTTGCTGCCCACGGGGCGGATGGCGTCGGCGGGGGAATTGTTTGCCGCGGCGCTGGCGACGGCGGAAACCAACGCGTTTGCCAGGCCGGCGGGCGATATCGGGAGCGCGGCGGTGCTGGTGCTGGGGGCGGCGCTGGCCTGGTTGCTTGCCGCACAGAAGAAGCTGTGGACGCCGCCGCTGTTGCTGGGTTTCGCGGCGTGTTACCTGTTGCTCTCCCTGCTTGTTTTCGAGACGGCTCGGATGGCGCTGCCGCTGACGCCAATGCTGGGGCTGACGGTATTCGTGGCGCTGTACCGGCTGCTGGGGGCGGCGGCGGTTTAACCAAAAGTGTGGCCGCTCTTGAAGCGGCGTTTACCCCCGCCTGGGCCACCGGCCCAGGGCTACAAAGAAAGCGTGTCCGACACGTTTGCCTGCGCGCGCGGCAGCGCGCTGTAGCCCTGGGCCGGTGGCCCAGGCGGGGGAAATCTCCGCGACCAACTTGCTAAACCAAAACCCAAATCGCTGCCGCTATCGGTTATGTCAAACCAAGCTCAGGAGCGGGAACTGGCGGCCGAGTACTTGTTTGCTGGGGGCGCGCAGCCAGCGGTCGAGGATCGTGGCGTAAACGCTGCGGAAATCGACGTTGTAGGCGAGGTCTCCGGCGTTGAGGGCTGTGAGGCTCGGGTATCGGCCGAAGAGGCCCGGCTTGATTCCGCCGCCCATGATGAACATGGGAGCGGCAGCGCCGTGATCGGTGCCGTTGCTGGCGTTCTGCGTGACGCGGCGTCCAAACTCGCTGAAAGTCATGAGCATGACGCGCCCGAGGTTACCCTGGGTCTTCATGTCCTGGGCAAAGGCGACCAGCGCGTCGTTGAGTTCGGTCATAAGCCGCGCATGGGTTGCGACCTGGTTGACATGCGTGTCATACCCGCCCTGGCTGACGTAATAAACACGCGTGGCCAGGCCGCCGGCAATCATGCGGCCCACGAGGCTGAGGCTGTCGCCAAGCGGCGAGTGCGGATAGGTAACGCTGGCGGGATATTTGCGGGCGATGGCGAGTACTTTGTCCGAACTGGCCTCGGCGTCGAGGGCGGTACGCTGGAGGAACTCGAGATTGGTCTCGCCGTGCCGCGAGGAAATCGGCGGGCCCGACAGCGAGCCGATCGAGCCGCCGTCGTTCGCGTCGAGCATCCGCATGTCCGTGGGGTCCGGGGTATTCATTTCCCTGTAGACCTGCTCGGAGGCGCCGGTCCTGTCGCCGTTCATCCACCGGTATTGCTCGGGGCGGGAGAAGGAGACGCTGGTCGGCTCGGACGAGGCGAAGGATTGCGGCACCTCGTTGCCGATGGCGACGCCGACGGTGGGCTCGGCGCCCTTGCAGCAACTGTCGAAATAACGCCCAAGCCAGCCGTCGGTCTCGACCTTGTCCGAGTCGGAGGCGGTCTGCCAGATTTCCGTCGAGCGGAAGTGCGAACGGTTCGGGTTGGGATAGCCGACGCCCTGGAGGATCGAGAGATGCCCCTCATCGTAAAGGCCCTTGAGGCCGGCAAGGCCGGGGTTCAGCCCGGCGTAATCGTTGAGTTTGATGACGGTCTCCTTCTTAATGCCGATAATGGGTCTGGCGCGGTAATAGGCATCGTCGGCGTACGGAATGACGGTGTTCATGCCGTCATTGCCGCCGGCGAGCTGGAGGACGATGAGGATGGGACCGTCCTTGCCGGTGATCGTCTGCACGGCCGAATCCGCGGCCATGGCGTCGAGAGTGAAGAAGGTCTTCTGGAGAAAGACCGGGAGGGTGAATGAAACGGCCGCGCCAAGCATCGAGGTGCGGAGGAACTCGCGCCGGGTGTGGAGCGTCGAGGTGTGGGGTTCGATGATATGGTCGGAGTCGCTCATGGCAGTGGGGTCTAAGTCAGTTGGTATTGCGGCGTGCTCATCATCAGGTGGAGGAGTTCGCGCAGCGTCTCGTCGTCGGTGCCGTGATCGGAGACGTATTTTATAAATGTTTGCGTGTCGCGCGGGGTAAGGGGGTCCTGGAAAAGGCGGAAACAAAGGTAGGCGATGAGCCGCCTCGGATCGCCGCGGACCTGCTGCGGGATGATCCTGGCAAGGTTCGGGCCTTCGAAATTCTGCGCGTCGAAGGTGTTGCGGTTCGGGTTCGGGTTGGGGTTGTTATTGGCAACACGGCGGAATTGCTCCATGCGCAACGGGCCGTTGCCGACGGCGAAATTGGCCATGTTGTACCGGAAGAGGAGGGTCGAGGTAGTGATCCATGACCGGCCGCCGTCCCAGCCCTTGACGTTGGGCGGGGCGAACGGGAGCTGGCCGAGCTGCCGTAGGGCGTTGACGGTGACCTGTGGCCGGTCCATTGCCGTCTCGAGGACCTTGCTGGTCTCGATGACCCATTGCACGGGGGACTTGATCTGGGTGCGCACCGCATCGGGCGAGTAAAACTCCGCGCTGCGCAAGATGGCGTTCATCAGCGGGCGAATCTCGTAGCCGCTCATCTGGAAGTTCCAGGCCAGCGCGTTGACCAGCGCGGGGCTCGGGTCCTGGTAGGCATAATATTCCCAGAGTTTCCTTGCGATGAACCGCGAGCAAGAGGGCTGCCGGAGGATGATGTCGATCACGTCGTCGCCGGAAAATGACCCGCTCTCCCCGAGAAAGTGCTTTTCCCCCGTGTCGTGCTGCATGGGAGCGTAGCGGAAGGATTCGTCCACGGGATCGAGCCTGTAGCCGGTGAAGGCCCGGGCCGCCTCCTGGACGTCGGCCTCGGTGTAATTGCCGATGCCCAGCGTGAAGAGTTCCATCAGCTCGCGCGCGAAGTTTTCGTTGGGATGATCCTTCCGGCTCTCGCGGGTATCGAGCCAGATGAGCATTGCCGGATCGCGGGAGATCGCTTTTACCATGAGGCCGAAATTGCCGAAGGCATGCTGGCGCAGGGTCTCGTTCTGCATCCACATCAGGTAGCTCTCGTGAACCTTCATCACGCTGGTGGCAAAGTGGCCATGCCAGAAGAGTGTCATCTTTTCCCGGTAGGGATTGGGCGAGTACCGCATCCGGCCCAGCCACCAGTTGATGAGGTCCATGTCATTCTGGCGGTATTGCTTTTGGAGATCCTGCTGCATTGCCTTGCGGTCGGCGTCGGTCATCAGCATCATCGTCTGGCGCATCTCGACCTGATTGCGCGGCACAGCCCATGCCGGCTTGGGGAATTGGGCCGAATCGTCGGGGCCGTCGAGGACCGACTGGACGGCGCGATCAAACCCCAACATGCAAAACGCCTTGATTTCGTCCGGGGTTCCGCCAAAACCGGCACGGTTCAGAAGATGCGCCGCCTTCTGAAGGTCCCACTGCCTCGATTGGAGCGGAGTCAGCATAATTATAAAGACACCGGTAGCCAAAAATAGTTACCATGAATAACAAGAAATAGCATGCAGTTTTTAAACCTCACGCGCCACGTCGAGATCGGCGCGAACTGCTACGCCCTCACCCTGGCCGGCCACACGGTGATCCTCGACTGCGGCATGCACCCGAAACGCGAAGGGGAACTGGCCCTGCCGGACCTGGCCCGGCTCCGGGGGCGCCCGCCCGTCGAAGCCATATTCCTCTCCCACGCGCACCACGATCACATCGGCACGCTGCCGATCCTGACCCGGGGCCAGCCGAATGCGCCCGTCTTCACCACCGAGGCCACGGCGGTGCTGGGAGAGATCATGCTCCACAACTCGGTCAACGTGATGTGCCGGCAGCGGGAGGAGATCGGGCTGACGGACTACCCGCTCTTCACCCACCGCGAAGTCGACGTGAGCGCCCGGCAATGGCAACGGGTGCCGCTGCACCGGGCTTTCACGCTGAAAGGGGAGCGCGCCGCGGGCAACGAGGAGGTGACGTTCGAGTTCCACGAGGCCGGGCACGTGCTGGGGGCGGCGGGGGTGCTTTTACGCGCCGAGGGGCGGACGGTTTTTTACACCGGGGATGTCAATTTCGACGATCAGACCATCTCGCGCGCCGCCCGCTTTCCGGAGGAGGGCATCGACGTGCTCATCATGGAGACCACGCGCGGCGACTACGAGACGCCGCCGGGCTTTACCCGCGCCGGCGAGGAGAAGCGGCTGGCGGAGGCGATTTCCGCCGCCTTCGAGCGAGGCGGGGCGATCGTGATGCCGCTCTTCGCGCTGGGTAAAACGCAGGAGTTGCTCGTGATGCTCCACGACTTCCGGCGGCGCGGGCAGATTCCCAACTGCCCCATCTACATCGGAGGCCTGGGCGCCAAGCTGACGGAGACCTACGACAGCCTGGCGCAATCCGCGCCGCGTCTGCGACCGGAAATGCAAATCCTGGATGTCACCGCCCCCTTCGTGCTGGCGGGCCGGGCGGCGCATGACTCGCCGATCAAGCCGCGGCGCATCTACGCGCTATCGAGCGGGATGATGACGGAAAAAACGCTCTCGAACACCTTCGCCCAGCGCATCCTCTCGAGCCCGGAGCACTCGCTCTTCTTCGTCGGCTACGCCGACCCGGATAGCCCAGCCGGGCGCATCCGGGCCGCGGCGCCCGGGGCGGAGCTGGCGCTGGATGCCGAGGCGAGCCCGAGGCCGATCCTCTGCGCGGTCGAGCAATTCAGCTTCAGCGGCCACGCGCCGCGCGAGCGCATCCGGGACTACGTCGAGCGGCTGAAGCCGAAGAAGGTACTGCTGGTACATGGAGACCCGGCAGCGGTGGGATGGTTCCAGGAGAGCCTGAAAACGGCTGTGCCGGGGTGCGAGGTGGTTTGCCCGACGCCTGGGGTGGAGATAGAGATTTAGAGCAGGTATAAGAAATAGGCCTTTATTGACGTACGTCGAAGCGAAACAGCCACATCGTGTTCACTCAGCTCCCTGCTTCGCCATCGTTTGTTTTACCGATGGGATAGATAACGTGTCCATTTCCGAGAGGTATTCCGCCATCGGGAAGTCGTTCGATATCGACTGGGGTCGCACCGGCTGGAATCTCATCCACTCTCTTCAGGATCAGGTCACTCTGTTGAACATATACGTTCTTTGGCATCGGAATAACAGGCGATGGCGGTTCTGAATCATTGAGAATTATCGTGCGGACATACTGCGAAAGACGAAGCAAGGCGAGCGGCCCACCGTAATGCCGCCAATTGAAATGCTGGCCCTGAATGCCAGTGGTATCCAGGGCGATGATATCACGGACAGAAAAAACACGGTCGCGGCAGTCAATGTCAATGGACCAGACAGGATCAAAAGGCGCATGGGCGAAAGCGTTCCGAACAAGTCGGGAAATCTGATAAGCAGAGCACACATCCGAATCGCTATGGTTCTTGGGATCCGAAACCGCGACCCGAATTGCATCTTTCATTGCAACCGCCATTAGAAATGTTGCCGAGCGATGTAAGTTCCACGCTCCGTAATCCGCATCCTCTTCGGAAAGTGCAATCTCACTGTAATGCACGCTATGCCTTCCATGCGACCAATCGAGTGGAAGGTCTAGGGGCTGCGCCTTGAACGTGGAAGCGAGCCGAACCGCCGATGCTAGCCGGAACTGTAGCTCAGCAGATCGAAGGTGTTGAATATGCTCGTCTACTTCAGACATGTGGTTCTCGTCCCAAAAAGCGATCTCGATCGCCAAGTCAGTACGAAGACAACCGGAAGTCCTCTCCTCACGGATAAGGGTCCTTTATAAACCGCCGGAACTCCTGGCGTTCCGCAGGGGTCATCCGGCGTGCGCCGTGCGAAATGGCGATGGCGTCAAACTCCTCGCCCGTCATGGTGCCCTTGGCCGGATAAACTCTGACGACCTTGATTGCCCGTTTTTTCGCGGGCTTAGTGGGCGTTGAAGAAGCTGGCGTGCGCTTCGTGGGACGTTTTGAAGTCGTGGACGGCATGGTTAAACACCTCGTTGAGAGTTAAACCCGGAAACTCCTCTTTGTAAAGCAGCCCGCCACGCCGGCCCAGCAAATCGCGATGAGGGAAGCCGTGGGAGCAATCGCACCGGGTGATGCACACCCACTTCTCGCCATTCCATGCCAGGCGTGCGACGAGGAAATCCACCAGAACGCCACGCGTGGTTCGCCGCCACGCCGCAATCTGAAATTCTCCAAGATCAATGGTCCAATCCTTGAACGGCATGATTTGGGTTTATGCGAGCGCCGCCACGAAGGCAATGACCCGCAGCTTTGAGTTCGCCGATCTCTTCGAAAGTGAAAGGCTTGAGGGATTCCGCATATTGCCTTCGAAAACTCTCTATCAGGTCTTTGGGTCCGTGCTGTTTGGCGCCGGTTACCGGAGAAAGAGCGGCAACGGGTTTGCCCCGTTTCGTAATGACGAAAGATTCACCGCGCGCAACGCGGTCGAGCAAATCGGAGAGGTGGGTTTTTGCGTCGAAAGCTCCGATAGTTTTCATTCAAACCAGCTTATATGCTGCAAACTGGTTGGAAAGCCTGCATTCGCTAAGCCCCCGCCCGCTTCGCCGTCAGTTTCAGGAAGATGAAGTAGAGAACGCAGAGGGCCAGAACACCCAGCACCAGTGAGTGGGATTGGGCCTGGATGAAATGGCGCACGCCAGCTGGGTCCTGCTTCCAGTTTGGATTTTGGGTGGCGTAGGCGCCGAGGATGTGCTCGCCGTAAATGGCGAGCACCGTGCACCAGATGGCGGAGCCGATGATGGTCATGGCGCTGAAGATCGCGAAATTCATGCGGACGATGCCGGCGGGAATGGAAATGAGATGCCGGATGACCGGAAGCAACCGGGCAAAAAAGATGCCGCCAGCCTCGTAGCGGTGCAGCCAATGCTCGGCGCGCTCGAGCTTCTCCTCGGTGATCATGACGTATTTGCCGAAGCCGACGATGAACACCCGGCCCAGCCACCGCGAAAGCCAGTACATTACCGTGCTGCCGAACCACGACCCGAGCGTTCCGACGACGATAATGCCGGCAATGCCACCGCCCGCCGAGGTGGCGAGATACGCAGCCGGCGGTATGACCAGTTCGCTCGGGACCGGGAGGATGGAGCTCTCCATTGCCATGAAGATGAAGGTGCCCAGGTAAACGTGCAGTTGCACCCAGGTGAAGCAGACCGTGAGTAAATGTTGCATGGAGCCGCGCTCTGTATCAGCGGCCCAGCGGAAGCGAAAGAATTATTCCACGACCCAACGCACGACCCAAGCCAGCAGAACTGCGCCCGAGGCAAGTTCGAGGAGGAGCGCGCTTTCGGGCTGGGACACGGTCCGCTTTACGCGGTCCGCGAGGGGTTTCCAGATCATACCGGGATTCCAAAGCATCAAGCATGCCCGGGCGGTGCTGGGAACTGCCGATTACGTGGACGGAGGCTCGCCGACGGTGCGGAGCTGGATGGAGGCAAATCGCTCCTTGCCGGCAAGCAAATCGCTGATGATGACGAGGCGGTCGCCCAACTCGATGAGCTGCCGCCGCATCAACTCGGCGGTGGCGGCGGCGATGGTGTGCCCGGGGTCGTCCTGGTCCAGCGGCAGCAGCAGCGGATGGACGCCCCAGAGCTGCTTGAGTTGCCGGCAAGTCTCGACGTTCGGGGCGAAGGCGTAGATGGGGGCGGAGCGAGGACGCAGGTTCGATGTGAAACGGGCCATGAAACCCGCCCGCGTGAAGACGACGATCTTTGAACGCACAAGGCTGTTGGCCAGGACGACGGCGGAATGGATGGTCTTGCTGCGGTCGTCCAGCAGCAACGCATCCGCGGCGAAGCCCCCGCCGCCGCTGCGCTCGATGCGGCAGCAGATCGTGTCCAGCGCCCGCACGCACTGGATCGGGTATTTGCCGACGGTCGACTCGCCGCTGAGCATGACTGCATCGGCCTGCTCGAATACGGCGTTGGCGACGTCGGTGACTTCGGCCCTCGTGGGAATGGGGTTGGAGATCATCGACTCGAGCATGTGCGTGGCGACGATGACCGGGCGGCCGACGCGCAGGCATTTTTTTGCGATGCGGCGCTGGATGATCGGGAGGTCCTCCATGGGGCACTCGATGCCGAGGTCGCCGCGCGCGACCATGATGCCGTCGGAGGCCTCGATGATCGAATCGATGTTATTGACCGCCAGTTGATGCTCGATCTTCGCGATGGTCCGGGCGGCGG
>Ga0302319_10009955_pt1 | contig 18189 bp, 14 predicted proteins | sample Bog_T0_2_FD_203319 | JGI IMG/M metagenome (GOLD analysis project Ga0302319, IMG submission 203319) | Peat permafrost microbial communities from Stordalen Mire near Abisko, Sweden - Bog_T0_2 | ecosystem: Environmental > Terrestrial > Soil > Wetlands > Peat | place: Sweden: Abisko, Stordalen Mire...
TCCGGCGACGAAGATGGATCCTGCGCCTCGCGATGACAGTTTGGCCTTCGCCCTGGCCGGTGGCGGGATCACCCGTGTCCAGGAGTGGATCACACGGGGGCGCGGCGGAGCCAAGCAGCGGGGCCTGCGCTCTGATCTCGTGACACTGTGCATCTGCCCGCATTTATTGCCCTGTAAACGTCCATCCGCGAGCTGGTGCGCGCGGCAACATGGTGTTTCCCGCCAGCGGGCCTCGCGCCTCCAGCAAGAATTCGCCCGTGAACTAGGCGCTAATATCCAATTTCGCGGTATGCGCTTTCTTAATCGGGCGAATGCCTGATAGGCGACGGGGCCGGGTGCGGCAGGGGACAGAGGGGCCGCAGCCCGGCCCGGGCGCGGGCGCATAGCCCACGCACCTAAACCGCCGCGGTGCCGCAGGCACGGCGGCGCTAAATTGGCTTCAATGGCTAAGTAGCCCTAGCTTTTCGTTAGTTTCGGTAGCGTCTGCGTATAATAGAGGGCTAAAATGAATTGTCTGTGACAAGAGGGCGAATAATAATTTTCTAGAATTTGGTACTGAAGCCTTTCGTCTGGACATAAAGCTGCCGAAAGCAATTTTGCAAGAGACTCTATGACAAGTTCATCGATTACCATCACGATTCACCGTGGCAGCAACGAGATCGGGGGTAACTGTGTCGAAATTGCCACGGGTACTTCCCGACTGGTTTTGGATGTGGGCATGCCCCTGTCCGAAATGATGAACGACCGTTACGCCCGAAAGCAGAAGCCAGATAGGGACGAGTTGATCTTAAAGGGTGTAATCAAGCACATCCCAGGTCTATTCAGTCCCGGCCCCAAGATCGACGGCATCCTTCTCAGCCATGCGCACGGCGATCATTTCGGTTTGATCAGGTACACCCAACCGGAAATCCCCGTTTATCTCAGTAGCGGAGCCAGTAAAATGCTCATGTCAGGTTCGCTTTTTGCGGAACAGCATGATGTACCCAGAACACGACAAAAAATCCTTCTGCCGGGGAAACCAGAGCAGATCGGCGCTTTCAGCGTGACGGCATTTCTTGTCGATCATTCCAGTTATGGATCCCTGGCGTTCCTGATTGAAGCCGAAGGGAAGAGAATCGTTTACTCCGGTGACTTGCGGTTGCATGGCCGCAAACCGAACATGGCGAAAGTCCTGTTGAAGGCCATTTGCAAAGCACCCTTGGATTTGCTCATCATGGAGGGAACCAGCTTATCTCGCGGGAAAGAACCCGGCGTGAGCGAGAAAGACGTTGAGACGCAGTTGGTCGCTTCTCTTAAAGAGACTAAAGGCCTGGCTCTGGCCATGTTTTCGCCGCAGAACGTAGATCGACTGGTCAGCTATTACCGGGCAGCCATCCGCACCGGGCGCACTCTGGTTCTCGATCCCTATGCTGCCTTCATCCTGTATTTGATCAAAAGCGAGTGCAGGGTTCCCGACCCATTTCAGGACAAGCACATCCAAATATTCATCGCAGAAACCTTCCTGCGGAGTATGGCAGGGCGGCGTCTGCAAAAGCTGATCCCTCGGATGAACAAAGTGAAAATCTTCCGCGCCGAGATTGAAGCCGCACCAGGAACCTTCCTCATGATCTTCCGCGAGTGGATGTACGAGCGGATTTTTGATCGAAAATTACCTGCGGGATCGCGGTTCTTTTACTCTTACTGGCCTGGTTATCTGGTTTCTCAACCTTCCCTCAAGGAGCTTCGCGCACGCTTGGAAGAGTCAGGTTGCGCGTTTGATCTCGTCCATGCCAGCGGACACATCCACTATCAGGACATCATCGAATTTATCGAGCAGGCGAAGCCACTCAAGTTGATGCCGATCCACACGATGGCACCACAGGAACTCGTCAGCAAATTTCCCTCTATAATAGAGATAAAACCCAAAGTCGTAATCTGACGCTGAAATTCACGCACTTTATGTCCAGTATCGTTGATTTTTTTACCTCGCGGATGAAACATCCTGCCTACCGGGGCAAGCATTTCAGCGAAGACCTTGGCGCGCTATCCCAGAAAATATCTGAAGCGCACCCCACGACACTCGGGCCATATTCCGAGCGAGTGAGCGAGAGAAATTCAGGCGAGACGGCTTTCCAACGGGCGCTAAAAAAATGCTCGAAAGGCAAGCTGGTGGGGGTCGATTTGGAAGCTGCGATTGAGTGGTTGGACATCGAACTTCCAATCATCTTTTCAAAAAATCCACGTCGTACTTCCATCGATTTGATTGGTCGAACGAAGCCACATGGAACTTTTCTGTGTGAACTCAAATATGCAGGGCCTGAGAAGCAAGCCCCTCCAGGCAATCGCGTAGATTATGCGATATTTGAAGCCTTGCTCTATTTTGAGATCATTGGGAGGGATCACGCCCTGCTCGAAGGTAAGGTTTATCGGCCACCAGAAATCTCGTTTCGTTGGAAGGACGTTTTTGAAAGCCGGATGATCCTTGTGCTGGCCAATGACTATTTTTGGACTCGGGCTCGAAACAGCCAGGATATTGAACGGATAACGGGCCTGGTTGCTGACATACGCGAGTTGCTAAAAATCGACATTCTTCTCTGCAGCACGCCAAATTATAAATTTAAAGCCGAAGGCGTTGTCGGAACATACGAGCCACAATTACTACCTCGCGAGGAAAAACGGCCCGCTACTATAAGCGCCTTTCCGACTTATCGCCTAGTCTGATACGCGTGGTACCCGAATTAACTCACCATCAGGTAGTCAACGGAGTCGGTATCAGCCTTTGGAGGAAATTGAAACTTGAGCAAAAGATCACACAAGAGCGTTAAGCTTTTGGTTTTCCATCGCTCGGGAACCTGATTTTTCTCATCCCTGATAGAAATGATATATTTTGCTGCCCGATGATTCAGCGGACGAAGGACTGAGTCAAACTTCTTAAAATGACTCCGGGCTGTTCCATACGAAATGTTCAACTCGCGGCTTGCCTGATGAGCGTTAAGGCCTTGACAGAAAAGCTCCGCCAAAAACCACTCCAGCCGTCGCCGGTCGTAACTCCACTTTTTGCGGCATTGGGGACATTGTCTTTGTCGGGCGTGACTGGTGTGTGTCGGACAGTGGCAATTCCAACAAAGCTGCCCCTCAAGATGGCTGCAATACTCTTCCTGGGTCACCGGGCCACATTAGCCCTAGCTTTTAACCAGTCCAGCGCAGTTTTACGTATAAAAGCGGGTACAGTTGCGCTATGCCCATAAACCTAGTCCATTGGTATCTCTACGCAGATGAGCGCCACGTTCTCTCCCAACCTTGATATTTGCGCCGTTGACGAGGTGAATAATTTTAGCTCGAAGTCGCTAACTCACATGATTTCGATCCGTAATCCTGGATCGCCGTCCGCGCATCCCTCTTGGTTTCAGGGCTCCTTTTTAGAGTTGTTCTTCGGTGATGTAATTTCGCCAGCGGATGCCCATAACTGTAGAACTTTACCACCAGCGACTACCCATCTCAAAGAAGCCATTGATTTTACGCGCGCTGCTTTTAGCTGTTTATCCGCAAAGACACTCATTTTCTGCGACTATGGTGCTTCCCGGTCGCCCGCGCTGGGATATGTCGTATTAGCTGCACAGGGTTGTCCTGGGACCGAAGCAGAATGTTTTCAGCGTATAATCCAAATCCGTCCAGATGCTGTTCCCAATTTATACGTTATTCGTCTTGGAGATTTTTATTTGTCGCGCAAGGGCGCTCTTCTAGCTCCCTGCCAGAAATACCTTGATGAGTTGTTTAAGGAACTGACTTGATGAATTTGCCTGGGCAAATGTGATTGGCTGGCAAGGGCTCTCGTCGTCTTGCTCGGTAAGCCATTGGTCGCGGCCTAAATGCGTCACTTTGTCGCGTTAGCCCTAGCTTTAAACAAGTTTCGTGAAGTTTTACGTATATAAGCGGGCAAGACGCACTATGCCCACGAACTTCGTCCATCTTCACGTCCACTCCGAGTTCAGCCTGCTCGACGGCGCATGCCGTATTCCCGAGTTGGTGAAGCGCGCTGCGAAACTCAAAATGCCCGCGCTCGCCTTGACCGACCATGGGAACCTCTTCGGCGCGATCAATTTCTACAACGAATGTCGCGACAATGCCGTGAAGGCTATCATCGGCTGCGAGGTTTACCTTGCGCCCGGCAGTCGTCTCGAAAAGAAGGCGAACAACGCCAAGGAAGCCGCTACCCATTTGCTCTTACTGGCCAAAGATGAGTCTGGCTACCAGAATCTGGTTAAGCTCGTCTCCGCCGCCCACCTAGAGGGCATGTATTACAAGCCTCGCATCGACAAGGAAATCCTCGCGCGATATTCCAAAGGCCTCATTGCAACCAGCGGGTGCCTCGCCGGTGAAGTGGCACAGCATATCGTGGCTGGCCGGGCCAGTGAGGCCGAAAAGTCCATCGACGACTTTAAGAACATTTTCTCTTCGGGCGATTTCTATCTTGAGATCGCCGATCACGGGATTCCGCAGCAACGCATGGTCGCATCGCAACTGCATCGGTACGGGAAGCAGTTCGGTCTTAAGATTGTCGCGACGAACGACGTTCATTACCTACTTAGGGATGACGCCGCCACGCACGACATGCTCCTTTGCATCCAGACTGGCGCGAAAATTAAAGACAAAAACCGGATGCGCTTTCACGGGTCCGAGTTTTACCTGAAAACAAATGAGGAAATGGCGGCGCTGTTCCGGGATATGCCCGAATCTCTGGTGGCAACGTTGGAGATCGCGGAGAAATGCGACCTGAACATCGAGTTGGGCCGGAATAAGTTTCCCGCTTACCCGGTGCCGGAGGCGGAAACGCAAGCGGGGTATCTAAGGCGCTTGTGTGAGGAGGGGCTGATACGTCGATTCGGTGCGCATGCGAGTGATCCCCTGTTGCGGAAGAGGCTTGATTTCGAACTGGAAGTCCTTACCGGCTTCGCTAGCTATTTGCTCATTGTCTGGGATTTCATCGGCTATGCTAAAAGCCACGACATTCCGGTCGGGCCGGGACGCGGTAGCGTGGCGGGCAGCCTCGTCGCTTACGTTCTCTGCATCACCGAAATCAATCCGATCCGCTTCGGCCTCATTTTCGAGAGATTCGTGAATCCTGAGCGCCTTTCAATGCCCGATATCGATGTTGATTTTTGTTATAAACGTCGCGGTGAGGTGGTCGATTATTTGCGTCACAAATATGGTGCGCAATCCGTCGCGCAAATCATCACGTTCGGGACGCTAGGCGCGAAGATGGCGATTCGAGATGTGGGCCGTGTCATGGGCCTCAGCTACAATGCGGCCGACAGGCTGGCACGGATGATCCCGTTCGATCCAAGAATTACTCTGAAAAAGGCACTCGAAGTGAGTCCCGATTTCCAACGCGCATATAATGAGGAAGACATCACTCGTTGCGTTATCGATTCTGCTTCGGACCTTGAAGGCCTCGTTCGTCAAGCCGGTGTCCACGCCGCGCGCATTGTTATTTCAGACCACAACCTGACTGATTGCGTTCCCCTGACGAAGGATGATCATGATGGTCTCGCCGCTCAGTATCCAATGAAGGCACTCGGCGAGTTAGGTTTGCTGAAACTAGATTTCCTCGGACTTGCAGCGTTGACTGTGATTCAGGATACACTCCGCTTCATCGACGAAACGATTGGTCGGAAGGTCACGCTAGCGGACATTCCGCTGAACGATAAGGCAACCTTCGACCTGCTCGGCAAGGGTCACAATTTTGGCGTGTTTCAGATGGAATCTCCGGGCATGTGCGACGCTTGCCGCCATGTCCGCCCCAGCGCTATCGGAGACATCATTGCCCTGGTGTCTCTTTACCGCCCCGGCTTGATGAAACTCATTCCTAGCTACGCCGACCGGAAATCAGGAAAGGAGCAAGTCGAATATGATCATCCGCTACTTGAACCGATTCTAAAGGGCACTTATGGCATTCTAATCTATCAGGAGCAGTTTTTGGAGATTGCGCAGTCTTTCGCGGGATACACGCTCGGCGGCGCTGAAATCCTTCGGCTCGCCCTGAAACGTCAAGCGCCCGATGAAATGATCGCACAGAGAACCCTTTTCATTGAGGGATCCAAAATGAAGAACGGCATTTCCAAGCGGGAGGCGGGACATATCTTCGCCGTTCTTGAAAAAGCTGCCAAGAGCGCGTTTAGCAAAGCCCATGCGACATGTTACGGAATGCTCACCTATCAGATGGCTTGGTTAAAATCGAGCCATCCGGTGCAGTTTATGGCAGCTCATCTTTCCGGGGCGTTGGCTAATCCCGATAAAATCGCCGTACTAGTAGAAGACGCGAGGAGAATGGGTATTTCCATTGTGCAGTCGAGCGCGAAGCAAAGCAGTGGCGTCGTCACTGTTAAGGACAATTCGATTCGATTCGGAATTCCAGGCGTTTTCTGCGCTCAAATCTACCGCCTCGATGGCGACTGGTACATGGACGATCCAGAAAGAGGAATCGTTTTGGAGGAACTGATCTTGGGAATACCGGAGATCATCGAACACCTTGTGGGAAGAAGAACTGATCGTTTCATCTGCACTTTTTCCGCCGAGCCGCTTGATGGGAAAAGTTCGGTTTTGGAGAAAGATGGCGAATCGGATGGTGGGTGTTGGTATTTGCTCAGAGGGACATCCCTTCGGGGGTGGCTTTGCCCCACGATCTTTCAATATTTCGATCCGGCACCGGGAGTGATCTATCTCCGATGGAATTGATCAGCAATACAACAACAAGAAAGGACACCGATGAGCACCTATGCAGTGAAAGTTAATAATGGAAGAGCAGAAATCTACGATGCCAATACAGGAGCCTACAAGCGAAGCTTTGGCAGTGATGTGGTATCGGCGCAAGTGTCGGGCGATACCGTCCAGGTCACCAGGAAGAACGGAAGAGTCGAAATTTATGACGCAAAGACGGGGGCATACAAAAGAAGCTTTTAAATTTGATGTCGATGTCCAGACACGATTTTCAATCTATGTTCGCTCACTACGAAAGTGAGAGAAGACAATTTGAAAAGGCCCACTCCGAGTGGTGCTCTCGAAAGGCTGCGAAAACGGCCGAAACCCAGTTTTTCAGAACCTGGGCAATTATACTTTCGTGCCTTTTCATAATCGCTTTTTTCTTATTTGGGCAAAAAGCTAATCTTGCAAGGATTGCCGGCCTATTCTTTTGGGCTTCTGTCCTCTTTACCTACGGGGAGAAGTGGGACGCATGGAGAAATCGAAAACGCCGCGAGAGATTTAACCGGAATAACCCGGAGCCAATTTTTCGCCTGGAAAGACCCGTCTGGATAGACGATGACAACGATGCCCATGAAGACTTCAACTTTTCATGGCACGAAGAGGTGCCATCTCCCCGCATGGTTTTAGGAGTCGAGGAATCCGCGAGTCTTGACGAGGTCAAGAGAGCTTATCGCAGCAGGATCAAACAATGCCACCCGGACAAATTCGCCCAACTTGGCGCCGAGGTGAGACAGGTAGCGGAGGAGCACGCGAAAGCGCTCAATATTGCTTACGCCTCAGTCCTAGCGGAGGAAAGTTAGATTAGTGCCCTCCCATCGGTCGCCACGCGCATACCATTTTACCTCGCAAGCGCATAACAAAGCCGTGCCTTTTGGTGCAGAAATTTACAAAAAATAGCTTGCGTTTTCAGCAATAAGACGTTACCCTACATAAACTTAGGAAAGGAGACGGCGGGATAGCTTCCATCTATGACCGTCGCTTGCTACAACTGAGCTTTTCCTTGGCGTTGCGGGGTTAATCACCTAATTCATTAGAGGACAGGGACGCGCCGAACGGAGAAACGGCGGTTTCCTGACAAAACCCCAACCCACGAGGAGACTTGAAAGTCGATCCACGATTTCTCAAGGAAGAAGGCACGGAGGTCTTTCTTGGCAACGAACTGCTCGTCAAGGGGCTGCTCGAAACCGAGGGAGGGACGCATCTCTGGACCGGCTATCCCGGCTCGCCCGTGTCGGGCTTTTTCGACTGCATCGAGGCGATTGCGGAAATCCCGAAGCAGTACGGCATCAGCGCGGTGCTGGCCAACAACGAAGCGCTCTCCGCCGCGATGGTGAACGGCTCGCAGATGCACGGCCTGCGCGCGATGTGCGTAATGAAAAGCGTCGGGCTGCATGTGGCCACCGACGCGCTGGCGCTCGGCAACCTGGCCGGCGCGCACCCCGATGGCGGCGTGGTGGTGGTGATGGGCGACGATCCGTGGAGCGACTCGACGCAGGTGCCCGCCGACTCGCGCTTTTTGTGCAAGCACATCTACATGCCGGTTCTGGAGCCGAGCACAAACCAGGAGATGAAGGACTGGGTCGATCTCGCGTTTCGGCTCTCGCGCGAAAGCGAGCTCTACATCGGATTTCTCGTGACGACGAACCAGGCCGACGGCGGCGGGTCGGTGCAGGTCGGGCGCAATCATTTTCCCAGGGTCAACACGCACAACCCGATCCAGCTCGACACGGCGAAGGTCGATTTTGAAAAGAACGTGCTGCTGCCACCGCGCACATGGCGTCGCGAGCAGGGATTTCCCCAACGCTACGAGCGGCTCTGGGCCAGCGCGCGGCGTCACGGCGTGAATCGCATGATTCCGGGCCGAACGAGCAGCAAAGCGCCACTTGGATTCGTCAGTTCCGCGCTCGCTTGTTCGTATCTGGAGCACGCGCTGCAGCAACTCGGACTCACGGACGCTTTTCCGCTGCTCAAGCTTGGCGTCACTTACCCGCTCGATCCCGAACTGATCGATTCGTTCGCGGACCAGGTCGAAAACATCGTCGTCGTCGAGGAACGGCGCGGCTTTTTGGAAGAGCAGGTTGTGCAGCTTCTCGCCCGCCGCGCGATGACGGGCAACGCCGCCGTTCCGGTTTACGGCAAGATGTTTCCGGGCGGACGCGAGGGCCTTCCCTCGACGCGCGGATTCAATTCGTCGATCCTCGTCGAGTCGCTCGCGCCGCTGATCACCGAGCTTGCGCCGTCATCCCGCGACGGCGGGATTGATCAGGCGCGCATCGACGCGGAGCTGCAATTGCTGGCGCAAAATCAGGCGATCGAAGTCGATCTCGCACCGCGCACGCCGACGTTCTGCCCCGGCTGTCCGCATCGCGATTCGGCCAGCGTCCTGGGCGAGATAAAAAGGCAATTCCGCGACGCCGATTACATGCGAAAAACGCATCGGCGCGAACCGGTCGACCTCGTTTTCCACGGCGACACCGGCTGCTATACGATGCTGATGTTCGAGCCGAACAAGGACCTCATGCACAACTATAGCGGCATGGGGCTCGGCGGCGGAACGGGGCTCGGCATCGATCCGTTCATCACGAACAAGCAGGTCGTCTTCATGGGCGACTCGACGTTTTTCCACAGCGGCCAGCTCGCGATTTCCAATTCGATCAAGAACGGGCAGGACATCACCTACATCATTCTCGACAACAAGACGACCGGAATGACCGGCCAGCAAACGACGCCGGGCCTCGAATACGATATGCTCGGCAACGAGACGTGGACGCAGAAAATCGAGAAGATCATCGGCGCGATGATCGAGGACGAATCGGTCGAGGTCGTCCGAACCAATCCAGCCCAGCGCGCGACGTATCGCGGGCTGCTCGAATCGACCGTGCTGAAAAACGGCGTGAAGGTCGTCGTCGCCGACAAGGAATGCGGCATCACGTTCAATCGCCGCCGCACTCTCGACGAGCGTGCTGAGGTGCGCGCGAAAGGTTTTCTCAAGACGAAACGCTACATCAACATCAACCCGGATGTCTGCGAGAATTGCCTGGTCTGCACGCGCGCAACGGGCTGTCCCGGCCTGGCCTTCACCGAGACCGATTTTGGGCGCAAGGTGCAGACCGATCTTTCGTGGTGCGTGAACGACACCGCCTGCACGAAGCTCGACGCGTGCCCGGCGTTCGAGGAGATCATCGTGATGTGCTCGCAGAAGCCGCTTTCGCGCCTGCCCGAGCTGGAAGAAATCCCGCTGCCCGTCCGGCGCGATTTCAATAACGCGTGGCACGGCTACCTTGCGGGCGTCGGCGGCATGGGCATCGGGGTTTCGGCGGCGACGCTCGTCCGCGCCGGGCATCGCGAGGGATACAAGGTGGTCTTCTGCGACAAAAACGGGCTGGCGATCCGCAACGGCGGCGTCTTCTCGCATATCACGTTTCTCAAGCCGGGCAGCAATCACACCTCACCGATCATCCCCTACGGCAAGGCCGACCTCATGCTCGGCATCGACATTCTCGAAGCGGCGCGCGGGATCGATCCGAAGGGAAATCTCCGCGTCGGCGGACCCCGGACGCGCGCGATCATCAACCGGCAAAAGACGCCGACGATCAACACGCTCCTCGGCACGGACGATTTTTGCGTCGAGACGCTCGAAGAAGCGCTGCGCAAGAACACCGACGCTTCAGGTTATTTCAGCGCGGATGTCTCGGAGCTTTCCGAGCGCGTTTTTGGGACGAAACTCTACGCGAATGTGCTCATGCTCGGCATCGCCTTCCAGCGCGGCGAACTGCCGCTCTCGCTCGCGAGCCTCGAATACGGCATCCAGGAAACGATGGGCAGCGCGGCCACGGAAAACTGGCTCGCGTTCAAGCTGGGCCGCAAAATCGCGCACGATGCCGCGCAGGAACCGACCGCAGCACTCGCCACCACGGGAAATTATCACGATGTCGTCGCGGAAAAATCGGCGCGGCTCAAACGGAGCGGCCGCCACGGCGAAAAGCTCGCGCAGCAATACTGGCAGCTCGTCAGCGGCGCGCTCGAAAATTTGACGCTCGACGCGCGGCACGAATCGCTATTGGCCCAGCGGATTTACGACCTGATCCGCTACGAAGATCTCGCCTACGCGGAGGATTACGTCGCGCGGCTGCTGCGCGTTCACGCGAGGGACTCGGCGGCGCACGGCTATGCCGCGACGGAGGCCGCGCTCTGGAATCTTCATCGCGTGATGGCGATCAAGGACGAGGTTTACGTCGCGTGGCTGCTGACCAGCGATGAGAAATACGAGCAGGATCGCGACCGCTACAACGCGCGCCCCGAACTCGGCGACCGGATGATCCATCGCCACCTGAACCGGCCCGAGTTCACCTTCGGCGGATACAATCTGCGCTTCAAACTCAAGTCGCGGCCCTGGATGTTGCGGCTGATGCGCCGGGCAAAATTCCTGCGGCGGCTTCTCCCCGCCTGGCACGCGAAGGAACGCGCGTTTCGCTCGTGGTATTTCGACCTGGCGGATCAATTTGTCGCGCCCGCCGACGCGGCTTCGTATGCGACGTGGCTGAAGATTCTCCGGCTCCCGGAAGAAGCCACCGGCTATCGCGAAGTGCGCTATCCCCGGATGGAGCTTGCGCAAAAGCGGGCGGAGGAGTTGCTGGCAGCGCTTTCAACCCAGCCCATTTCTCAGGAAAAGGGTAGAGGCATCTTTTCGGTTTAAATTTTTCCTGATTCTGTGAGTCTAAAACATATCTCTTTCCCACACAAATGCTGGCATTGATTGGCAAAGAATATCTTAGATAAATTGAAGATTCGCAACAAAAACAAAGAGCCAAACCATGAGTATTTGGAAACGACTGTTTGGACGCTCAAGATTGCCAGAGCCGACACGGACAGACCCACGGTTTACCGATAATGGCGATGAGACAATAACTGATCGCCTAACCGGCCTTATATGGGCGAAGAAGGCCGATACGCCTACGATCGGAGCATTTGAGGGTGGGGCTATGCAGTGGATGAGGAGTTTCGAATATATCGAGGCTTTGAACGCCGCCAGCTATCTGGGCCATAACGACTGGCGAGTGCCTGATATTAGCGAGTTGGAAAGTCTCGTTGCCCACAGGAGAGACGTTCCATATGAATGGCTTGCCGAGAAAGGATTCGAAAATGTTGTATTGGCCTCTTACTGGTCGGCCACAACATATGCCGCCAATACCGACAGTGCTTGGGATCTATTCATGTACGATGGCCGCGTGAGCAATAACTATAAGACCAAGTATCAGCTCGTTTGGCCCGTCTGCGGAAGACAGCTCCCATCCTAATCCCATGTATCCGGCTGAGGGACCGCGTTGCAAAATACGTGGCGTATCAGCTGCATACCCTCTTTTTTCAAGGCGTTGCCCCGGGCTGGGGTTGGATCGCCCCGTTGGGGCTTAAGATGCATACCCAGTGCAGTCGGCAGTGCCGAGTGGTCGTAACCTCCCCTGAATTGCGAAGAAATCGTTGCCGATTTTTATTCAGAAATGTGCGAAGTACACTTGCCTAAGTAAAATTTGGGTGCAAACTAGACCTTATGCCGTCCTATCGCGTCGAACTGCATAGCCATTGTCAGGGTGACCCGGTTGATACTTACCTGGCTCACACCCTGTTTCAGCACATCGACCGAGCCAAAGAGGTGGGTCTCGACGCGATTGCCGTGACGTGGCATCGTAAGATTTGCGCGGTCCCAGAGGCGTTCGCTTATGCCCGGGAACGGGGTATTCTGCTCATTCCCGGCATGGAGGCCGAGGTGGATCGGCGGCATCTTGTGGTTTTGAACCTGGCTGAGGGCGATCTGCCCGGCGAGCCGACCTGGAACCAAATCCGGGCTTTGCGACTGCGCAAACCGGAGGTGCTGGTGATGGCTCCGCATCCCTTTTATCCCCATCCGAGCTGCCTGGGCAACAACATGGACGGCCATACCGACTGTATCGATGCGGTGGAATGGTGTATTCTCCATGTACACTGGCTTCCGGGCCGGGTGAACCCAAATCTGCGGGCGGCACGCTGGGCGCATAAGCATGGCAAGACGCTGGTGGCTTCGTCGGATGCCCATTCCCTGAGCGTCATTGGCAAGAACGCCAGTGTCGTGGAAGCGGACGACCTTACGCCGGAGGCTCTCTTTGCGGGAATTCGAGCCGGGCGCGTTTCGTTCCATCGGCGGGCGCTAGAATTTGGTCCGCTGGTGTACCAGACCAGCCTGGCCATCGCGACCCAACCCAAGCACATTGCGCGCTGGATCAAAGCCAAGTTGAAGAAGCGGGGCGCGGCGGCTGGAGGCTCTCCGGCATCTGCAAGGCGCGAAGCTCTGCCTGAGGCGTGAGAAAGTTTCGCACGGAGGACTGCAGAGAACCGAAGAGGAGAAGGCAAGGAATTAGGCTTTTAAATTCGGCGCGTGAGGTAAAACGAGGCGCTCAATATTTCCCTTAAGCAAGTCGCCGCCGAAATTGATGAGAAGCCCAACCGGCAGTCCCGACAGCTTGAGATACGTCAGCACCTGCTTTTTGTGCACGCGGGCCAATCGCTCAATGGATTTGATTTCCACGATCACCCGACCGTCAACGACAAGGTCCGCGCGAAAGCCTTCATCGTAAACCTTATCACCAATTCGAATCGGAATAGCCATCTGTCGTTGAACCAAAAGGCCCCTATCGGCCAGCATATCTGAGAGGATCAATTCATAGACGGACTCAAATAATCCCGGTCCGATGTCGTTGTGAATATGGTAAGCACAATCAACGATCATGGCGGTGACATCGTTGATTTCCATCTGAGTCTTTTTATTTGCACAGAGTTCAGAGCAAACGCAAGGTTTTCAACCTGCCTTCCTCTGTCAGCCCTCTGCAGTCCTCCGTGCGAAACCCTTCCGCTTCGATCGTTTGGCGGCTATAGTGACGCATGCCGATTTGCGATGCCGCTTTGCTCCTGCTGGGACATGGCTCGACGCTGAATGCCGATTCGAGCGCGCCGACATATCAGCATGCGGAGGAAATCCGGCGGCGGGGCGTTTTCGCGGAGGTGCATGTCGCTTTTTGGAAAGAGAAACCCCATTTCCGGGAGGCCCTGAGCCAGACCCGGCGGCGACAAGTCTATGTGGTGCCAAATTTCATCAGCTCCGGCTATTTCACGGAACAAGTCATCCCGAGGGAATTGGGGTTGACCGGACCGGTGACGCGCTTGGGCAGGCAGGATATTTTTTACTGCCAGCCCGTGGGCTTGAATCCCGAGATGACCGAGGCCCTGCTGCGACGGGCCCGTGAAGTGGTCGCGGGTTCGCAGGAAACGATTCCTGATCCGGCAAAAACGGCGTGTCTTTTCATCTGCGGACACGGGACGGAGCTCAACGATAATTCGACCAAAATCATCCACCATCAGGCGGAACTGATTCGCGCGCGCGGCGTCTATGCCGACTGCCAGGGCGCGCTCATGGAGCAGCAGCCTTTCATCAAGGACTGGCGCACGCTGACCGATCACCCGGATGTCGTCGTGGTCCCGTTTTTCATCTCGGACGGACTCCACTCGTTCGAGGATATCCCGGTGCTGCTGGGACTGACGCACAACGTGAAGGAGCGGGGCTTCACGAATCCGCTCCGCGAAAAAGGGCGGCGTCTCTGGTACGCGAGCGCCATCGGGACGGAGGCTTATCTGGCCGACATGATCCTGGCCCAAGTGCGACAATTTCAGGCCGGGCATTCCGAAACGATCCCAATCTAGGGCCTGTTAAGGTAAAAAGGGCGGGATGGCCCTGAATTTCATGCGAGAATATCTACTGCTTTTTGAACAAGTTCAGCGGGCAGTTCATGGCCGCTCGTCGCTTCACCGAGGCTCTTGAGTAGAACCCATCGATTGCGGCCATCGGCGGCGACTTTCTTGTCGTTGCCGAGGGCGGCGAGGATCGCGGCGCGGTCGACTTCGGGTTTCAGGGTGATGGGCAGCGCATTCGCGGTCAGCGCGGACTCGATCCGGCGCGCGTCGGCTTCCGGCAAGCCCGCATGCCAGACGGAGAGCCACGCAGCGGCGCGCATCCCGATCGAGATGGCCTCGCCGTGGAGATAGGTTTTATATCCGGTCGCGTTTTCGATGGCGTGGCCGATGGTGTGGCCGAAGTTGAGCAGCGCGCGCTGGCCCTTGGTCTCAAACTCGTCGGTCTCGACGATGCGCGCCTTGATCGCGACGCATTTTTCGACGATCTCGTCGAGGTCGGTGTCGTCGGGATTGACCCGTGTGGACACGCGGTCGAAGAGCGCCTTGTCTTTGATCGCGCCGTATTTGATGACCTCGGCCATGCCTGCGGCGAATTCGCGCGGAGGGAGCGTCTCGAGCGTTTCGAGATCGGCCAAAACCAACTTAGGTTGATGGAATGCGCCAACGAGATTTTTTCCCTCTGGCAGATTGACGCCGGTTTTGCCGCCAACGGAGCTGTCTACCATCGCGAGTAATGTTGTGGGGACTTGGACGAAGGCGATGCCGCGAAGATAAGTCGCCGCGACGAAGCCGGCGAGATCGCCGATCACGCCGCCGCCGAGGGCAAATAAAACTCCGGAACGGGGAACGCGGTGCTGAGCAAGATAAGAAAGCGCAATGGTATAGTTTTCGAGCGTTTTGCTGCTTTCGCCAGGTCCGATGGGGTACAAGATCGCGCTTTCGATTTCCTTAGTGCCTGCTTTCTGAATGGCGGCTCCTAATTGATTATAATGCAGCGCTTGGACATTCGTATCGGCAATAACTACAGGCGTACTTAGTAGACGTCGTTCTTTTAAAAGGATATCGATGCCGTTTATTAGTCCTCTTCCAATCAGCACATCATATGCGCGCGGCCCGAGATCGACATGCACCTTGCGATGCGGCGGCAATGCGGGGTTGGGGGCGGAAGGCGAAGTCATGATCGCTCCATTTAATCAGAATCGGGTAGGGACGCGAGTCCCTTTGCGTCCCGTTCTAATTAGGGACGGCATGGGACTGCCGTCCCTACCACTTCAAAGCATATCACTCAGTTTACCGTCCTTGCCGAAGTCGACGTCGTAGACTTTCCATGCCCCATCGACCTGCTTGAGCAGCACGGCGTATTGCCGCTTTTCGCTATCCCAATGCAGGATCACATTGACCTTGGCCTTCGCGGCAGTCGTCGATGAATCGCCGATTTCCCATTTCGTGGGCACATCCTGGCAGTTGAGGAAGAGATCGCCCTCGATATCGGGAGGGCCTTCCTTGGGTTGCGGCGCGTTCGCTTTTTTCAAGAGACGCGCGTAGAGCTCCGGCGTGACCCATGCCTTGGCCAGCTTGACGCTCTCGGGCGAGAAACCGAAGTGGTCCATGGAAGATCGATACAGGGCCTTGACGACGACGGCCGGGCTGTCGGCTGCCGGCGCGGCGGCGGCGCGCAGGGAAGGAATGGAGATCAGCAGCAAAGCCACAATCCAGAGGCGGTGGAATTTCATGCTCCAAGCTAGCACGGCGTAGCTGATATCTCCATTGTGAATCGTCCCAAAGTACGCTAAGCTGTCCCTCTTATGACGTTGACTGAAAAGCTGCTCGCCCGCGCCAGCGGCAAGGCCCATGTGGCCCCGGGCGAAAATGTTTGGGTGGAAACCGATGTTCTCCTGACGCACGACGTGTGCGGGCCGGGAACCATCGGCGTGTTCAAGCGCGAGTTCGGCAAGACCGCGAAGGTTTGGGACAAGAACAAGATCGTCATCATCCCCGATCACTACATCTTCACCGCCGATTCACTTTCCAACCGTAACGTCGACATCCTGCGCGCCTTCGTGCAGGAGCAGGGCCTGCCCTATTTCTACGACGTGATCGACGACCCGAACGGCCACTGGATTTTTGACAGCTCGCGCGGGCAGCTCAAGCGCCAGTTCGGCGAGCGTTACGCGGGCGTGTGCCACACGGCGCTCCCGGCCAAGGGCCACACGCGCCCCGGCGAAGTCCTCTTCGGCACCGACAGCCACACCTGCATGGCGGGCGCGTTCAACATGTTCGCGACCGGCATCGGCAACACCGACGCGGGGTTCATCATGGGCACGGGCAAATTGCTCATCAAAGTGCCGCAGACGATGCGCTTTTACCTCGAAGGCAAGTTGCCCAAGGGCGTGATGGCGAAGGACGTCGTGCTGCATGTCATCGGCGAAATCGGTTCCGACGGCGCGACCTATCGCGCGCTGCAATACGAGGGACCCGGTATGCATTCGCTCAGCATGGACGACCGCATGACCATCGCGAACATGGCGATTGAGGCGGGCGGCAAGAACGGCGTTTTTCCGGCGGACGAAAAGACGTTCGCCTACGTGGACGAGCGGACGAAGCGCAACGGCACGAAGTCGACTTACACGCCGGTCGAGGTCGACAAGGACCAGAGCTTCGTCTACGACGACGTGGTCGATCTCTCGAAGCTGGAACCGACCGTCGCGCAGCATCCCGATCCGGGGCATCGTGCGCTGGCCAAGGAACTCGGCAACATCAAGCTCGACCGCGCCTACATCGGCTCGTGCACGGGCGGCAAGACCTCCGATTTCCTGGCGTTTGCCGAAGTGCTCAAGGGCCGCACGGTGAAGATCGACACATTTGGCGTGCCCGCGACGCCTGATGTGGTGTTCGAGTTGCAGACCACGAAATGGGGCGACAACACGGTGTGGGAAATTCTGGAATCAGCCGGCGTGCAGATGACTGAAAACGCCTCGTGCGCGGCCTGTCTCGGCGGACCGGGGGATACCTTCGGCCGGATGAACAAGCCGATGACCTGCATCTCAGCGACGAACCGGAATTTTCCAGGTCGCATGGGCCACAAGGAATCGAAGGTGTTTCTGGCGTCGCCCTACACGGTGGCGGCAAGTGCGCTGACGGGGCACATCACTGATCCGAGAGAGTATCTGTAAGGTAGCCGTCGCGGGCCCCGCGACGGTGCAGTTATAGCGCCGGCGGCAAGCCGGAGGCTTGTCAGCATATTAGCCGGTGGTAAGCCCGCGCAGCGGGCGCCACCACCGGTAACCGTTCTAAAGACGTCGCACCCCGGCAGGGGTGCCAGCTATCTCGCAATGGGTCAAGCCGGAGGCTGACCCTCCACAGAAAAAAGCTCCGGATACGCATCGCGCCAGGCTTGGGGCACGCGCTGGGGGCGTCCGCTGGGGAGTTGGACGGTGACCATGGTCTGGATGCAGCGGACAAAAACGAGTCCGGGCTGGGCTTCGGACGTGATCTCGAACTGGATGAAGAAACGCACTTTTTCCATGCGGATCAGTTCAGCGAAGACGATCAGGTGCTCGCCGAGTCGGGCCGGTTTGAGATAATCGATTTCGGTCCGCGCCACGACGGGGACGAGTCCCGTGCTGCCCATGTCGGCCAGCGACCAGCCGAGGGTCGTTGCCAGTTGCGAGCGGGCGATTTCGATCATGCGCAGGTAGGCGATGTTGTGGACCACGCCGCCCGCGTCGG
>Ga0302319_10009956_pt1 | contig 18188 bp, 14 predicted proteins | sample Bog_T0_2_FD_203319 | JGI IMG/M metagenome (GOLD analysis project Ga0302319, IMG submission 203319) | Peat permafrost microbial communities from Stordalen Mire near Abisko, Sweden - Bog_T0_2 | ecosystem: Environmental > Terrestrial > Soil > Wetlands > Peat | place: Sweden: Abisko, Stordalen Mire...
ACTTGAAAGGCAGGGCGACATGGTCACTAAAGACGAGCGGAGCCGCGCCGGTGCCGCCCTCGCCGCCGTCGATGGTCACGAAGTCGGCACCGGTGCCGGTGCGCTCCATGCGCGCTGCCAGCTCAAGCCAAAACGCCCCTTCCCCGACTGCCGACTTAACGCCTACCGGCAAACCTGTCTCGGCGGCGATGGTCTCCACCAGCTCGAGCAGTCCGTCGACATCGCGGAATGCCGAGTGTCCGGCGGGGCTCTTGCAGTCCACCCCGACCGGAACACCGCGCATGGCGGCGATTTCAGGAGTTACCTTGGCGCCGGGCAGCATGCCACCCAGGCCGGGCTTGGCTCCCTGGCTGAGCTTGATCTCGATGGCCCGGATCGACGGGGTGGCCGCCACCTGATCGAGTAAACGGGGAAGGCTGAATGTGCCGTCGTCATTGCGGCAGCCGAAGTAGCCGGTGCCGATCTGCCAGACGAGGTCGCCGCCGTTGAGGTGGTACGGCGACACCCCGCCCTCGCCGGTCGTGTGCAGGGCGCCGGCCATGGCCGCACCCTTGTTGAGCGCGGTGATGGCCGCGCCGCTGAGCGACCCGAAGCTCATCGCGGAGACGTTGACCAACGACGAGGGCCGGAAAGCCTTGGCCCGGTGGCGCGCACCGCCGAGCACCTTTGCCGCCGGCAGCGGCACGGCCGGCTCGGGATGCTCAGGTTCGCCATCGGGGGCCGACACCGGGAACGCCGCGTGCTTGATGACGGGGTAGTTGTGGACCCGTTCCAAATCGTTGTCGGTGCCGAATCCGAAGTATCGGTTGGCCAACTTCGATGACGTGTACACCCAGCGCCGCTGGTCACGACTGAAGGGCCGCTCCGAGTCATTGTCGGTGACGATGTACTGGCGCAGCTCCGGGCCAACGGCTTCGAGGATGAACCGCAGGTGGCCTATCACCGGGTAGTTGCGCAAGAGCGTGTGATGCCGCTGCCATAGGTCCCAGCTCGCGACCGCGCCCAGACTCCCGCCGACAAGGGCGGCCATGCGCCGTTTCACGCTGAACCGAAGTCCAGGTCGATTTCGGCGCTGTAGGCGCTGTAAACGCCCAGTAGGTCGCGGGCCGAGACGATGCCGGCCAGCACGCCATCGCGCTCCACCAGAATGTGGCGGATGTAGCGGTCCATCATCCGAACCGCCACTTCGTCAACCGTGGCCTCGGCATCGCACCACACCAGCTTGGTGCTGGCTATGTCGGCGGCCGGGACGGTGGCTGGATCTTGTCCAGCAGCCACCACCCGAACGATGTCGCGCTCGCTCACCAACGCGGTGGGCTGCTCGTCGTCACCGACCACAATGGCCCCGACGTCGCGCGCCACAATGGCCCTGGCGACATCGGCGACCGTGGCGTTAGCGGCGACGCGCGCCACCGGTTCGCCGGTAACGCTGGAGATCGGGATCGACCCGGGGACAGAGATGTCGGTCATGTCACCATGTTCGCCAGAGCTTGGCCACCCATCTACAGACCTAAGTCCTCAATTCGGGTGCAACAGGTAACCGACGGATTCCATCGCTCGCCGACTGTGGATCGAAGCTGCCGATACATGCGCCCAGGGCGGAGCTTTGTCAGCAGCCGGCACCCAGGGTGCGCCTGGTGATGAACTCGCGGCGCAAGCCGGTGCACGGATCGTCGAACTCGATGCGTTGCGCCAGCAATCGCAGCGGCGTGCCGAAGTCGTCGGCCGGCACATCAACAATGTTGGGGTACAACGGATCGCCGATGATAGGTATCCCGAGCGACGCCATGTGCACCCTCAGTTGGTGGGTGCGTCCGGTGCGGGGCGTCAGCCGGTACAGGCCATCCGGCGAAAACAGCTCCACCAGCGTCTCCGCGTTCGGCACACCAGGCTCGCACACCGCTTGCAGGTGGCCCCGGCGCTTGACGATGCGGTTTCGGACAATCTGCGGCAGCACCAGCGCGGGATCGACCGCCGCCCACGCGAAGTACGTCTTGGCCACGGCACCGCGGGCGAACAAGGTCTGGTAGGCGCCGCGCAACTCCCGTCGGGTAGTGAACAGCAGCACTCCGGCGGTCAGCCGGTCGAGCCGGTGCGCCGGGCTCAGCTCGGGCAATCCCAGTTCCCGGCGAAGTCGCACCAGCGCCGTCTGCGCGACGTGCCGCCCCCGTGGCATGGTGGCCAAAAAGTGTGGCTTGTCGACTACGACGACGTCCGCGTCCCGGTGCAGGACGGGGATGTCGAAGGGCACCGGGACTTCGTCCGGCAGGTCGCGATAAAGGTAGACGCTTGACCCGGTTGGCAGCATTGTGGCGTCATCGATCACCGCGCCGTCGGCGTCGACGACTTCTCCGGCGAGAACCTTGGCGCGGGCCTGTTCGCCGAATCGGGCGGTCAGCTCGGCCAGCACCAGTCCGCCATGCAGCCGCACCCGGGCAGGCCCCAACCCGTCGCGAACCGGAAGCGGCGCGGGTCTCAATTGAGGGGCACCGGCTCGAGGATCTCGGCCCGCGCCTCGGGCGCGCTGGCCCGCAACATGTCCGCCGACACATCGTCGGGCTGGGCCTGCGAGAGGACCTCGGCCTCCACTCGCGCCGTGTAGTTGGCGACCTCACGGTCGATGTCTGCGGCGGTCCACCCCAGCACGGGAGCGACAAGGTCGGCTACCTCCCGGGCGCAGGCGACGCCGCGGTGCGAATATTCGATGGCGACACGCATCCGGCGGGCCAGGATGTCTTCCAGATGCAGGGCTCCCTCGGCAACGACGGCGTAGACAGCTTCCACCTTCAGGTAGCCCGGTGCGTCATTGATCGGACTGAGCAGGTCCGGAGTTTCGGCCGCCAAGGCCAGCACCTCGCCGATCAGCGAACCGTAGCGGTCCAGCAGATGGCGCACCCGGTATGGGTGCAGGCCCTGCAGCGCGCCGACCTTTTCGGTCTGGTTGACCAGTGCGAAGTAGCCTTCGGCGCCCATCAGTGGCACCTTCTCGGTGATCGTCGGTGCGACTCGGGCCGGGATGAACTCGGCCGCGGCGTCAATAGCATCGGCCGCCATCACCCGGTAGGTGGTGTATTTGCCCCCGGCGATGGCGACCAGCCCGGCCGCCGGCACCGCCACGGCGTGCTCTCGGGACAGCTTGGACGTTTCGTCGCTCTCCCCGGCGAGCAGCGGGCGCAGTCCTGCGTACACGCCGTCGATATCCGCGTGGGTCAACGGGGTGGCCAACACGGTGTTGACAGTCCCAAGGATGTAGTCGATGTCGGCCTTGGTGGCCGCCGGGTGCGCGAGATCGAGGTTCCAGTCGGTATCGGTGGTTCCGATGATCCAGTGGTTGCCCCATGGGATGACGAACATCACCGACTTCTCGGTGCGCAGGATGATCGCGACATCGCTGACCACCCGGTCCCGCGGTACCACCACGTGCACGCCCTTGGAGGCGCGCACCCGAAATCGTCCGCGCTGCTTGGACAACGCCTGGATCTCGTCGGTCCAGACGCCCGTCGCGTTGACCACGACGTGGCCGCGGACCTCGGTGATCGCGCCGTCCTCGGAATCGCGGACGCGCACGCCGGTGACCCGGTCGCCCTCGCGCAGCATCGCGACCACCTGGGTGGAGCAGCGCACGACAGCGCCGTAATGGGCGGCTGTGCGTGCGACCGTCATGGTGTGCCGGGCGTCGTCGACGACGGTGTCGTAGTAGCGAATACCGCCGATCAAGGACGTCCGCTTTAACCCTGGACTTAGTCGCAATGCGCCGGCACGGGTCAGATGCTTCTGTGCCGGAACCGATTTCGCGCCGCCGAGCTGGTCGTAGAGGAAGATGCCCGCGGCGATGTACGGGCGTTCCCAAACACGCTTGGTCAGCGGAAACAGGAATGGCAACGGTTTGACCAGATGGGGCGCCAGCGTGGTCAGCGACAGCTCCCGTTCGTGCAGCGCCTCGCGTACCAGGCCGAATTCCAATTGTTCGAGGTAGCGCAGCCCGCCGTGGAACATTTTCGACGAGCGGCTCGAGGTACCCGAGGCGAAGTCGCGGGCCTCGACCAGCGCCACCTTCAGCCCGCGGGTAGCGGCGTCCAGCGCGCAACCGCAGCCCACCACGCCGCCGCCGATGACCACCACGTCGAACTGCTCGGCGCCGAGTCGCTCCCAGGCCAGCGCGCGTTGTTGAGGTCCGAGAGTGGAAGCCGGCCAGGTCTGCGCGCTGCCCGGTGCTTGGATCGGGTTGCTCACCACAAAGGACTCCTCACTGGGGAAACTCTTGTCCGGTTACTCGTCGGTAAGTGCGCTCCGCTCCTCCTCCAAGGCTAGTTCGTCGGGCCTTGCAGAGTCGTCCTTAATCCAGATCGTCGTGCGCCATCAACCGGCGGGCGGCTTCGGTGATCGACCCCGACAACGACGGGTAAACGGCGAGGGTCTGGGCCAACTGGTCGACCGTGATGCGATTCTGCACGGCCAGGGCGATCGGCAGAATCAGCTCGGAGGCGATCGGTGCCACCACCACCCCGCCGATGATCACGCCGGCGGATTGCCGGCAGAACAGCTTGACGAAACCTTGCCGCAGCCCGGACATCTTTGCTCGCGCGTTGGTCCGCAATGGCAGCATGATGGTCCTGGCCGACACCAATCCGTCGTCGATCATCTTTTGCGACACACCGACGGCGGCGATCTCGGGTCTGGTGAAAACGGTGGCGGCCACCGTGCGCAACCGGATGGGGCTGACGCCCTCACCGAGCGCGTGCCACATCGCGATCCGCCCCTGCATCGCGGCGACCGACGCCAGCGGCAGCAGACCGGTGCAGTCGCCCGCGGCATAAATGCTGGCCACCGATGTCCGCGACACCCGGTCCACCGTCAGATAGTTGCCCCGTCCGAGCTCGATGCCTACGCGTTCCAGGCCAAGGTCAGCGGTGTTGGGAACCGACCCGATGGTCATCAGGGCGTGGCTGCCCTCGACGCTGCGGCCGTCGGTCATCGCCACCAGAACACCGGTATCGGTGCGGGTGACCGACGCCGCGCGGGCGTTTTTGAACAGTTGGACGCCCCGTTCGGCGAACGCCTCTTCCAAGACCAGCGCGGCGTCGGGGTCCTCATAGGGCAGTACGTGGTCCTGGCTGGCCACCACTGTCACCTGCACACCTAGTTCGGTGTAGGCGTTGACGAACTCGGCGCCAGTGACCCCCGAGCCCACCACGATGAGGTGTTCTGGCAGCGCGTCCAAGTCGTAGAGCTGACGCCAGGTCAGGATGCGTTCGCCGTCCGGTTGGGCCGACGGCAGAATCCGCGGGCTCGCCCCGGTGGCGATCAGCACCACGTCAGCGTCGTGCTCGCTGACTGTCCCGTCGGCGGCGGTGGCTTTGATGCGGTGGTGGGCCAGCCCCAGTGCGCGATCGCACAGCTCGCCCCGGGCGGCGATCACGCGGACACCCGTGCTGAGCAGCTGGGCGGTGATGTCCGCTGACTGCGCGGCGGCCAGCGTCTTGACCCGGGCATGGATCTGCGGCAGCAGGATTTTGGCGTCGTCGATGTCGATGTCGAAGCCCAGTTGGGGCGCCCGGCGCAGCTCGGTGCGCAGCCAGGTGGAGGCGATGAACGTCTTCGATGGCACGCAGTCGTCCAGCACGGCGGCACCGCCGATGCCGTCGGAGTCGATCACGGTGACTTCGGTGGTGTCGGGGTGTGAGGTGGCAGCGGTAAGGGCGGCTTCGTAACCGGCCGGTCCTCCGCCGACGATCACGATGCGGGTCACCACAGCCTTTAACCTAGCTCGGTGAGGCCCCACTCCGCAGCGCGTGGGCGTACCGCGCCGAGATTGCCATCAGGGCTGTGATCCGGGCCGCAACCGCAACCACGGCCGCAATCTCGGCGCGCTCGAGGCACCGCCAATCCGTCGGGTGAATGGCGTTCGAGCGTGTGCCGTTTAAGCTTTCCCCGTGCCGCTCTACGCCGCCTACGGGTCGAACATGCATCCCGAGCAAATGTTGAAGCGCGCACCCCACTCGCCGATGGCGGGAACCGGCTGGTTGCCGGGGTGGCGGCTGACGTTCGGCGGCGAAGACATCGGCTGGGAAGGCGCCCTGGCCACCATCGTCGAGGATCCGGATTCCCGGGTGTTCGTCGTGCTCTACGACATGACGCCGGCGGACGAGATAAACCTCGACCAGTGGGAGGGCTCCGAATTCGGCGTGCACAAGAAGATCCGGTGTCGAGTGGAACGGTTGTCGTCGGACACCACCATCGACCCCGTGCTCGCGTGGCTGTACGTGCTGGACGCCTGGGAGGGCGGATTGCCGTCGGCGCAATACATCGGCGTGATGGCGGATGCCGCCGAGATCGCCGGCGCTCCAAATGATTATGTGCACGACCTGCGAACCCGGCCGGCCCGCAACATAGGCCCGGGAACTCCGACCTGACGGTTCACGTCTCGCGCCCACCTCCCGCTCGCGAGCGTGCGTGTCTGTACGCCGACACGCCGATGGAACGGGCATTCTGCGCACCCTCGCCACAGCGTCACGCGACCCTGGCATGCTCCAACCGCACTTTGAGCCGGCGGACGAGTTCGCCGGGCCGGTGCCTCACATCCTCGGCCACGATGGCGACAACTACCCATCCCAGATCCTGCAGCGCAGCAGCACGTCGACGGTCCCGGAAAAACGCCTCCGGCCCGCTGTGCCAGTCAACGCCGTCGTACTCGGCCGCTACGCGTAAATCGGGCCACGCAAAGTCGAGCCGCCAGGTTCGGCCTCTCGGATCCACGATCTGGTGTTGCAGCACCGGAGGCGGCAACCCACCGTCGATCATGACCAGACGGGTCTCGCTCTCCATCGGCGACTCGGCCTTCTCGGAGGCCAATTCGAGCAACTCGCGCGCTGTGACGATGCCACGCCGACCGGACTGTCGCCTGAGCTCCTGATGCAGCTCGTCGCGGCTGCACATGCCGCTGCGCAGCGCAGCGTCCAACGTGGCCAGGGCTCGAGGAGGACGCAGCCCACGCGCCACCTCAATCGCCGTCCACGATGGCGCGGTGGCCGACCGGCCGCTGACTGCGGCCAGTGGCGCTCCTGCCCGTCGATGCACGATCAGGCCGTCGGTCGACCGCAATTGCCGCCCGCCCGGGTTGAGCACGTGCAGGTCACCGGTTCGTTCGGTGTCAAAACCGTAGGCAGCGGCGGCGGTACCCATGCATACGGCGACCGACGTTGCGGCCGCCAAGTCCAGCCCACGCAGTCGCAGCGCGGTATCCACCTCACCGTAGCCGTAAATACCATGCCAAATCCGTTGTAGTGCACCGCAATTAACTTGACCCTCCAGGCCGCGCCGCGTGAGGTAGGTCAGCGCCTGGGCGGATGTCATCACTCCTCCTTGCGCGTCGAGCAAATGGCGGAGCTCTGCGTTCATGCCGGTTATCTTCAGCCCGTAACGGATTGTGGGTGTGCAGGAGCAAGTCCGGCTGTGGAGTACAGGCCCAGCGTGCGCAAAATGCCGGTCCACGCGGCGTGTCGCGGTACAGACACGCACACTGGCGCGGGAGTTAGCTCCCGGCGAGCTAGAGCGCGGCCGATTGCTCGATGATGTTGACCATCACCCGTAGCCCTGTCGCGAGGGCGCGCTCGTCGAGATCGAACGTCGGCTGGTGCAGATCCAACTGCGGTCCCTCGCCGGGCCACACACCCAATCGCGCCATCGCGCCGGGAATCTCCTCCAGGTACCAGGAGAAATCCTCGCCGCCCCCGGACTGTCTGGTGTCGGCCAGCGCATCGGGTCCGATGGCTTCGATCGCTTGGGTCAGGATCTGCGTCGAGACGTCCTCGTTCACCACCGGCGGCACACCGCGCCGGTACTGCAGCGTGTGTTCAATGGCCAGCGGCGACAGCAACGCATCGACGGTTTCGCGGACGATCTCCTCCAAGGCGACCCAGGTTTGCCGGCTGGCGGTGCGAACCGTGCCGGACAACACGCCGGTCTGGGGTATGGCGTTGGCAGCCACGCCGGCGTTGACCGCACCCCACACCAGAACGGTGCTGTTGCGCGGGTCGATGCGGCGCGATAGCACCCCGGGCAGCCCGGTGATCAGCGTGCCGAGACCGTAGACCAGGTCGCCGGTCAGGTGCGGGCGCGACGTGTGGCCGCCTGGCGAATACAGCGTGATCTCGATACGGTCGGCCGCCGACGTGATGGGTCCGCGCCTGATCGCGACCTTGCCGACCTCGAGCCGCGGGTCACAGTGCAGCGCAAAGATCCGCGATACGCCGGTAATCGCGCCCGCGGCGATGGCGTCGATGGCGCCACCGGGCATCAACTCCTCAGCAGCCTGAAAGACCAAACGCACCCCGACCGGCAGCTCCGGCACCGACGCCAACGTCAGCGCGGTACCCAGCAGGATCGCGGTATGCGCGTCATGCCCGCAGGCGTGCGCGATATTCGGCACCGTCGACGCGTACGGCGCGCCGGTTAGCTCGGCCATGGGTAGGGCGTCCATGTCGGCCCGGAGCGCGATCCTCGGCTGATGCTCTGGGCCGAAGTCACAGGTCAGCCCGGTCCCGCCGGGCAGCACCTTCGGGTTCAGCCCGGCATCGGCCAACCGCTCCGCGACGAACTGCGTGGTGGCGTATTCCTGGCGTCCCAATTCCGGGTGGCGGTGGATGTGCCGCCGCCAGGCAATCATGTCCTCGTAGTGGGCGGCCAACCACGATTCGGCGGCGTCGACGAGGCTCATGATGCCGCCCTGCGCTCTTGCGCTGCCATCACCCGATCGCGTTGGTCAGGGCTCTCGGCGAGGTGGACGATTGTGCGCGCCAGCATGATCGCGCCGTCGAGCACTGCGCGATCGGCGCTGGGGCCGGCGGCCGCGGCGGCAAAGGCGCGCTGGTGAACCGTTGCACCCCCGGCGTCGACACCGATCACCGGATGGATCCCCGGCAGCACCTGCGTCACGTTGCCCATGTCGGTGCTACCCATCGGAAGCCGCACCTCGAGCTCGGGCGCCACCGGCTCGCGTCCCAGTCGGCGCATCTCCTCCCGGCACACGTCGGCCAGCCATTGGTCGGGCTTCAATTCCGCGTATGCCGGTGCCGGGTCCTCGAATTCGTATTCACAGCCGGCGGCCAGCGCTCCGGCAGCAAAGCACGAAAACATCCTGCCCTCCAGCTCGCGCAGGGAATCCGATTCAACCGCCCGCATCGCGTACTGCAACGCCGCATACCCGGGAATGACGTTAACGGCCTGTCCGCCGTTGGTGACGATCCCGTGTACGAGTTGCCCCGGGGCCAATTGCTGCCGCAGCAGCCCGACGGCCACCTGCGCCACGGTCACGGCGTCGGCGGCGTTGACCCCTAGGTAGGGCGCGACCGCAGCATGCGATTCCTTGCCGCGGTAGTGCACGATCACCTCGGACAATGCCAGCGAACGTGCCCCAGCGATGTTGGTCGGCCCGGGGTGCACCATCACGGCGACTGCGACATCGTCGAACGTACCGGCCTTGAGTAGCAGCGCTTTACCGCCGCCGGCTTCCTCAGCCGGAGTTCCCAACAGGGCCACGGTCAGCCCCAGGTCGTCGGCTACCTCTGCGAGCGCCAGCGCGGTCCCAACCGCCGACGCCGCAATGATGTTGTGGCCACAGGCGTGCCCGATTTCGGGCAACGCGTCGTACTCGGCACAGACGCCGACGACCAGGGGCCCGCTGCCGAAGTCAGCGCGAAACGCCGTGTCCAGACCACCGACGGGCGCTGTGATCGCAAACCCACGTTCGGCGACCAGCACCTGCGCCTTGGCGCAGCTGCGATATTCGGCGAACGCCAGCTCGGGTTCGGCGTGAATCGCGTGCGACAACTCGACAAGATCGGCACCGTGACGCCGCACGACATCCTCGACGCTCTCGAATGCGTTGGCTGCGGGCACTCTCGCAGTATCGCACTGAGCAGGACCGGTTCACCCGCGAACAGACGCAGACTCGCATTGCGACGCCATCGTGCGTGCGATTCCGCGTCTGCTCGCGGCTAAGTAAGCTCCGGCAGTGTGACTGAGCCTGCGCCCGATCCCGGCGAACTCGCGCGGCAGGCAGCGCACGCCATCGCCGAGCGCACCGGAGTCCTTAAGCACGACGTCGCGATCGTTCTCGGGTCTGGCTGGTCACCGGCGGTCGCCGCGCTCGGTTCGCCGACCGTCGTGCTGCCCCAAGCCGAAATCCCCGGATTCAGCCCGCCCACCGCCGTCGGGCATACCGGCGAGCTGTTGTCGGTGCCCGTCGGTGCGCACCGGGTGCTGGTGCTGGTCGGCCGTGTGCATGCATATGAGGGCCACGACCTGAGCCATGTGGTGCACCCGGTGCGGGCGGCCTGCGCGGCAGGGGCGGACATCGTCGTGCTCACCAACGCGGCCGGCGGAGTGCGCCCTGACATGACGGTCGGCCAGCCGGTTCTGATCAGCGATCACCTGAACCTGACGGCGCGTTCGCCGCTAGTCGGTGCCCAGTTCGTCGACCTCACCGACGCCTACGCACCGCGGCTGCGGCAGCTCGCTCGCGAGGCCGACCCCCAGCTGACCGAGGGCGTCTACGCGGGCCTGCCCGGGCCGCACTACGAGACGCCCGCGGAAGTCCGGATGCTGCGGAAGTTGGGTGCCGACCTGGTGGGCATGTCGACGGTCCACGAGACCATCGCGGCCCGGGCGGCGGGCGCCGAGGTATTGGGCGTCTCGCTGGTGACCAACCTGGCAGCCGGAATCACCGGTCAGCCGCTAAGCCACGACGAGGTGCTCGCCGCCGGTGCCGCGTCGGCGGGCCGAATGGGCACACTGCTGGCTGAGGTCATAGGCCGGTTCTAGAAGTAGTGACGCCCGAAGAGTGGATCACCCACGACCCCGACCCGCGGACGGCCGCCGAACTCACCGCGTGTGGCCCCGATGAACTGCGCGAGCGGTTCGCCCACCCGCTGACGTTCGGTACCGCGGGGTTGCGTGGCCGGGTGCGCGGCGGACCGGACGCCATGAACGTCGCTGTGGTGTTGCGCGCCACCTGGGCGGTGGCACAGGTGCTCACCGATCGCGGTCTGGCCGGCTCCCGGGTGGTCGTCGGGCGCGACGCGCGGCACGGTTCGGCGGCATTCGCAGCGTCGACGGCTGCAGTGCTCGCTGCCCAAGGCTTTTCGGTGCTGCTACTGCCCGGTGCCCTGCCCACTCCGGTGCTGGCCTACGCGGTGCGACACGCTGGCGCCGCCGCCGGGATTCAGATCACCGCGTCGCATAATCCGGCGACCGATAACGGCTACAAGGTGTACTTCGACGGCGGGATCCAAATCATCTCCCCCACCGACCGCCAGATCGAAACCGCGATGGCCGCAGCCCCCCCGGCCGACCAAATACCCCGCAAGCCAGTCTCGGGAGCCGACGGAGTCACCGGCACCGATTTGGTCGACCGCTACATGCAGCGCGCGGCCACCGTGCGCCGGTCGGCCGGTTCGGTCCGAGTGGCCCTGACTCCACTGCACGGGGTGGGTGGTGCGGTGGCCGTCGAGACGCTCCGGCTTGCCGGATTTGACGACGTCCACACCGTCGCGTCGCAGTTCGCGCCGGATCCCGACTTCCCGACAGTTGCGTTCCCGAACCCCGAGGAGCCCGGCGCCACCGACGCATTGCTCGCCCTGGCGTCAGAAGTCGCGGCAGACGTTGCAATCGCGCTGGATCCCGACGCCGATCGATGCGCGGTCGGCATACCCACCAAGTCGGGATGGCGCATGCTGTCGGGCGACGAAACAGGTTGGCTACTAGGCGATTACATCCTGTCTCAGGCGCAGGTCCCGGCTGCGCCCGGAACCAGGACAGTGGCCAGCACCGTGGTTTCGTCGCGGATGCTGGCGGCGATCGCCAAGCACTACGGCGCTGTCCACGTCGAAACGCTCACCGGCTTCAAGTGGCTGGCGCGCGCCGACGCGAAAGTGCCAGGCGGCGCCCTGGTGTACGCCTACGAGGAAGCGATAGGGCACTGCGTCGACCCCGCCGCCGTCCGCGACAAAGACGGCATCAGCGCCGCGGTGCTGATGTGCGATCTGGTGTCCGCGCTGAAAGGCCGGGGCGGTTCGGTTCCCGACGCGCTCGACGGGCTCGCGCGCCGCTACGGCGTGCATGACGTTGCCGCGGTGTCGCGTCGGGTCGCTGACGCCGACCAGGCAGCCGAGTTGATGCGGCGGTTGCGGGCGGACCCGCCGAGTCGACTTGCCGGGCTCATCGCCACCACCACCGACATCACCGACGCGCTGATCTTCACCGGCGGCAACGACGACATGTCCGCCCGGGTGGTGGTGCGGCCCTCGGGGACTGAGCCAAAGCTGAAATTTTACTTGGAAGTTCGCTGCGCTTTGGCCGGCGCGGGCGACAACTTGCCACTTGCCCGGGAACGAGCCCGCGCTCTGCGCGACGAGCTGGTCTCCTCGGTGCGGCACTGGTAGCTCGGGGCAAACCAGGTTAGCGGGGCCCGAACTGCCGGTCGCCGGCGTCGCCGAGACCCGGCACGATATAGGCGATTTCGTTGAGACTGTCGTCGACGGCTACGGTGAACAGCCGTGCGTCCGGTGCCACTTTTTCAAGTGCGGCAATGCCTTCCGGCGCAGCCACCACACACAGCGCGGTGATTCCCACAGCGCCGCGCCGCTGCAGCAGGCCGACGGTGTGCGTCATCGACCCGCCGGTGGCGAGCATGGGGTCAAGGACTATCACCGGCATGTCGGTCAGGTCGTCGGGCAGTGACTCCAGATAACTGTTCGGCCGGTGCGTCTCCTCGTCGCGGGCGAGGCCGACGAATCCGACCCGGGCTTGGGGCAACAGCGCAAGGGCCTGGTCGAGCATGCCCAGCCCGGCGCGCAGCACGGGTACCAGCAGCGGCGGTCTGGCCAGCCGCACTCCGAGCGTCTCGGCCAACGGCGTCCGGATCGGAAACGACTCGCGAGGCGCGTCCCGGGTGGCCTCGTAGACCAACATCGTGGCCAGGTCGCCCATGGCGGCGCGGAAATCCGTGTTGTCGGTGCGTTCGTCGCGAAGCACTGTCAGCCGGGCGACGGCTAACGGGTGGTCAACGACGTGCACATCCATGCGTTTGACCCTATATAACGATCGCGAAAAGGCTTGCTGACACGCTTGACTGCGTCCCTTCGACGAGGCGGACGCGCCCATAAACTCCCCGAGTGCGCCTCTCCAGAATCGTGTCGCGTGCGGCTTACCGAGCGCTTCGACTGGCGGGCGCGTTGATCGCCTGCCTGGTGTCAGTGATCTCCGTGCCCCCGGTGAGCCTCCGCGTGAGCCCGGCCGCGGCCGCAATGCCGCAGCCCGCGCACGTGGTGATCGTGGTCGAGGAAAACCGCGGCAACATCCTCGGCAACAAGTCGGCGCCCTTCATGACCGCGCTTGCCACCCACGGCGCAAACATGGCCCAGTCGTTCGCCGAAACACATCCCAGCGAACCGAACTATCTGGCGCTCTTTGCCGGCAGCACGTTCGGAGTGACAAAGGACTCGTGCCCGGTCGATGGCGGCAACACCCCGAACCTAGCTTCTGAATTGCTGACCGCCGGATACACGTTCGTAGGTTTCGCCGAAGACCTGCCAGCGGCCGGCTCGCCCGTCTGCAGCGCGGGCAAGTACGCCCGCAAGCATGTGCCGTGGGCCAACTTCACCAACGTGCCGCCGGCGAATTCGTTGCCCTTCTCGGCATTTCCGATGGGAAATTACGGCAGCCTGCCGACCGTGTCGTTCGTCATCCCCAACAATGACGACAACATGCACGACGGCTCGATCGCGCAGGCTGACGCCTGGCTGAACCGGCAACTGTCCGGCTACGCCAACTGGGCGGCGGCCAACAACAGCCTGCTGATCGTGACCTGGGACGAGGACGACGACTCGGATCGCAACCAGATCCCGACGGTGATCTATGGCGCGCATGTCCAGCCGGGAACCTACAACGAGCAGATCAGCCACTACAACGTGCTTTCCACCCTGGAACAGATGTACGGGCTGCCCAAGACTGGTAACGCGGGGATCGCTCCCCCGATCTCCACCATCTGGGGCCCATAGGACGTTAGTCCTGTGGCCCAGCTCCGGGCACGTTCGTCGCCCGTCGCTATTGTGTGCCGCATGGTTGCTGACCTTCTGCCCATCCGCCTGAGCCTGTCCATCGGTGACCGTTACACCGTGTGGGCACCCCGGTGGCGCGACGCCGGCGACGAGTGGGAGGCGTTTCTGGGCAAAGACGACGACCTGTTTGCCTTTGAGACCGTCCCCGACCTGGTCGCGTTCGTACGCACCGATTCAGACAACGATCTGGTCGACCATCCAGCGTGGAAGGACCTGACCTCGGCTCACGCGCACGACCTCGATCCGGCCACGGACAAGCAGTTCGACCTGATCACCGTGGAGGAGTTGGTGGCCGAGAAGCCGACCGAAGAGTCGGTGACGGCGCTGGCGGGCGCGCTGGCGATCGTGTCGTCGATCGGATCGGTGTGCGAGCTGCCGCCGGTGTCTAAGTTCTTCAATGGCAACCCGACTCTGGGCACCGTGTCCGGCGGAATCGAGAACTTCACCGGCAAGGCCGGCCACAAACGCTGGAATTCGATCGCCGAGATCATCAACCGAAGCTGGGACGACGTGCTTGGCGCGATTGAGGAGATCATCAGCACCCCCGAGGTCGATACCGACCTGTCGGCCAAGGCCGCCGATGAACTGGCCGAGGAGCCCGACGAGCCGGAGGACCCAGCCGACGAGGAGCGTGACGTCGCTGACGGGGTCGCCGAGACGGACGACACCGAAGAAGCCGGGGACGCCGAAGACACCGAAGAAGCCGGGGACGAAGAGAAGGCCCGCGCGGCCGGCGACTCCGCCGTGCTGGGCGGCGACAAGGACTTCTGGCTGCAGGTGGGTATCGACCCGGTCCGGATCATGACGGGTTCCGGCACCTTCTACACGCTTCGCTGCTACCTGGAAGATCGCCCGATCTTTTTGGGCCGCAACGGACGGATCAGCGTGTTCAGCTCCGAACGGGCGCTGGCTCGCTACCTCGCCGACGAGCATGACCACGACTTGTCCGATATGAGCACCTACGACGACATCCGTACGGCCGCCACAGACGGTTCGTTGGCGGTGGAGATCACTGACGACAACATCTACGTGCTTAGCGGGTTGGCCGATGATTTCGCCGACGGGCCCGATGCCGTGGACCGAGAGCAGTTGGACCTGGCCGTCGAACTGCTCCGCGATATCGGTGACTACTCCGAGGAGAGCACGGTGGACAAAGCCCTCGAAACGGCGCGGCCGCTGGGCAAGCTGGTGGCCTACGTGCTGGACCCCGGCTCGCCCGACAGGCCCGGCAAGCCCGCAGCCCCGTATTCCCCGGTGGTGCGGGAATGGGAGAAATTGGAGCAGTTCGTGGATTCGCGGCTTAGGCGCGAATAGGTCGTCAGGATCTGATACTTTGCCGGCCGCACCGGCCGGTTGATCGGCGCTGCGGCGTTACGGCCGGTAGCGTGTTTGAGGGGCAGTCAAGACTCTTCTTCACTGGCCGCAGCATCCGCCAGCGTTGAAGGAGGCGGCCAGACCGGGGAGGTGAGCCGATGATGGCAGCACGCGACCCGTTGTCGGCCGGGGTCGGTTCATGACGCTTCCCGGAATCGGCCCACTACCCCTGTACGGGTTCCAACGCCCGGCGATGCTGGTGTTCGCGTTGGTCCCGCTGGTCCTGCTGGGGATCTATGTCGTTGTCCAGGCTCGACGCCGACGCCGCCTGCACCGGTTCACCGAGGCGAATGTGCCCCAGTCGTTGTGGCGGCACATCCCGATCGCCGTATCGGTGCTCTGCCTGGCCCTGCTGACCGTGGCGCTGGCCACCCCGACACACGACATGAAGATTCCGCGCAACCGCGCCGTCATCATGTTGGTGATCGACATGTCGCAATCCATGCGGGCAACCGATGTCGAGCCCACCCGGCTGAAGGCTGCCGAGCAGGCGGCCAGCCAGTTCGCCAGTCAGCTGACGCCGGGCATCAATCTCGGACTTGTCGGTTTCGCGGGAACGCCGTACCTCCTGGTGCCCCCGACCCCGCAACACCAGGCGACCATTGACGCCCTAAAAAAACTGGATTATGCCGACGGCACGGCAACTGGTGAGGCCATCCTCACGGCCCTGCATGCGATCCAGGCCACGGCCATCGCCGGCGGCGACACTCCGCCGCCGGCCCGCGTCGTGCTGCTTTCCGACGGCAAAGAGAACAAGCCGTCAGATCCCAGCGATCCACACGATGGCGGGTACACCGCCGCGCGTTTGGCCAAGGATCAAGGGGTGCCAATCTCGACAATCACGTTCGGAACCCCGGGCGGCGAAATCGAGATGGCGGGCGCGCGCGTGGCTGTCCCGGTTGCCGCCGATCAGATGAAGACCATTGCCCGGCTGTCTGGCGGCCAGTCCTATACCGCCACCAACCTCGGCGAACTCAACAAGGACTATGACTCCATCCAGAACGAGATCGGGTACCGCACGGTGCCCGGTCCCGGGAGCGCTGGGTGGCTGCGGCTCGGTGTCATCGCCGCCGTGATCGCCGCGGCGTTGGCACTGCTGATCAACCGGCGACTCCCAATCTGATCGCTCAGGCGGGCAGCCTGCGATTCAGGAACAGTCCGGCCAGCACGGCGCCGGCCATGACGACGGTACCCAGCAGCATCCAGGCGAGGCTCGCGTCGCCCTTCACGGTTTCGTAGCCGATCTGCCGCTGCAGGGTCGTATAAACCTCCCTGAGCGATTCCAGGCTGTCGGCGTGGAAAGCCTGACCGTCGGTGATCTCGCAGATTTTCTGCAGGGTTTGATCGTCGACCGGAACCGGAATCGTGGCGCCCTGGTAGACAACGGTCCCGTCGGGCGTACCGAACGAGATCGTCGATATCTGCACTCCCTGATCTTTGGCGGCCCGCGCCGCGGTAAAGGCTCCCTGCGGGGCGTTAGGGTCCAGCGGCACGTTTTCCGCGCCGTCGGACTCCAGCACGATCCGCGCGGGCGGCGGACCGTCGCCGCCTCCCATGACGGAGCCAACCGTGGCGATTGCTTGCAGCGCGGTGAAAATGCCCTCTCCGGTGGCGGTTTTCGGAGCTGGCTGCAGGGTGTCGATCGCGGCCTTCACCGCCTCGCGGTTCGTCGTCGGGGCGACCAGCAGCGTTGCGTTAGCCGCAAATGCCACCAGACCGAGATTGATGGCGGGGGTCAGGTCGCTCGCGAATTGCTTGCCGGCCTCCTGGGCGGCGGCTAATCGGTTCGGCGCGACATCGGTGGCAGCCATGGACTCCGAGATGTCGATGACCAGCATCACCACCGCACGATTCAGCGGGATCCGGACGTCGGACGTCGGCCCGGCCATCGCCGTCGTCAGCAATACCAGGGCCGTGACCAGCAGGATCGTGGGCACGTGCCGCCACCGGGTGGGACCGCTTGGCGCGACGCGTTGAAGCACCTCCATGTTGGCGAACCGCAGAACCCGCCGGCGGCGCGCGTACTGCTGCGCGACATAGATCCCGACCAGCAAAAAAACGATCAGCAGGAACAAGAAGAACCAGGCGTTCTCGAAGCCCGCGAGCGACACCGGGCCCAGCAGGGGCAACCTCATTCGTCCATGATGCACAAGGCCGGCCGCTGGGGCTGCATCGCGCGTGCCAACTGAGCGCTGGGAGTCTCGGTAACGGCGCGGCGGCCGAGGCGAATAATCAAGGGTTATGACCGTAAAGCAGACGAGTCCGTGGGTTCGGCTGTGTGCCGGCGTGCTGGCCAGTGGCGGGTTGGCCGTGACCGGGTTGGGACTGGCTGGCGGGATCGCCCAGGGGGCGCCGCCCCCTGCGCCGAGCTCGCGCTGGTGTCCGGGTGATCAATGGAACCCGGTCTGGGGCAACATCTCGGACTGGGACTGGGGGCACTGCCACGACTGGCAAGGACTGGCAGGCCCGTATGGTCCGGCGGGCTGGGGTCCCTGGGGTCCTCCGCCGGCCTGGGCGCCCCCCCAGCCGCCTCCCCCGCCGTGGGCACCCGGGGCCAATATGATGTGGAATCCCACTGCCAATAGTTGGGGATTCTGGAACAGCGGAATATGGACTCCGACCTAACCGACGCTGCGCGGCAACCAGCTACCTAACGGCACGGACATTCGTCTGGGAATGACCTGGCTTGAGTAGTCG
>Ga0302319_10009957_pt1 | contig 18188 bp, 14 predicted proteins | sample Bog_T0_2_FD_203319 | JGI IMG/M metagenome (GOLD analysis project Ga0302319, IMG submission 203319) | Peat permafrost microbial communities from Stordalen Mire near Abisko, Sweden - Bog_T0_2 | ecosystem: Environmental > Terrestrial > Soil > Wetlands > Peat | place: Sweden: Abisko, Stordalen Mire...
CGCGACCTGGAGGCGGTGGGAATCTCGCGAGTGGACGCACAAGGCCGGGTCGTGGATTTTCATTCTTTGCGTCACACCTTCTGCACGAATCTCCAGCGGCTCGGAACGCCGCAGCGGGTTTTGATGCATTTGATGCGTCACAGCGACCGCCGTTTGAGCGATCACATTTACACCGATACCGATTTGCTCCCTTCAAATGAGACGGTGCAGAAGCTATCCGTGCCATCCCGGAAGCTGTCACAAATACTGTCACAAAATTTAGTCCCGGCGGGTCATTCTGTGGCACGCGGCGTCACGGCGACGATGGGCGCTGATTGCTCGGGAAGCCGCATGGATGCTTGTTTCCAGCACGGCGGGGCGCGCGCTGTCACGGCAAGTCACGAGGAGGGAAAAATGCGCGATACAGGGTTCGAACCCCCACCCACAGCTTCGCAGTGAGGCGGGTAAATGTGACTTTACTCGGCGAGACGCTCTTTCAGATATCGGCGGCCATAGCCGGTTTTGAGCTGCTTCTCCCGGAGGCGCGCGGCCTTCTCCGATCGACACGCTTCGTAATACACCAGGCGCACCGGCAATCGATGCGCGGTCGCAGACACTTCGGATGCCTCGTGCTGCGAAAGCCGCCGCCGGAGATCTGTCGTCGACCCAATGTACAACTTTCCATCCGCACACATCAGAACGTACGTGTAGAAGAACATCGCATTCGCCATCAAATCGAGCCACATCCTGCTTCTCAAGCCAAACTCCGCGTTTCTCAAATGCGTGGCCTGCCCGCCTCACTGGGCAAAGCCCTGTGGGCGTGGTGCGCGATACAGGGTTCGAACCCCTCGCCCACAGCTTCGCAGTGAGGCGGGCGCGGTGTGACCCTCTTTTATGTGTCCCGGAGTGGAGAGGCAACCGCAGGATGGTGCGCGATACAGGGTTCGAACCTGTGACCCCTACCGTGTCAAGGTAGTGCTCTACCACTGAGCTAACCGCGCGTGCTCGGAATCGAGGGGCATGAAATTATCGCGGGCGCCGGGAATGGCAAGCGACTTTCTGAGAATTTCTCTTTTTTGAAAATGGCGGAACATCCTCCAAACCCAGGCGCAAACGCCTTCAGACGAGCGGCAAGGCTCGCGGCTGATCTTTCAATAATCCCGATTCAAAAGGTAGTCGGCGAGGGCCCGGAGGGTATCGCCTTTCCCGCCGAAGGGCTCCAGCGCCGAGCGGGCGGCGGCGGTGAGGCGGTGGGCTTCCTTGCGCGAGCGCTCGATGCCGAAGACGGCCGGGTAGGTGGCTTTCGTGGCTTCGGCGTCTTTGCCGGCGGTTTTGCCGAGCTTCTCGGTGGTTTGCGTGACGTCGAGGATGTCGTCGATGACCTGGAAGGCGAGGCCGAGGGCCTGTCCGAAATCGGTGAGCGCGCCCAGGCGCGCCGGGGTGGCATTGGCGCTCATGGCGCCGAGGCGGATGCTGGCGGTGAGGAGCGCGGCGGTCTTGCACCGATGGATGTATTTCAGCTCGGCGCCGCCGATTTTCTTCCCCTCGCCTTCCAGGTCGGCGACCTGTCCGCCGATCAGCCATTTGCTGCCGGATGCGACGGCGAGTTCGGAGATGAGGGCGTGGGTCTTGTAGCGCGGCGTGGCCTCGGCCTTGGCCAGGATTTCGAAGGCCACGGTGAGGAGCGCGTCGCCGGCCAGCACCGCGATGCCTTCGCCATAGACTTTGTGCGAGGTGGGGCGTCCGCGCCGCAGGTCGTCGTCGTCCATGCACGGGAGATCGTCGTGGATGAGGGAATAGGTGTGGATGCACTCGACGGCGCAGGCCGCGGGCAGGGCGCGCTCGACCGGACCGCCGCAGGCCTCGGCGGCGGCCAGGGTGAGAACGGGCCGGAGCCGCTTTCCACCGGCGAAGATGCTGTAGCGCATCGCCTGGTGAATGGTGGCGGGCTTGACCGTGGGGCGCGGAAGGTGGCTGTGAAGCGCCCGGTCAACGAGCGCGCTGCGGGCGGCGAGATAATTTTTCAGGTCCATGCGGGGAATCCCAGAGTGAAAAGCGAAAGCAAAAAGGGGAAGTGGAAAATGGAAAGCACACGCGGAAGCCGTAGGGAAAGGCATTGAGCCGCAAAAGGCGCAAAGGGCGCAAAAATCGGAATATACAAATTCTTGTCTTTCCTTGCCGCTTTCGCGCATTTTGACGCCATCCTAATCGTTCCCGCGACTGCGGTCCCGCGCCTGCGGGATGATTTCGTCATTTTCCCTTTTCCCAAGCCTTCATTAATTCCCTTGCACCCTCTTCCCGCAATGACCGACCGCTTCTCCCTCTCCCGCCAGCTTTACGAACGCGCCCAGCGAAGCATCGCCGGCGGCGTCAATAGCAGCATCCGCAAGCTCGAGCAGCCGGCGCCGCTCTACTTCGACCACGGCAAAGGTTCGCGCCTTTGGGATGTGGACGGAAACGAATCGATCGACTTTCAGACTGGCCAGGGCGCCCTGCTCTTCGGGCACGCGCCGGATGGGCTCGCCGATGCCATCGCGGCGCAGGCGCGGCTCGGCACGCATTGGGCGGCGCAGAGCGCGCTGGAGATCGACGTGGCGGAGCGGCTCCAGGAGATGATCCCCGGGGCCGAACGCGTGCGGTTTAACAACTCCGCGACCGAGTCGGTCCTCAGCGCGCTGCGGCTCGCCAGGGGCCTGACGGGTCGCCGGCTCATTTTGAAATTCGAAGGGCATTATCATGGATGGAGCGACGAAGGCCTGGTCGGTTTCGCGCCGCCGCCGGATCGCTGGGGATCGGACGAAGACCCGGCGCGGCTGCATCCGAGCCGCGGAGTGATTCCCGAGGTGCTCGATCAATTCGTGGTCGCGCGATGGAACGACCCGGAGCATCTGCGCCGCCGCGTCGAGCAGCATCGCGGGCAGATCGCCGCGATCATCTTCGAGCCTGCGCTGTGCAATACGGGCTGCCTGGAGCCCGCCGCAGGCCAGATCGCCGCCATCCGCGAGATGTGTGATCGCGAGGGCGCGCTCATGATTGCCGACGAAACGATCACCGGCTTTCGCTTCGGGGCCGCCGGCGCCCAGGGCTACTACGGCTTCGCGCCGGACCTCACGATCCTGGGGAAGGCGATCGGCGGAGGCGTCCCGTTCGCTGCGATGGCGGGCCGCGCGCGGGTTTTCGAGCCGATCCTCAGGGGCGAAGTGGTGCATGCGGGCACCCTCAACGCCAACCCGCTCTGCCTGGCCGCCAGCCGCTGGTGCCTCGATGAAATTCGCGCCGCCGGCTTGAGCCATCCGGCGGTGATCCAAACGCTCGGACGGCGCCTGATCGCCGGACTGGAAAAGCTCGCGCGCGAGCACGGCGTGCCGCTTCAGCCGCAGGGTCCTGGGTTCGTGTTTCACGCCACCATTCTTCGCCCGGGCGTCGAGCCGGGGCCGATTCGCGACTATCGCGATTACGTCCGGCGGCATGACGCGCCGCGCTGGGCGCATCTCCGCCGCTGCCTGCTCGAGGAAGGCGTCCGGGCCATCGAACGCGGCCTCTGGTTCCTCAGCCTCGCGCACCGCGAAGCCGATATCGATGAAGCGCTCACCCGCTCCGCCGCGGCCTTCGCCCGCCATGCCCAGGAGTGGACCGCATGAGCCGGCCGCCGCGGGTGCTTTGCGCCGGTCTCTTTCACGAGACTCACACCTTCGTGGACGGCTCCACGCCGCGCGCCGCCTTCGAGTTTCGTCTTGGGAATGAGCTCCTCGCTTGCGAAGGCGACGCTTCTCCCTGGGGCGGCGCCCTGGAGACGGCGCGCCGTCTTCGCTGGCAGGCGGAACCAGTGCTCGATGCGCGCACGCTGCCGGGCGCGATCGTCGAGGACGCCGTCTTCGAGGAATTCTGGGGCGAATTTCGCGATCGGACAGCGCATTGGAAGGAAAGCGAAATCGATGGCATCTTTCTCGTCCTTCACGGAGCGATGGTGACCACTTCGTATCCCGACGCCGAAGGCGAACTGCTCCGCCGCATCCGCGAAATCCCCGCTCTGGCGCATGCGCCGCTGGCCGCCGTGCTGGACTTGCACGCCAATGCCACCGCGGAGATGGCGCGCCATGCGTCGGCCCTGGTGGCCTATCGCGAAAACCCGCACACCGACGCCCGCGAGACCGCCCAGCGCGCGGCAATCTTCCTCGATCGCCAGATGGCTGGAGGTCTTCCGATGCGCACCGCCTGGCGCGGAACCCGGATCGTCTGGCCGCCGGGAGGCACCGCCACTGCTGCTTCCCCAATGGCGGACCTGGAGGCCATGGCTCGCGAGTGCGAGCGCAGCGTGCCTGGCGTCCTGGATGTCAGCGTGTGCGCGGGCTTCTCGTTCGCGGATATGCCGGACGCGGGCGTGAGCTTTTGCCTCGTGCATACGAGCGAATGCGGCGCCCCGGAGGCCGTCCTCGACCGGCTTTCCGCGGCGGCATGGGGGCTTCGCGAAGCCGGCAATGTCCGGGGGATGCCCGTGGAGCAAGCGCTGGAGTCCATCCGCGATGAATCCCACGGCCCGTTGGTGCTGGCTGAGGAATCGGACAACATCGGCGGCGGCGCGCCGGGAGACTGCACCGGCCTGCTCCGCGCGCTGATCGCGCATCGGGTCGCGGACGCGGCGGTCTGTCTCGCGGACGCCGCGGCGGTGCATGAATTGTGGGGCGTTCCCGCGGGTGGAAGCGCCACGCTGCCGCTGGGCGGACGGGGCAGCCGCTACGATGCCGGCCCGCTCACGCTGGAAGTCACGATGCGCGGCCGCACGGATGGACGGTTTCCGCTCGAAGACAAGCAAAGCCACCTGGCCTCCCTGTGCGGCGATTTCTACGACATGGGACCCAGCGTGCTCGTGGAGCACGGCGGCATCCTAATTCTGCTGACTTCCCGCCCGACGCCTCCGCTGGACCTCGGCCAGTGGCGGGCCGTGGGCGTGGAGCCTTCCCGCCTCAAAGTCATCGGCGTCAAAGCGGCCATCGCTCATCGGCGCGCCTACGATCCCATCGCGCGCGCCAATATTCTCGTGGAGACGCCCGGACCTTGCAGCGGCGATCTTCGCAAACTCGGCTACCAGCGAATCCGCCGCCCGGTATTCCCGCTGGACGCGATCGATGATTGAGCAAAATCGAACGCGCCAGCCAGCCTTCCATCGTCTCAGCCTCTCAAAATAGCCGCGCGTCTTCGCCTTCGTTCGAATCTTTCGCCCGCCCCTTTTCACTGGGCTGCCCTCCCGCTTTCGGCGGAGTGGCCTGGTGTGGACGCGGAGGAAAGACTTTCGGCGGCGGCGGCAGCACGTTGATCTGGGTTAATCTCTTCGGGTAGATCGGCAGCGCGTAGAAGCAGTCTTTGGACTTCACCACCCGCAAATGGGTGAAGATCGAATGCGGCCCCGCCTCGATGTGCCGCGCCTCCTCCTCGTTCAGAAAAAAGGGCGTCCGTTTCCCCTCCACCTCCATCCAGAAAAAGAAACAGCCGCGCAATTCGCCGTCATACGGCAGCGGCCGCCAATCCAGCACCAGAAGATCGAATTGCTGCTCCGGCGTGGAGATCGGCAGTTCAGAAATGCGGTGAAAACCTTGGGGCGCGGCCTTTTCGCCACGTTTGGAATTACTAAACGGATTTTTCATGACGTGACTATCGGCATCCCAGGACTCCCTGGTCGCACGGGAATCCGGAACGCGCCAAAGACATTCCTTTCGCGGATCGTAAACATGATGCCCGGAGCCCCACCGTTTGTGCAACACGGAATTTCGGAGGTTGTAATCATCGCCGCGACGTGGCATTCGCAGGTCTCGCATGAACACACCCCACCGCCTCCTCATGATCATTCTCGCGTCCGCCGCCCTCGTGGGATGCGAAGTCACCAGGAAGGACATCAAGCAAGCCGATAACTACCGCATGGGATTGGCCTCCAGTTTGGGGCTCTCCCCGGAACAGGTGAGCGTGACCGCCGGATCGGGAGTGATCTACGTCACCATTTCCGGAGTGCAATTGGCCTCCCAGCGGGAGCAAATCGTCGCGGACCTCACGACACTGAATAAGAACAATCCGAAGCTGGACCCGCTGCACTGGACCTTCAAATAATCACCGGTGCGCCCGGAAGCGACAGAATGATTCCCTCCACGGCATCCCGTCGTCATTGGCCCCCCATTGCGCCATGGGCGTCTCGCAAAGCCTCGGCTGTCATTCTCGCCCCTTTCCTGGACCACGACCAGCACCTCCCCCGAGAGGCTCGCTGATTTCGTCATTCCTCCGGCGGCTCTGCTCGCGCGGGTCGAAATTCCTGGTCCACCAACGCTTCGAATTCCTCCATCTCGCGAATCAACTGCGCGCGGAGCGAGGCCGCCTCTTCTCCCGCGGCAGGATCAAGCGCCGCCGCCAGGATTTTTTCATAGCGGATCAACAGCGGTCCCCTGGAGTTCGTTTCGCCCGCGACTCCAAACAATCCGAGGAGCCGGCTGACCCGATCGAGCGCTTCCCGAATTTTCGCCGCCGCTTCCGCTTCCGTGATTTTGCCGGCGGCCACTCCCTGGATCTGCTTGCATTCGAAGAGCCGGCATCGTTCGGGCCGGTCATCGTAAATCGAGCATTGGCCATTCCGATGCGCGGGGCACGGCTGGAGGATGCGGTCGCCCTTCCGCTTGCGCTTCAGCTTGAGGCCCAATGCCGCAAGCGCCTTCGCCGAATCGCCCGGCTGCAGCCGCACGTAGTGGAACATCGTGCCATCGCAGCACATGCCGCACGCGATACAAAGCCGGGAAGCGGCGGATGCGGCGGATGCTGCGGCGGACATGGCCGGGCGCTATCCGCGCCGAATCTGTGAGCCCTTGAACCGGACGCCGAAGCGAAACACCTTCTTCTGGCGGCACTGGATTTCACCCGTCTGGAGATCGACCCGGCTCGGGATCTCCACGCGATGCAGATCCACGGATGCGTGGTAGCCGCGTTCCGAGAAGATATCGATCAGCATGGTCAGGGCGGCGGGATCGTCGAAGAGCGGGTCTTCGGAGTTGATTCCCGCCCGGCCGGGAATCGCGTGCCGGACCACGATCGGCATCATCTTTTCTTCGATGAATTCGATGACGCGCCGAAACAATTCAGGCTTCTCCACTTCGTAAGCGTCGAGCCGCCGAACGAGATCCTGCCGCGCGTGGCGGACGATTTCGCTGGCCAGCGGCAGCTTTCGAAGCTGATCGAAAGTGCGGGGATCAAGCTCGAGCGAGCTTTGGTACTGGAGTTCGCGGACGATGTTCTCCTGCACGCGATCCAGCGGCGCCTGGGCGTTGATGAAGTGGTAGTGAAAGATTCTCTTGAGCGAGACAAGCGCGTCGTAGGTCTGTTCCTTGAAGACCCGGTAGCGATTGCGCGCCAGCGCTTCGCTGAAATCGGTGGGCCTTTCCTCCCAGAGTTCTCCAACCCCGGAGCGCTTGACTTCTTCATTATGCGCGATGACCGCGCGCCCGCGGGACATCTGCCGGGCGATGCTTTCCGGTTCGTCCACGAAGAGGACCATGATGTGGAAAATCGGCTGCTTGAAATTCGCCGCGTCCGGGGTTTCGGAGAAATCGCTCCGGAGCGCGATCATCTCGTCGTAGAGCAGCTTCAAGCATTCCACCTGCACCTTGGTGCGCGGGAAGCCGTCGAGCACGGCGCCGTTTTGCCGCTCGGGTTCGAGGAGCTTTCGCAGGAGGATGCTGACCACTTCCCGGTCGCCGACCATGCCGCCCTGGGCTTTCACCTTCCTCGCCTCCGGGCTGTCGAGGAGCTGGCTCACCACGATGGGCGGCGCCGTGATGTCGCGCAGCTTTTGAATGAAATCCGTATTGGTCCCCTTACCCGCTCCCGGAGCGCCGCCCAGGAGGATCAATTCCTTCGGAAATCGGAGCCGCTCCCGTCCGTAGTCGATTTCGAGCTGCTTCCAGACCCGGCTGAAAATCAGTTGCGCGTCCTTGATTTCAAGATCCGCCGGAGCGGCGGGTCTGGCGACGTTGTCCTTGGTGTCTGAAAGCATGCTGCGGCCACCTTACTCTCATCCCCAGCCTCCCGTCGAGCCACAAGCCACGAGCCTCGAAACACGTCTTCCTGAAGAATAACGCTTCTGCCATATACCTTGAACGCTGATGACTTCCAAAATAAAGCCGACGCTGAACCAGGTCTTTGGGCTGAGCCTTCTCGGGTTGGTCGCAATTCTCGCCCTGCTCTTCACGATCGTCTTCGATGGCTCGCGCACGACCGTCATCGAGAGTTCCAAAAACATTCGCGACGTCGCGAGTCGCGAAATCGACGACCGCGTCACGCGCTTCCTCAATAAGGCGCCGGAAATCGAATTCCAGTTTCAGCGCGATTTGGCGCATGGGCTCCTCGATGCCAGGGACCCCTCCGCCATCGAGCCCGCGCTCACGACGCTGCTCTTGTCAGATCCAAATGTGGGCGAAGTGACGCTCACCTCCGGCCGCATGACGGGCTTCGATGACCTCGGTTATATTCAACTGGCGAAAGAGCCCCGCGACCAATGGAGCGTCTTTCGCTCGGAAAATACCGGAGGCGGCGCTCGGATCTGGAGTCGCCACGTCCATCAGGAGGACGGGAGTTTCGTCTCGGACCGGCGCGTGCTCGATCCAACGACGAATTATGCCGGGCTGCCGGTCGTGCGTGAACCCGGCAAGTTTGAGGATCCCACCTTGCATGCGACCTTCTTTCGACCTGCTTCCAAGGAATTCTACGGCGAACTATTGCCGAGCGATTTGCACTTCTCGCAGATCGACGCCAATCTCGTGGAGGTCAGCGTCCAGCAGGTGATCACGGATTCGGGAGGAGACTTTCTCGGGGTGCTGCGGGTGGGATTGCTCGCGCGTCAATTGGACGAGGCCATGCGGCTCGAGTTGGCCTCCAAGGGCAAACCCGATCCGCACAGAATATTTCTCTGCGACAAGGATGGCCGCCTCATCACTCGGATCATGCCTGAAGACCGCATCGTGGATTTGGGCGAAGATTTGCGCGTCTCCTCCCCCCATTTGCCCAACGAAATCAAGACCGCCCTCGCTGACCCGAAAATTCACACACTGACTCCGGAGGCGCCCGCTTTCTCGGGCCAATTTAGCAGCGGCGGCGAGGAATATCTCAGCACTTTTCGCGCTTTGAAAGGCACGCAGGATTGGGTCGTGGGCATCGTCGTGCCGCGATCCTACTACCTTGGCAAGCTGGCCAGGTTGCGCGATCGGTTCCTGGCAGTTTCCCTCGGCATCATGCTGCTCATTGTCGCGGTCGGCGGCCTTATTCTGCGCGGGGTCAAGCGCGCCCAGGCGCAGATCTCCAAGGAAAGCTTGAAAATGAACGCGTTCGATTTTTCCCCGGCGCCGACGGACTCCGCATTTCGCGATGTGAGCGACGTGCTCGGAAGTCTGGAAAAAGCGAAGACCGCCATGCGCGCCATGGGCAAATACGCCCCGATCGATCTCGTGCGCAGGCTTTACCGGGACAACAGCGAACCGGCGCTGGGCGGACAGCCGATGGAGATCTCGATCATGTTCACGGACATCAAGGGGTTCACCACTTTCTCCGAGCAACTCTCCGCGAACGAACTCGCGGACGCGCTCGGGCGTTATCTCGACACCATGGCGCGCATCATCCAGCAGGAGACGCACGGCGCCATCGATAAATACATCGGCGACGCCATCATGGCGTTCTGGAACGCGCCGGAGCCCGTGCCCGATCACGCCCGGATGGCATGTCTGGCCGCCCTGCGCTGCCGCGACGCCGGCCGCGCGCTGACCCACTCGCCGGAATGGGCCGGCCGGCCCCTCTTCGAAACGCGGTTTGGGCTTCATCTCGATACTGCGCTCGTCGGCCATTTCGGGGCGCACGATCGCATGAACTACACGGCCATCGGCGACGCCGTCAACCTGGGCTCGCGCCTGGAAGGATTAAACAAACAATACGGCACCACGATCATCGCGAGTGAACGGATCGTGGCAGCCGCGGGAGATGGTTTCGAGTTCCGGCTGCTCGACCTCGTCGCGGTGAAGGGAAAAAGCAAGGCGGTCAGGATCTACGAGTTGCAGGACGAAAAAGACGCGGACTCCACTCGCCGCGCGGAGACCGTGGCTTATGAGCAGGCTTTCGAGCGGTATCTGGCGCGCGATTTCGCCGCGGCGATCGATATCCTGAAGCCGCACGATGGCGACCCGCCGAGCGCGGTCTTGATCGAGCGTTGCCGCGGCTATCTGCGCGAACCCCCGCCGGAAGATTGGATCGGGATTTTTGTCGCCAAGTCCAAGTGAATCCGTGCAATCATCCGGGCGTTTGCCTCGTCAATACCCTGTGATGTCCAATCTTAAAAAACGCGTGGTAATCCTTGGCGGCGGATTTGGAGGAGTGTACGTCGCCGTGCATCTCGGCAAGCTCCTCACGAAAAAGGAATTGGCAGAGACCGAGATCGTCCTCGTCAATCGCGAGAACTACATCGTCTTCCAACCTCTGCTGCCCGAGGTCATCTCCGGCTCGGTCGAGTTGAATCACGTCATCGCACCCATCCGCCGCATGGCGCCGAAAGCCCTGCTCTACACGCGCGACGTAGAGTCCATCGATCCCGCGGCGCGCACCGTCACGCTGAGCCCGGGGAACCGTCCCGTGCCGCTCACCCTCCCCTACGATCATCTGGTGATCGCCCTGGGGACCTGCCTCGACACCTCGAAAATCCCGGGGATGCGCGAGCACGCCAGCCCGTTTAAATATCTTGGCGATGCGCTTTATATCAGGAACCAGATTGTCCGCGTATTGGAGGAGGCCGAGTCGGAGCCCGATCCGGAAATCCGCCGCAGCCTGCTGACCTTCGTCGTGGCCGGAGGCGGCTTCTCGGGCGTCGAGTGCATCGCCGAGATGAATGACTTTTTGCGCGAAGCCGTGGGCGCCTATCACAATATTTGCGAACGCGATTTGCGCCTGATTCTCCTTCAGCGGGGGGAGCGCATCCTTCCGGAATTGACGGAGAATCTGGCCGAGTTTGCCCATCGCTTGCTGGTCAAGCGCGGCGTCGAAATCCGTCTGGGCGCGAGCCTCAAAGCCATGAGCGCCGACGCGGTCGTGGTGGAAGACAAATCCACGGGCCATACCGAGATCATTCCCGCGGCGACCACGGTGGCGACCGTTCCCTCCGGGCCGCACCGCCTGTTGACGGCCCTTCCCCTCGCCCAGGATAAAGGGCGCATCGTGGTCGATCAGCACACCGAGGCGCCGGGCTGGCCCGGCGTGTGGGCGATCGGCGATTGCGCGGCGATTCAGCAGGTGGACGGACAGACCTCGCCGCCCACCGCGCAGCATGCGCTCCGCCAGGCCAGGACTTGCGCGGAAAACATCGTCGCCTCCTTTCGCGGCACGCCGAAAAAAGTCTTTGGATTCACCGGCCTGGGAAAACTCGGATCCCTGGGCAGGCGCTCCGCCGTCGCCGAAATCTTCGGCATTCACCTCAAAGGCCTGTTCGCATGGGTGCTGTGGCGCGGCGTTTACGTCACGAAGTTTCCGGGGCTGGGCGGGCAAATCCGCCTCCTCGCCGATTGGATTCTCGACGTCTTCCTCCCGCGCGACATCACGCAACTACGGCTCTTTCACGAGGACAACGTGCATCGCGAACACTTCGAGATCGGTGAAATGATTTTCAAGGCAGGCGACTTCGGGGACAAAGTCTATTTCATCGTTCGCGGCGAAGTCGCGGTCCAGCGCGACGGCGCGACGCTCGCCCTGCTCAGCGCCGGCGAGGTCTTTGGCGAAGCCGCGCTCATCTCGCAGCACTCGCGCAACGCCACGATCCTCGCCACCTCCTCGCTCGATGTTGTGGCCGTTTCCCGCAATGCGTTTCAGCAGTTGCTCGGTTGCCTGCCGGGCTTGAGCGGCGCCATGCAGGAGATCATGAGCGCCCGCCTGGAGCGCCGCGTGGATCTCCACGAGGAGATGTCCAACATCGCGTCGAAGGATCCTCTCAGCGGATCTGCCATTCCTCCAAAAGCGCCTTCGGCACCTCCGCCAGGAAGCGGGACGGACGCTGCAGCATCTCCCCATACCCCGCGTTGAGCCGCAGGTGCGGATACGTCAGATACAGCTCATCCTTGGCGCGCGTGACCGCCACATAGAAGAGCCGCCGCTCCTCCTCGATCGCCTCTTCGCTTTCCAGGCTGCGCGAGCTGGGAAACATGCCGTCCGTCATCCAGATCACGAAGACGACTTTCCACTCCAGTCCCTTGGCCTGATGCACGCTGGAGAGCGTGAGCATCTCATTGTCATCGCTCGATGACGCCGCCTCGTTATCGAGGTTCGAGAGCAGCGCGAGCTGATCCAGAAAATCTCCCGGGCTTTCGTACTGTCGCGCAAAATTGGCAAGTGTTTTCAGATCTTCGCGCCGCACGTCGAAGTTCGGAAAATTGACCTTCATGTAATCGTCGTAGATCGCCTCGTTGACGCTCCCGATCATCTCGGAGGGCGGATTCGGTTTCCCTCCGGGGGCGATCTCCTCGAGCGTGTGCGCGAGTTGCTCCCACGCCTTTCGGCTCTTCGCGGAAACCTTCAGCGGCAGCAGACGATCGCCGAAGCTGGCGGGCGGCCCGGAAGACGCCGCGCTCTCCATCGCGCGCGCCGTCTCGTTCCAGAGCTGTTCCGCGGAGCGCGCGCCGATGCCCGGCAGCAAGCGCACCATGCGCTTGAACGCCACCTCGTCCCGCGGGTTCACCACATATTTCAGGAAAGCCGCCACGTCCTTGATATGCGCCTGCTCGAAAAAGCGCAGACCGCTCGTGATCTGGAAAGGGATGCCGTGCCGCGTGAGTTCCATCTGCACTTCCATCGAGTGGTAATGCGCCCGGTAAAGCACCGCGATTTCGTTCAAATCCACGCCCTCTTCCCGCAGATCCAGGATGCGCTGCGCCACAAACAGCGCTTGTTGATTCGAGTCGCCCAAGGGCACCAGCGCCGGCTTGGTCGGCGCCGCCTCACGCGACGATACCAGCTCCTTTTGAAACTGCTGCACGTTGGCCGCGATCGCTGCGTTCGCCACTTCCAGGATGTCCGGCACGCTCCGGTAATTCGTCTCGATCTTGTAGACCGTCGCGCCCGGATAACGCTTCGGGAATTCCAGGATGTTTTTGAAGTTCGCGCCCCGCCACGAGTAAATCGACTGCGCGTCGTCTCCCACCACCATTACATTGCCGTGGCGCGCCGCCAGCACGTCGATGAAATCCGCCTGGATCCGGTTGGTATCCTGGTACTCGTCCACGAGCACGAACTGAAACTGCCTCTGATAATGCTCCGCGATCTCCGGGTGGGATTTCAAAAGGAGGAGCGTCTTTTCAAGGAGATCGTCGAAATCCAGCGAGTTGGCCGCCTTCTTCCGCGCCTCGTAGCGTTGCTGCGCCTTCGCGACCGGTTCGCTGAACTCGAGAAAATGCGGATACTTCTCGACCAGCACCTGATCGATGCTTCGGCCCGTATTGATCGAGAAACTGAAGACATCGGCGAGCACCTCGCCCTTCGGAAACCGTTTGTCCTTCGGATCGATTCCAAGGTTCGCAATCACCCCGTCCAGCATGTCCCGCTGATCCTCCCGATCCATGATCGAGAATCCCGGGGCGAATCCCGCGGCTTCGGCGTGCCGGCGCAAAATACGATTGCCGATCGAGTGAAAGGTCCCGCCCCAAAGTCCCGTGACGTCATTCGGGAGGAGATTCGCCACCCGGTCCAGCATCTCCCGCGCGGCTTTGTTCGTGAACGTCAGCAGCAGAATGCCCGAAGGCGAAACGCCATTCTCCAAAAGATAGGCCACCCGATACGTCAGCGTGCGCGTTTTCCCGCTCCCCGCGCCCGCAATGACCAGCGCCGGACCGGGCGGCGCAGTGACCGCGGCGCATTGCTGCGCATTGAGTTCCTGGGCGAAATCGATGCGCGGGCCACCGGGCGCGGCGTGCCGTTGAAGCGTGTATTGGCGGGCCATTGAGAAATGCGAATGATTCGCCAGCGCCCGCGGACTGCCAAGCGCATTTGATGAACATTCACCGCGGCCCGGCCGAAAGAGCCGGAATGGTCAGGGCCTGATCCCTTCTCCGGATCAAATCGGAACCCCGGCGGTCAGGATTTTCTCCTCAGCGCTTCCTCCAACTCGGCATTTCTTATCCGCAGTTCTTCGAGGCGCTCCAGCAGCCTTGCTTCGATTCGCTTTTGCCTGGTGATATCGATGGAAATGCCGCAGATGCCCACGATGCGCCCGTCCGGATCGCGCAAGGGCATTTTGGTGGTGGAAACCCAGGTCGTCCGCCCGTCCCGGCATGTTTCCCTTTCCTCCTTGTGAACGATCGGCGCCCCCGTGCTGATGACGTTATATTCGTCCTCAAACGCCTGGCGCGCGTGCTCCTCGGTAAAAAAACCGAAATCCGTTTTCCCAATCACTCCCTCGTCTTCCTCCTCCCCAAACCAATCGCGCATCGCCTGATTGATCCTCAAGAAACGGCCGCTGACGTCTTTGAAGTAGATTTTGTCCGGGACGTTTTCCACGAAGAACCTCATGCGATGGCGCTCCAGCGCCAGTTCCTGCTCCTTTTCCCGGGCCTCGGTGACGTCCCAGCAAATACCGGCCATCCGGCCAGCCCCGCTCGTTTCCCCCTGAAACATCTGCCCTTTGGAGCGCAACACGTGCGCGCTTCCGTCGCATGGCCAGACAACTCGATACTCCGAGACAAATTGGGCGCCTTCATAAAACGCGTCCAAAAACTGACGCCGGACACGATCCCGATCCTGCGGGTGAACGAGATCGAAAAAGTCTTCCTTCTTCCCCGAGAACGTCCCCGAGTCCAGGCCGAAGAGCGAATGCATGCAATCGTCCCATCGCAGAACCCTCGATCCTCGAAGAATGCTCCATGCGCCAAATCCTGCCAGGCGCAAAAGCGCCAATGCCGTTTGCTCGCCGTCAACGGCTGGTTCCTGCATCGCCTCACTGGAAGACATCTCCAGTCCATCATCGATCAACGATTTCATTTCCATGCCAATTCTCCTCTCGGTGGGCTGAATTTGGAACCGTTGGAGCCCCGTGTCAAAGAGGTTTTGCGCTCGAAGTTCCGTCCCCGCAAAAGGGGGCGGCGAGGGTGAACTATTCCGCCGATCCGCAGCCATCGGCGCGAATGGCCGCCGCGACTTCCGAAATGTGAAAGGTCGCTTCCGCGATCTGCAAGATCACCGTTTTGCGATCCGCTTCGATCCACAGCGTTTCTTCCGCGAGCCGCAGCAGCCCGCGCAAGGTCGTTCCACTCTTCAGGCGCACCTCGGCATTTTTGCCAATCGGCAGGCCGATGTGATAGCACGCTTTTTCAACCTCCCTGGCGCGCTCTTCCCGCCAAACCGAGAGTGAATCCGCCGCCTTCGGCGTCGCTTGAAAATCGAACAGGAACTGCTCTTCCATCGCATGCCCAGAATGCGCATGGCCGCACGAATTTGCGAGCAAATTGCAACGCCCCCGGAGTCATTTCCGCTCAACGAAGGCGGTCACTTCATGCTGGCGCCACTGCCATTCTTAATCAGCCAGACTTCCGCGACCTCGCAGCTTCGCTCGCCTTCGCCGGAACTCCATTCCAGTTCCAGATGGCCGCTCGCAGTAGCTTCGGCTGGAATCGGGTACTCCTGGATCGTGGGCTTCCGTGCCTCGATTCGGTCGGTGATGAGAAATCGATCATTGGCTTTCAATCGCATGCGCCGGCTGGTCCGCCCGGAGTAAGAAGCCCGCACGGAATAAGTGGCGTGCAGATCAAGATGATCGTAGGCCAGCCGCAGGGGCGTCAAGTAAAGCGTATCCGCTTGCTTCTTCCACGCGAGCGGGATCTCGCGATCGTCGGCCCGATCGATCTCATAGTAGAAAGTGACCCGGGGCGATTTCAACGTTCCGGGATCGTCCTTCCACGGGATGGTGTTGATGACACGCTTCCGGCTGCCGGGTTCTCCGAGGCTGTCATAGAAGCCGCCGGGACCGGGATTCGTGCGATTAAGGATCTGATCGATCGCCGCCACCCGCGCGGGCTCGTCGGGCAGGGATCGCACGGTCCGGAATTGGGCTCCCAGCCACGCGGCATTGTTCAAGGGCTCATCGATTCCGTCCATGAAAGCGCCACGCGTGCGATTCTGCGCGGCGTGCCGCTTCACCGTGGTTTGCGAGCCGATCTTCTCGAAGAGCGAATCGGCCAGCGTTTCACATTTTTGTTTATAGTCGGCGGCGACCGGCTCCGTTTCGGACTTTCGAAGGATGGTCTCCGCTTTCTCCATCACTGCGTAGGCGCCTTGACTCGCATCCGAGCGCAATGCCTCCAGCGCCTCCGCCTCCAATTCAGTTTCATGAATCAGGCGGCGCTTCACATAAGCGTCATAATACGCGCGCAACAAACCCATCTGAAAGCGATAATGCTCCCTGGCGCCTGGTGATGCGAGTTTCTCCAAATCGCGCCATTGTTCGAGCGTCACATCCACCTGGCGGTTCACCGCCAGCGGACCTTCCCAGTTCTTTTCCAGGGCCAGAAAGCCCTCGGCGGTTTCATCGACCAGATCGGGCCCGATGAAAAGCCGGCAGTAATCGCGCAAGGTCTCCATGACCGAGGTTGCAGTATCCCAATCCTGATCGAGCCAGACGAACTTGTTCACGTCGTCATTGATGCCCTCCGAATAACAAAGCGAACCACAGGTATAACTGGCGAAGAGGTTATGAATCGTCTTCATCGCCACCGGACGGGGATTGTAACATTCGCGATGGAGCGTGAGCGCGAAGGCCAGATCCCAATTCGGGACCGGATACTGGCAATCCAGGTTATGCGTAATATCCGGGTAATTGCGAATCTTGATGCCGGGATCGACGATCGTCCGCATCTCGGGCAGCGGCGTGGCGATCCAGGGCGCGAAAGCCACTCCGCCAAGCCAGGACGGTTTTTGATTCACGTGCCGATAAAACGAGTCCAGCCAGTCCTTTGTCGGATCGAAGGCCTGCGGCGAGACCCAGATTTTCGCATCAGGATGATACTTCCGAAGCACGACCGCCATCTTATCCATCCAGGGAAAAAAGACGTCCGGGTGCAGATTCCCGGGGTCGCCGCCGGGAACCAGGATATGGTCGATTCGCTTGAGCCGCCGAAACACTTCCTCCCGCTCCGCCAGTTCCGTCTGGATCGCCGCTTCGCCAGTGTAGTCCTTGCCCATGTTTGGATACCAGATCCACACGTCCAGACCATAGGAGTCGATGATTTCGGATAAGCGCTCCATCATCTCCATCGGCGGGAGTTTCATGTGCGGGCTGGTCTTCTGGTCATCCGTCCGCGGAGGAAGGATCTCGATGCTATTCGCGCCGAAGAGCGCCAGTTCGCGGATGTATTGATCGAACTGGGCGGGCGTCCACGCGTCATAGGCATTGACCTTTGGCCGATATCCCAGTTGATCGCCGCGGAGAGCCAGCTTCGGGGCGGAAACAATCTCCAGATCCGCCGGAACGAGAGCCGACCGAGGCCGAAGCTGCATCTTTCGCAGCAAGCGGCCCACGCCGTAGAGCGTCCCCCTCCCATCGCTGCCGCAAATGATGACCGACGTTCGCGGTTTGCTCTTTAGAGCCACGGAAAAACCTTCCGGAGCCGGCGCGGCAGCGGCTTCGATGTCCGCGGCAAACGGGCCGGCGAATTCTCCGGCCTGGGCTCGCGTTCCCAAGGCGATCACCGGAACTCCGGCGTCAGGCCATTGACTGGCAAGTTTGATTTCGATTCCGGTCCTTTTCTGAATCTCCTCCTGAAGAACATGCGCCGCCTTTTGATCGATCTTTCCCGGTTCCTTTGCGGTCACGATTACGGCGCCCGAGAAGTCCACCATATCGGGCACGATCGGGGAACTTACGGCGGGCGCGGCCCGAAGACCCGGCGCTACGAGTGTAAGGAGCGCCGACACTAAGAGAGACTTCTTGAACATAGGTTATGGGAGTGAACGAGGTGAGGTGGGGCTAAATGATGATGTCCTTGGGGGATGCCGCGGATGCGCCTTCATCGAAGGCGCTACGCAAGGCGTTCAGATTCTCGTGCAACCCGCGCCTAAACAGGGTGACGTCCGAACGGTGGAGGATCAGGTTTAGGCCCGCGCGGCCCCATTTGGTTTCCTGCGCGAGTTCGGGCAGGTTATGAACACCGACACCCACATTTTTGGCT
>Ga0302319_10009959_pt1 | contig 18184 bp, 18 predicted proteins | sample Bog_T0_2_FD_203319 | JGI IMG/M metagenome (GOLD analysis project Ga0302319, IMG submission 203319) | Peat permafrost microbial communities from Stordalen Mire near Abisko, Sweden - Bog_T0_2 | ecosystem: Environmental > Terrestrial > Soil > Wetlands > Peat | place: Sweden: Abisko, Stordalen Mire...
TGACTGCCCAGTCGTGGGAGTACGCCTCCGAGATGGTGCTGAAGTCGGTCCGCATGGGGCTGCGGACCACAGAGGTGCCGGTCACCTTCTACAAGGACCGTAACGGCCGCCAATCGCATCACAAGCGCGCAGGCTGGTTCTCCCCCTTCCAGGCCGCGTGGATCAATCTGCGCGCCATGTTCATCCACGGTGCAGAATTTTTCCTGTTCAAGCCCGGCATCGTGCTTTTCGTCCTTGGCCTGCTGCTTACGCTGCCGCTCAGCTTCGGCGGGATCACGATAGGTCCGGTGACGTTCAACCTCTACTGGATGCTAATCGGCCTGACCCTGTCCGTGCTGGGCCTGCAGAGCATCTACTTCGGCTGCCTCGCTCATGTTTTCCTCGATTATTCGGATGAAGCACGACGACGGTGGCGACGCGTTTTCCGCTACACCACCACAGTCGTTGCGAGCGGGCTGCTGTTCACGCTCGGGTTCGCGCTGTCCGCGGCCGTGCTCGTGTATTACCTGACCCACGATTTCTCGCTGCCGGATGCTTCGTCCGTTATCGACCATCTCGGCATCGTCGGGCTGCTGTTCATGATCATTGGCTTTTCCACGTTCTGCTTCACCCTGGTTCTGCACGCCACCGAAGTGCGCTACGGGGAACGAGACCATGGCTGACACTGACGTCTCCCGGGAAGCGGCATTCGGCCAGGAAGGCAGGATCACGGGCGTCGATCGTGCCGGGGTCTGGCTGTCGGGTCACCAGATCAGGCGGGCTGTCGGCAGCCTCGAGGGCAAGGACGTCGGCGACTTCGGCTGTGGCTTCCAGGCGACGTACATGCGAACGGTCCTGGACGAGGTCAGGTCGGCGACGCTGGTCGATATCTCACTGACCGACGATCTCAAGTCGCGGCCGAACGTCACGGCGATCGAGGGGAAGCTTCCCGGTGTGCTCCAGGATCTGCCGGATCGCTCCCTCGACGTGATCTTGTGCATGTCCGTACTGGAGCACTTGTGGGAACCCGGCCAGGCCCTCACGCACTTCCGCCGCCTGGTGCGGCCGGGAGGCGTGCTGGCCATCAACGTGCCGTCCTGGCGAGGCAAGCGGGCGCTGGAGTTCTCCGCCTTCCGCCTGGGCCTGTCGCCGGCGACCGAGATGGACGACCACAAGCGCTACTACGACCCTCGTGACCTGTGGCCATTGCTGGTTACCGCCGGCTTCGTACCGCATGGCATTCGCTGCTTCAGGCACAAGTTCGGGCTGAACACGTTCGCCGTCTGCAAGGTCGATCCGGTGGGGAGCTGAATGACATTCTCGGACGCCTTCGTCGAGGAGTCGATCGACGTTCTGAGGTCGATCGACACCGGCCTGATCGAGCAGCTGGCCGAGGGCCTGGCGGCGGCCCGTGACCGCGATGGCCGCCTGTTCATCCTGGGCGTCGGCGGCTCAGCAGGCCACGCCTCGCACGCCGTCAATGATTTCCGCAAGATCTGCGGCTTTGAGGCATACACCCCGACCGACAACGTTTCGGAACTCACCGCGCGCACGAACGACGAAGGCTGGGACACCACCTTTGCCGAGTGGCTCAAGGGGTCACGGCTGACCGACCGCGACGCGCTGCTCGTCTTCTCCGTCGGTGGCGGTAACGCGGAAAAGGGTGTGTCGACCAACCTGGTCGTCGCGCTCCAGCTGGCCCGTGAGCGCGGCGCCTCGATCTTCGGCGTCGTAGGGCGCGACGGGGGCACGACAGCCAAGCTCGCCGATGCCTGCGTCGTCATCCCCCCGCTTTACGGCGACCACATCACGCCGCACACCGAGGGCCTGTGCGCCGTGGTGTGGCATCTGCTGGTGTCGCATCCTGCCCTGGCTCGCGCGGCGACCAGGTGGGAGTCACTGTCATGAGCCAGCGAGCCATGCGGCGGGTGGGTGTGGTGGGCGGCGCCGGCTTTATCGGCGGCCACTTTGTCGACCGGCTGCTGGCCAGCGACCGGTGCGAAGAGCTCACCGTGTACGACAACTTCTCTTCCGGGCGCGAGTGGCATCTGGCCCCGCATCGGTCCGATGCCAGGCTGAAGGTGGTCAGAGGTGATGTGGGAGACCTGGAGCGGCTGGTGGCCGCGATCGGCGGCCACGACACCGTAATCCACCTCGCGTCGAATCCGGATATTGCGCGGGCGATGACCGACCCGGCGGTCGACTTTGACCAGGGAACGCTGCTCACTCATCACGTCGCCGAAGCGGCCCGGCGGGGCGGCGTGGCGATGGTGCTCTACGCCTCCGGCAGCGGTGTGTACGGCGACCTCGGCCACCACGAGGCGAGCGAGGATCACGGCCCACTGATTCCCGTCTCGACCTATGGAGCGAGCAAGCTCGCGGGCGAAGCCCTGCTGGCCTCCTACGCCGCCATGTTTGGCATCACCGCGCGGGCGTTCCGGTTCGGTAATGTCGTCGGCCCGCGCCAGACACACGGCGTGGGCTTCGACTTCATCCGCCGGCTTCTCGACGACCCGCGCCACCTGCGCATCCTGGGTGACGGCCAGCAGAGCAAGTCCTACATCCACGTCGACGATGTCGTCGAGGCCGTCCTGCACGCGGCCGACCTGGCCCGGGAGCCCTTCGCCGTATTCAACGTCGCGACCGGGGACTATGTCACCGTCGCCGAGATCGCCGAGATCGCCGTGGACGTGGCCGGCCTGCTCGCGGGACGCACCCAGTTCGATTACACGGGCGGGGACCGCGGCTGGAAAGGCGATGTCCCCGTCGTTCGCCTCAGTACCGACCGCATCCGTGCGCTGGGCTGGAAGAATAAGCGCACGGCGCGGCAAGCTCTGCGGGCCTCGATGGAGTCGATGCTCATCGACGCGCGCGCGGGGCGATTGGACGCATGACCCCGGCGCGCCGGCGGCCGGCGGTCTTTCTCGACCGGGACGGAGTGCTCAACGAGGCATTCGTCCGGGGCGGCATCCCCACCCCGCCCCGGTCGCTGGCCGAGTTCCGCGTCCTGCCCGGTGTGGTCCAGGCGTGCGCTGAACTCCGGCAGGCTGGCTTCGTCCTTGTGGTGGTGACCAATCAGCCTGACGTGGCCCGGGGGAAGCTGACTTCGGCGGACGTCGACGGGATGCACCAGCGCCTGCGCAGCCTCGTCACACTGGACGAGATCTGCGTTTGCCCGCACGACGACACTGACGTCTGCACGTGCCGCAAGCCGAAGCCAGGCATGCTGCTGGATGCCGCGGCACGGCTGAACCTCGACCTGGCGCGCAGCGCCAGCGTGGGGGACCGATGGCGTGACATCGAGGCGGCGCGCCGCGCCGGGGTGAGAGCCATATACATCGAGCGTCACTATGCGGAGCCGGCACCGGTCGGTGCGGACGTGGCCGTAGCGGATCTGGCGGAAGCCGCCGAGTGGATCCGACGGCAAGAATGGGGAACGGGATGACTGATCTGGGACTCAAGAGCGTGAAGATCTTCGCGGACGGAGCGAACCTCCCGGCGCTCCTCGAACTGGCCGATCAACCACACATCGCCGGATTTACGACAACTCCCACCCTGATGCGTCAATCCGGCGTCAGTGATTACGAGGGCTTTGCCCGCAAGCTGCTTGAGCGCATCACCGACCGGCCGATCTCGTTCGAGGTCTTCGCCGACGAGCACGGCGAAATGCTGCGGCAGGCTCGCCTGATCGCCTCGTGGGGCAGCAACGTCTACGTAAAGATCCCGGTCACCGACACGCGCGGGAACAGCACGGCCGCCGTCGTAAGGGAACTGAGTGGTTCGGGCGTCCATGTGAACGTAACCGCGCTGATGACGCTGAGCCAGGTCGAGGCCGTCACGGTCGCGCTCGCCGGTGGCTGCCAGGCAGTCATCTCCTTGTTCGCGGGCCGCGTCGCCGACACTGGGCGAGATCCGGTCCCGATAATGAAGGCGGCACTTGAGACGATGGCCCCGTATCCGCAGCTTGAATTGCTCTGGGCCAGCCCACGAGAGATCCTCAATGTCCGGCAGGCCGACAGCCTCGGCGTCCACATCATCACCGTCACGCACGACCTGCTGAAGAAACTGGTGCTGCTGGGCCGGGACCTCGATGCCTTCTCGCTGGAAACGGTCCGGATGTTCCACAACGACGCCGTGACCGCGGGGTATCTCCTATGAGCGCCCCGGACCCCGCGATCCGCGGCGGCGGATCTGAAGCTCTTGACCCGGGCGACTGGGATCATCACTGGACTGCCTACGGGGAGGCGGCCGAGGGCAGCCCGGCCAACGTCTACCGCCGTCAGCTGGTACTGCGCCTGCTGGGCCGGCCAGCCGCCGGCGCGACGGTGCTGGACATCGGCAGCGGGCAGGGCGAGTTCGCCATCCACCTGCGGGAGGCATATCCGGATGTGGCGGTGTGGGGCGTCGAGTACAGCTCGGCCGGCGTCGAGCGTAGCCGTACGGCCGCGGCCGCGCGCCGAGCTGAGGTCAGCTTCACTCAGCTCGACCTGATGCAGCCGGTAACGCTCGGCCCCGGGCAGCCGGCCGCCGGATATGCCGTGTGCTCGGAGGTGCTGGAGCATGTCGCCGACCCGGTGCGGCTGCTGCGCAACGCAAAGAACCTGCTCGCACCGGGCTGCCAGGTGGTCGTCACCGTACCGGGCGGCCCGCGCTCGGCCTTCGACCGGCACATCGGCCATCACCGGCACTTCACGGCCGCAGATCTGCGCGGCGTGCTCACCGAAGCGGGATTTGCCGTCGACCGTGTGCTGCGCGCGGGGTTTCCCTTCTTCAACGTCTACAAGCTCGCCGTCATCGCGCGCGGGCGCCGACTCATCGCCGATGTCGAGGACCGCGCGCCGGATGCGGCACCATCCGGGGCCGAGCTGGCCGCGGCGCGCCTCTTCGGCCTGGGCTTCCGGCACAGCCGCGACGACTTCCCGCTTGGCTGGCAGCTGGCCGCCGTGGCACATACCGCCGAGGCGGACCCCGGATGATCATCACCCGGGCTCCGCTACGGATCACGCTCGGCGGCGGCGGTACCGATCTGCCCTCCTATTACGGGGAGTTCGGCGGATTCGTGCTGTCCGCGGCCATCTCGAAGTACATCTTCATCGCGATCAACCGGACGTTCACGCCCGACTACTTCCTGAAGTACTCCGCGCTCGAGCGCGTCGAGAACCCGCAGCAGATCGAGCATCCGATCGTCCGGGAAGTGCTGCTCGCCCACGACATCGGCCCGTCCGTCGAAATCGTCAGCATGGCCGACATTCCGTCCGGTACCGGTCTGGGCTCATCGGGGGCCTTCACCGTGGGACTGCTGCACGCCGTGCATGCGTTCCGCCGCGGCCACGTGGGACCGGGCGACCTGGCCGAGGAGGCGTGCGCCATCGAGATCGACCGCCTCGGCCGGCCGGTCGGCAAGCAAGACCAGTACGTAGCCGCCTTCGGTGGCCTCCAGTGCTTCGAGTTCAGGCCCAGTGGCCAGGTCGGGGTGTCGCCGATCGGCGTAGCCACGGAGACCGTCTACGACCTCGAGGACCACCTGCTGATGTTCTTCACCGGCTACTCCCGCGACGCGGACCGGGTCCTGGCGGAGCAGAAAGAGCGGTCGGAGGGCGGCGACGCCGAAATGATCGACAACCTGCACGTCGTGAAGGAACTCGGGCTGCGCAGCAAAGCCGCCCTTGAGCAAGGCGACACCGAGGGTTTCGCCATGCTCATGCACGAGCACTGGGAGCACAAGAAGAAGCGATCGACGTCGATGTCCAACGGCAGCATCGACCGCTGGTACCAGATCGGCCTCGATAACGGGGCGCTGGGCGGCAAACTGGTTGGCGCGGGGGCAGGTGGCTTCCTGCTCTTTTACTCCCGTGATCACCGCGCACTTCGGCAGGCGATGGCGGCCGAGGGGCTCACCGAAGTCCGGTTCGCCTTCGATCATGACGGCAGCACCGTGATCGCCCGTGACTAGGGTGCACCGGTGCAATGCGTAATCCTGGCCGGTGGCCTGGGGACCCGCATGTGGCCCGAGACCAGGACCGTCCCGAAGACTCTGCTGCCCATCGCTGGGACACCGTTTGCGACATGGCAGCTGTCGTGGCTGGCGCGATCCGGGATTGACACGGTCGTCTACTGTGTCGGGCATCTGGGTCAGCTGATTCGCGATCACGTCGGTGACGGCGCCGCCTGGGGGCTTTCGGTTCACTACGTTGATGAGGGTGATGATCTCCGGGGTACCGCCGGTGCGCTTCGGCTCGCCTATGACGAGAGGGCGCTCGAAGAGGACTTCCTCGTCCTCTATGGCGATTCGTGGCTGCAAGCCGATCCAGCGGAGGTGCTGCGGGCGGCACGTGAGCACCACGCGCCCGCGCTGATGACGGTCTTCCGGAACGATGGCCGCTGGGACGGCAGCAACGTGGTGCTCGAGGGCACACGCGTGGTCCGCTACGCCAAGGGATTGACCCCGCTTCCAGCCGAAATGCGCTGGATTGACTACGGACTGCTGGCGTTCCGCCGGGCGGTCATCGGGGCACGAGTGCCGCCCGGCGTCCCGGCCGACCTCGCCCCGGTCTGCAGCGCGCTGGCCGACGATGGCTTGCTGGCCGGGTTTGAGGTGAGCCAGCGGTTCTATGAAATCGGTTCCGTGGCCGGGCGCGACGAGCTCGAAGCCCTGTTCGCGGCCCGGCGCGGGGCTGGTAGCCGCAACTAGGCTCATGAAAGTCAGCTGGCTGGCCGGGAGAACAAACCGGCCGATCAGGAGGGAGGCGGAGTTTGCCAGACGCAATACGGCGTTCGCTGCCTCTCGTGGCCGGACTCGGTGTCCTCGCCGGTACCTCCTACATCACGCTGATTCTCGCCGGCCGCCTGCTCGGCGCGTCCGCGTTCGCCGGCATATCAGTCCTTTACGTCCTGGTCAGCAGCTTCGCGACCGGCCTGTTCCTGCCCGTCGAACAGGAGATCGCGCGCCGTCGTGGTCACGAGCGGGGCTCGGCGACCTTCGACCCGGGTCTCGTCCCGCGCGCGGTCCTGATCAGCATGGTGGGCGCGATCGCGCTCTGTCTTCTCGCCCTCGCGGCCCGTCCGGTGTCGCTGCGGCTGCTCGGCGGCAGCTGGGAACTGCTGGGCGCGCTCTGCGTGGCGCTGCCGGGCTACGCCTTGTGCTTCGTGTCGCGCGGTGTCTTCGCGGGCAGCCGGGAGCTCGGGCGCTACGGACTGCAGCTGGGGGTCGAAGGCAGCTACCGTCTAGCGGGCATGCTGTGGCTGGTGATCATGGGCGAACACAGCCTCACCGCGGTCGGGTGGCTCTTCGGCGCGGCACCGTGGGTCGCACTCGCCGCGTCACTGGCGGGACGGGCGGCTCATCGCCCCGGGGAGAAGGTGTCCATCGTCCCGGGTGGCCCGCTCTTGTCGGCCCTCGGGCTGCTGCTGATCAGCTCGCTCGCCGCGCAGCTTCTGGTCAACGCGGGGCCGGTGATCATTCAGCTGGTCAGCACGCCCGCCGAGCGGGCGCAAGCCGGGGCGTTTCTCGCCGCACTCGTGGTCGTGCGCGTACCCGTATTTCTTTTCACCGCCGTTCAGCCGAGCTTCCTGCCCGCCATGGCCACGCACTCGGCGGTGGACCAGAAGGCGGACTTCATCGCGCTGACGCGGCGGGTGCTTGTGACCTGTCTGCTGCTGACGGTCGTCAGCACGGCGCTGGCCGCGGCCGCAGGCCCGATCCTGATCCGGCTCCTCTTCGGCTTCCGGGATGGGGTGGGCGCGCTCGTCTTCACGGCCATGGGGGTCTCGGTCGGCCTCTTCCTGGTCGCCACGATCCTCGCGCAAGCCCTGCTCGGGCGGGGCATGCACGCGTGGACCACAGCTGGATGGCTGATCGGACTGGCCGCCATGGTCGCCGGTGCCCTGCTGCCGGGCAGCGCGGTCGACAAGGCTACGACGGGCTTCCTGCTGGGTGCCGTCGCTGCCGCCTGCACGTACGCCGTGCTGCTCGCCACGGCGCTGCGACGGTGGGCCTCCCCCGCCACAATCAGCCCGGTGGCCCGGCCCGGGCCGCCGTATTCGGCTAACCCGGCGCCGTAGCCCGCTGATAGCGCTCACCGGCCGGGCCGGGCAGCGCCAGAGCTAAAAGAATCATGGAATGATGCGCAGGAAAGGTGAGGTTCGGAAGTGGGGTCCTCAATTTGCCGGCGGCCAGCCGCAGGTCGTGCGACAATATTCCTTCATAAATTCATCCGAAGAATGCCGCGGGCCGTCCGGGATAGGGGATATATCGTGGCTGAGATCGCGCCCCTTGCGCCCGCCCGCCGCGGCCAGGCAAGCCATTCCCCGCTCGTCTGCCAGGAGCGAACGCCCCGCGCGGGGCCGCGGCGGCGAGGCTTGTCGGCCATGGTGCTTTTCGGGGTGGGCAGTTGACCTATCAATATCTCAGCCTGGATGAATGTGTAGCGGCTCTGCTGCTACTGGCCGTGGGCACCGTACTAATGGTGCTCGCTCAGCGGCGCAACTGGCGGCCCTCGCTGGCCTTCGCGATCTACACGGCCCTGGTCCTGCGGCTGGTGATACTGGCCCTTACTTACCACACGATGCCGTGGGACATGGCGCATGACTTCCAGAACGTCGGTTACGACACGCTGCACCACCATGACCCGATCTTGTCTACGCCGACTGTCCGCTGGAGCTACCTGCCGGTCTATGACTTTGTGCTCGCGGGGGCGTACTGGGCGCATATCCACTTTGGCGTGTCCTGGCTGATCACCGGCCGGCTCCCGGCCATCGCGTGTGATGTCGGCGTGGTCGTAATGGTCGGTAAGGTGGCCGACGCCGTGGGCCAGCCAGCGGCGCTGCGACGGTTCCAGTACGCGTGCAACCCGCTACCCATTTTGGTGAGCGCCGTACACGGCCAGGTCGAGCCCGCGTGCATCCTGTTCTCGCTGGCCGCGTTCGCTGTCGTGCTGCGCCGCGGCAGGCAGATCTCCGGCCGGGCCGCCATCGCCAGCGGCCTCCTGCTCGGCCTGGCCATCGGAACCAAGACCTGGCCGGTGCTGTTCGGGCCGGCGCTGCTGCTCGCGCTGCCGTCAGCCCGCCGCCGATGGCAGTTCACGGGTGCTGTCGCCGGCACCGTCGGGCTGCTGTTCGTAACGCAGCCGCTTACCGTGGGTACTCCCATCAGCAAGCTCCCCAGGCTGCTCAAGATCATGACGAGTTACCACCCGCCGATCGGAACCTGGGGCTGGTCCGGGGTGTGGGTGGGCGTCCATCCGACCAGGCTGCCGACCACCCAGGATCCGCTCTGGATCAATGTCGGCTCGACCGGCACGAAAGTCGCGGTCCTCGGTGCGCTGCTCGCGGTGTGGTGGTGGCGCCGCGCCCATCCACTCGATATCGCGACCGCCACCACCACAGCGCTGCTGGCCCTCACACCGGCATTCGGCACGCAGTACCTACTCTGGCAGACTCCAACGCGAACCGCTTACCCGACACAACTGTCGATGACGCTGCAGATTGTCATTGGCACTTACGCCGCCATCTTCTACCTGCCGATGAACATGCTCACGTCGGCTAACTGGCAGTTCGCCAACAAGCTCATGATGGTCGTGAGCCTGGGGGTGATCGCGTTGATGATTGCGGCCATGCCATGGGGCCGGCGTGTGTGGCACCGACCCCAGGAGCCGCTTCCCGACCAGGCATTCACCCCCGATGCCGCGGCAGCCTAGGCCGGCAGCGCGCCAGCCAGTAACTCCGCCAACTCCGCCCGCACCACAACACCGTGGCGGGGACGCCAACGGATCCCCCCTGCGAGAGACACCAATGGGCCTCCTGCGAGATCAGCGTTCTGTCCTACCGGCTCACCCCCCGGCCCGAATCTCTACGCTCGCATCACAACCCCGTGCCCGCCGGGCCGGATGGGCCCGGGCATAAAGGGCCGGGTTCAGTGGTGGACGTCTTCGCTGGCCGACGGGTTGGGCTGGGACGGCTTCCCGCCGAGGAAGTCTTCCCAGTCGGTCTGAAGGGGAGCCCAGCGCCGGTCGAAGTCGGCAGCGCGGCGCGTCGCGCGTTCCATGCGCTTGGCGTGGTAGCGATGCTGGGCCCAGATCGATGACGGGCGCGCAAGGCGGAGAGCGCCGATCACCCCGACGGGTGGCAGGAAGAGCCCGAACAACGCCGTCCGGTACTTGCCTTTGAGCACGCAGATGAAGGCGAGCACGCCGTCGGCGATGAGAATCCCGGTTGCGGTCAGGCGCAGTGACAGCTCGATATCGTCAACGTCTTTCACGCCGAATGGGCTGAACCCGACGAGGGCCAGCCCGAGGCAGGCAGCCGTCAGGCTCACCGCCTCGACCGAAAGCTGTCCCTCGCCGCTCCAGTAGACGTCCTGCAGATGCAGAATCAGCGCGAACTCATCCAGGACGAGCGACGTCCCGATACCGACCGCTACCGCGGCGAACGAGCGCCAGCCGAGCGAGCCGGGGCCGCCGACTGCCGTGAAGGCTCCGATGATCAGCAAGATGATGCCGGGGACAGAGTGATGAATGTGGGTCCCGCTTGCCGTCACCTGGTTCCGGAATGGGCCGCGGCCGTCGCGGATCATGCGCGTGATCGTCCGGGTCACCGCAAACGTGACGACGAAAGCCAGAAAGCACAGCATCAGGGGCAGCTTGCCCGCCGCGATCACGTCGCGGTGCCACCATGAGGCCATGCCGCCACCATAGAGGCCAGTCACGCCGCGAATTACCGGCGCCCGACCGGATCACTAACAGGGTCGTCCGATTATTGCGGTGCTCGCCTGTATTGCGGTGCTCGCCTGTATTGCGGTGCTCGCCTGTATTGCGGTGCTCGCCTGTATTGCGGTGCTCGCCTGATAGTTATTAGTTGCTCCTGGGCCGCCCGGCCGAGGCCGCCGGGTGCCTCATCCGATGACGGACCCGTTACCGTCAGGGATGGCTGTCAGCCCCCTGATCAGAGCCCGCGGGTTCGGCCGGCTCTGCGGCGGTGGCCTGCCAGATCTCGCGGATCGCTACCTGCAGCGCGCCGGCGGTGGGGATGGCCAGCAGGGCCGCCACGAAGCCGCCGAACGTCCCGCCGATCCAGAAGCCGATGGATGCTCCGACCAGGATCGAGACCAGCACCAGCAGCGGGTTGACCCTTACTGTCCGGCTCATCACCACAGGGTTCAGCACGTGGTTCTCCACCTGGGTGTAGATCAGGAAGACCACCAGCGTGATGATGCCCGCCGTCAATGAGTGGCCCAGCGCGAACAGCACGGTGGGTATGCCAGCCAGCGCGCCGCCGATCATGGGCAGGAAGTCGACCAGCGCGACCCACAGCGCCCACAGGAAGGGGTACGGAACCCCCACGACCAGGAGCGTGACAAACACGACCACCCCGGCGATGACCGAGGTCGTGACGTTACCGAGCATGTAGCCGGTGACCGAGCGGTTGATCTCGCGGGCAACCCGCGAGTAGCGTTCCGCGTGCGCTGGTGTCATCATCCCAAGCAGCCCAGCGCGCATCTTGGACCCTTCCAGCAGCAGCAGCAGCACGAGCACGAAGATCGTGAGCAGCGTGATGACCAGCGTCGCGGCGCCCTTGCCGAGGCTCAAGGCCGGCTTTGAGAGGCCCTGCGCGAAACTCACCAGCTTGGGCGTGTTCTTCGCCACCCATGTCTGGACGTGATACTTACGCGCGAGGTGCCCGATCCACCCCGTACCATGCTCGGCCTGCGACACATAAGACGGCAGTTTGTGAGCGAAGTGGCTGATGCCGTTGACCAGGGGGTAGCCGAACGCCACCGCCAGCCCGATAAAAACGAGCACACCCCAGAACGTCACTATGGTCACGGCGAGCCCGCGTCGCCGGATCTTCCACCGCTGCAGGGCCACGACCAGCGGATTCAGGAGCAGGGCGACGAAACCGGCGACGACCATGATCAGGATGACGTCGCGCAAACGGTAGAGCACCTTACCGGCCACGTAGACGGCGACCACGACCCCGACGGTGGTCAGAATGGCCGGCAGCGGAATGCCCCTGCGCGCCGCGGCGCGCCAGAGGCGTTCACGCCGGGTCTGCGGCAAGCCATCTCGCACCCAGCCATCATCTCAGTTCCGCCGCGCCCTTTTCCTGCGGAGTCTTGCCATCTGCGCTCTTGCCTCGAGGTTGAAAATGCCCACGCAGCTAAACTCAAGTTCCGTAACGTAGCTCAGCGGCGGCCGGCCGGACACCGATCAGCATGAATGATGGGGCTGGGGGGCACGAAGTGACGAACTCGGCGACAGGTGGCATCATCCCGGCGGCAGCGGACATCACTCCGAAGGCAATTCAGACACCGCGTGCCGCCGGCCTGGCCGGAGTGGTGTTCGCCGTGCTGTTCGGCGTCATCGTCGTCCTGCTTCGCAAGGTCGCGCCGGCCAACCCCCACGCCGCCGCGGCGTGGCTGACCAACGCCAGCGACCGCCGTGATACCCAGTTCGCGCTCGGCCTCGTGCCGTTCTGCGGGATCTTCTTCCTCTGGTTCATGGGCGCAGTCCGGGCCCGGATCGGCGAGTCGGAGGACAAGTTCCTGTCCACCGTCTTCTTCGGCAGCGGCATACTGTTCATCGCGATGATCTTCGTGTTCGCGGCGCTCTTCGGAGCCCTGCTCGCGGTGGCCGGACTCCACAATGGAAATCCTCCGCTCGACACCTGGCAGCTGGGGAGGGAGACGACGTTCAATCTTGCCTCCGTCTACGCCGTGCGGATGGGCGCCGTCTTCATGATCGCGGCATCGACCATCGCCTTCCGGTTGCGGATTCACAGCCGGATAGTGGCGATCGTTGGCTACGCGGCGGCGCTACTGCTGTTGTTCGCAAGCAGCTCGCTTCCCTGGCTTCAGCTGGTTTTCCCGGTCTGGGTGCTCTTGGTGAGCGTCAACATCGTCGTCTTGTCGTACCGCTATGCCGGCTCCCCGGAACCTGAACCGCTGAATCCGACGTCGGGCGACGCCTAGCGCAACACGCAATAAATTCTTGTTAAGAAGTATTTGCGTGCTCCGCTACTGTCTCTCCACCATGGCCAGCTATCTGCCGTCCCAGCCCCTCGTGCACGCCGTCGCCGCCGCTCTCGGGCAATGCTCCGACCATTTCTGAGTGTCGGTCACATGCCTGGCCGCCTGAGCGTGACAGGGTGGCAGACAAGGCTGGAGGAGAGTCAACGTGTCCGTCGTAAGCAAGCTGGTGCAGCTGCCTGACATAAAACCCCAGACGCCGGTGGCATCACTCGACCGTCAGGCTTGGTCGCACCGCGCCGAGACGTTCGCCGTTGAGCAGGTCGCGCCCATCGTAGGCATGTCACCTACCTTCATCAGCAAGGTAGTCGGGAAACGTTCCGGGCTAAATGTGACTGATGTGCTCATGCTGCTCGATCAGGATGCGTACACGGAAACATTCGTACGCCGTTCTCAGGTGCTGGACTTTCTCACCCGTCCGCCAGTGCCCACTGTTCCCGCCGTTGAGCCAGTAGCTACCAATCCCTACTCTCTCATAGCGGGCAATGTTACCGACGTATTGGGCAAGGTTAAGCCCGCAAGCGTCCAGTGTGTGGTTACTTCGACGCCTTACTGGGGCCTTCGCATGTATGAGGATTCCACCCTGGTCGAATGGGCGGACGGGGAATCCTGCGCCTATGGCCATGAGCAGACGCCCGAGGGCTTCATCCGGCATACCATCCAGATCCTCTGGCAGGTCCGCCCCCTGCTCACCGCCGATGCTTCTGTGTGGTGGAACCTCATGGACTCCTACAACACGCGGACGCAGATCCGCGGCAATGCTGTCGAGGCACTTCGCGCCATGCAGGGGAAGGAGGAGCGCGGCTGGCATGACTATGATGCGCGGCGATACAGTGCAGGCCACTCGTACCTCAAAGATGGCGAACAATGTATGATCCCTGCCCGCGTCGCAGAACGCGCCAGCAGGATCGGATATTACGTAAAGAGCATGATTACCTGGGCGAAACAGAGCAGTCTGCCCGAGCCCCAGAACTCACGGGTGAGCCGCGGGCTGGAGTATGTCATCCATCTTGCCCCGACTCGCACACCGAAACTTGATAAGAACGCCTACCGCCGCGTCCAGCCAGCGCTCGGCGGCCGGAGTGTCGGCTACGAACCGGACAAGCTCTCCGACGTCTGGGTATTGCCGACGTCCAGCGGAGGGAATGGACACGGCGCGCAATTCCCAGTGGCGCTGCCTGGCCGCTGCATTGCCCTAAGCACCGATCCAGGTGATCTTGTGCTGGATCCTTTCACAGGCAGTGGCAACGCTGGCGTAGCTGCCTGTGCACTCGGCCGCGAGTTCATCGGCATTGACGTATCTGCTACTTATCTGGCGTATGCCGAGGAAAAACTTTCAGCTGTTGACCGCAGTGGGTTCATGGCGGCCGCTCATGAGACGGTCATGCCGAATCCGCCGCAGGATCTTCCGATGACCGATGTGGGCTAGCATCGCCGCATCCAGTCTTATGAAGCTGGCGTACCGGGGCGTGCGCCGCAGGAATGCCGTAGGTGTGCTGGTCTATAAGGAGCTGGGTTCCCGAACTGCCATTAACCAGACGTTGGCCCGGAAGGCGGAACGTCCGCAGCCGCCGCGCGATTACCGTCTGCATGACCACTTCCGGGCGCCGCGGCGCGGCGAGGACGCGCCGCCGTTGCGGGACGCAAGCGGGTATCTGGTGTACCCGACTTGGCTCAATTGGTGCGCATCCGCAGGGCGTTGGCTGCGGGCGACGGCATCGCCAGTAAGTCGTCCGGTGGGTCGGCGGGGGCGGTGGTGCGAGGCCACGCGATCGCGACGGCCTGGCAGCCGCGGTCGGCCGGGGCAAGGCCACGCTGGTCGTATCCCGGGACGTATTGGTACCTTCACCTGCATCGGTGGTCACAGTGGTGCACAATGGTGCGCGGCGTGTGGGCCATCCGCTCTCGTACGACTGCGGCGGTTCGGGACATCACCAGCTGCACGCGCTGCAGTCAAGGACGGGCATCGGGGTCAGGAACATGCGGTGGCCAGCGTAGGTGATCATCCGGGGCTGCGCGGATGATCGCAGAACCGGCGGGGAGGAAGACGGCGGTGGCTAAGCATACGAAGTCGGCGGGCCGGCTGGATGCCTCCGAGGCTGTTGCTCAGGTGGCTCCAATATTGCCAAATTCCCAGCTTGTGCAGTACAGGGCCGCGGTTGACGATCTGGTGATGGAAGCCAGCAGACGCTTGGTGCCCTCCGATCTGCTCACGGCCGAGGCGTTTGTCGTCGAGCGCCTCGGACAACCTGAGTTCGCGCCTCTTCTCTCGCGCCTCGTCGGAGGCGTGGATGCCATCACGGAGCGCCTGGCTGGTGAGACTCGCAACTACCGGCCTAGTATCCGCAGCTCAGCGAGCGACTTGCCGGCGTTTATCCGGATATTCCTGCTTTCTCAGATCGACTCGGCATGGTGGAGTGGGATGGCTCCTTTCGTTTCCGACATCGATGTGCTGCGCTCGACCGAACTGGTGGATCTCACGCCGCTCAGGTCGGCCAAGGTGCTGCAGTTCCAGTACCGCGGCCAGGCGGCCGGGTTGCCGGGCCGGGCTCGGGACTGGGCGCAGCGGCGGACGCTACCGACAATCCGGCCTCGCACCGCCGGATTGCGTTTCACACGTTCGCGGCCACCGGTTATCGCGGTCGTCAACGAGGTCGCTCGCGAGCTCGCCGCAGCTCTTCCGCCACGTACCCCTCGTCTTTGGGTGACCAGCTTGGTACGTAGCGTCCAGCATCAGCATCGGCTGCGATCGCTGGGTTACGCCGCCGTGCTGCCGAGTTCTCACTGTGTTGGATACGCCTGTGATGTGGAGATGCAGTGGTTCCGCCAGTTCGACCAGGACAATTTGCTTGCCCGGCTACTGATCGAACGGCAAGGGGCGGGCCAGCTCAATGTCATCGATGAGGGTCAGGCGTGGCATTTGTGCGTAAACCCGCTTGCGTGTGATGAGCTGCAGGCCGCCTACGACGCCCAATTGGCCGACCGCTAGCGTCGGCAGGAAAGGCCTTCAATATGTGCGGTATCGCCCTCATTATTGGGCCGAACCCGAACGCAACGGTTTTTGAGCGGATGCTGGATGCGATCGCACCGCGAGGAGACGTGCAAGAGACACTCAGCGGTGATGGGTATCACCTTGGCACCCAGCGCCTGAAGATAGTTGATCGGGAGCGGGCCATCCAACCCTGGAGCTCGCCTGACGGCCGATGGGCGGTTTGCTACAACGGTGAAGTTTACAACTTTCGTTCCTTGCGGTCAGAGCTTGCCGCAGTCGGCCACGAACTGCGAAGTGACAGCGACACCGAAGTGATCCTGGAGGCGTTCCTCGAGTGGGGGGAACAGGCGGTGCATCGCCTGCGTGGCGAGTTCGCGTTCGCCGTGGTTGACCGGGCTTTGGACCGGGTCTATCTGGCTCGTGACCCGCTCGGCGTTAAACCGCTCTACTGGTCTCGCTTCGGCGGCCACCTATACGTAGCGTCGGAGCTTAAGGCGCTTGTCCCGGTGGGCGGGCCAGTCACAGAAATTCCTCCTGGCCACCATGGATGGGGAAGCCCCATCGAGGACCCAGCCGTTACCGCATATGTCGACTTGCTGACTATGGGGGACGGCGACGAGCCCATCACCGATGTCGGCCAGGCCGCCCAGCTGGTGCGGGCCGCGCTGGAAGACAGTATCCGAGTTCGGGTCGACACCGATCTGCCGGTCGGCGTCATTCTCTCTGGCGGCCTCGACAGCACCCTGACGCTCCTGCACGTACGTGAAATGCACCCCAAATGCGTGGCATTCACGATCGGGACTCCCGGCAGCGATGACGTGTCGTACGCCCGCCGCGTGACGCGCGAGCTCGGCGTCGACCACGAGGTCATCGAGCTGGCCCCAGGCGATATCCACCTCGCAGACGTACGCGAGGCCATCCGGCTATCGGAACTCACCGAGTACGGCGACGTCATCAACGCTGTCATCTCCAGGCTGCTCTTCGCCCGGGTCCACAGTAGCGGTGTCAAAGTCGTTCTCTGCGGGGACGGTTCTGATGAACTCTTCGGTGGCTACGAGATGTACCGGCAGCCTGACCCGGTCCTGCGGCAGCGCCTGTTTCAGCACAAGCTGCACAACCTCGGTCGCACCGAACTGCAGCGTGTCGACCGCACCAGCATGGGGCATGGTGTAGAAACGCGTGTACCGTTCCTGGATCTCGCGCTTGTCCGGCTGGCGATGCGTCTGCCCATCGAGCTGAAGCTGCGTAACGGCCAGGACAAATGGATCCTGCGCCACGCCTTCGCCGACATCTTGCCGGATTACGTCCGTCAGCGCCCGAAAAATCCCCTGTCACACTCGTCCGGTCTGCACGAACGAGTGCGCCTTTACCGATCCCAGTTTCCCCGCATCTATCGTTCCTTCGGATATGGCCAGCTCAGTCCGATGCGTCGGGACTTCTCAATTGTGCTTGAGCAACACGGCCTCAACCTCGACCAGGCGCTGCGTGACGTCGACACCCAACCTGACTACTCGATGGTCGAGCACGCACGCGACCTGGCTGGAGCCCTCCGCTGGAACGCCGTCGAAGCGCTGCGACGGCGAAGCGGTCTCTCTCGCTGATAAGCCCGATAGGTCCGTTACCTGATCACCCGCCGGCCCGGTCTCGCGCCTCAAGGACCACACACTCGACCCCGGCGTGAATCAGGGCGTTGGCGGAAGCGAACCCGGCGATGCCCGCCCCGACCACCACTACCCGCCCGACCGTCGCGGTGATACCACCAGGAATCCCGGGATTCCCCCCGTCATAGCAGCCAGCGTCCACGATTCTGCCTCCGGCCTGAACCCGGCATCTGGAAACGCGCCTAGAACCCCGCTTGTGCTGAGGAATCCGTTGCCGATATGGTATTTGAGTACGTTAACAGTTGTCTAGCACCGCGATCGCACGTGATTCCGCATCCAGGACGGAACGCACAGACGACAGCGGCGGGAGAGGGGCGCCGTGATGCCGGCATCGGTCGGCTACCTGGTGATCGACAGCATCGACCCGTCAGCGCTGGCCCCCTTCTGGTGTGCCATGCTCGATACGGCCGTGGACACCACCTTTGGCGAGGGTGAGTTCCTCGTCCTGTCACCCACCGCCGACGGCCTGACCGTCGGCTTCCAGCGGGTAACAGAACACAAGACCGGCAAGAACCGCCTGCACCTCGACCT